>Ga0073928_10002016_pt1 | contig 36794 bp, 39 predicted proteins | sample PaiPotPPA55metaG_FD_76969 | JGI IMG/M metagenome (GOLD analysis project Ga0073928, IMG submission 76969) | Iron sulfur acid spring bacterial and archeal communities from Banff, Canada, to study Microbial Dark Matter (Phase II) - Paint Pots PPA... ... | reverse complement strand
TTCTCCAGATTTCATCAGGAGAATGATGGGCGGCGAAGGCGGGCATAGCTGTCATCCTGATCCCATGCGCGATTACGAAATAAAGTTCCGCGTCGGATAACTTTTGGATATCTCCGGTGAGTTTAGGCACCGGCGGATTGAAATCGGCGCTGAAACGGTTCGAGCCATTTCCGTTCAGACCATGGCAGGTGGCGCAGTGCTCCTCGTATTCGTTCTGGCCAGCCTTTAGATTCTCTGCGGTCGGAGGTATTGGGTTAGCTGCCGTGGTGGCGTTGTAGTTGATCCACCGGCCAATAACGCTCTTCGCGAGCGCCTTCTCCAAAATGCCCGGTTGCCGCGCCGCGCTCCAATCGATTCGCGGCATCACCGCGGTCCACACCATAGCCGCAAGGAGCGCGGAAACTATCAGGATTGCCACGGTTCTCGCTAAAAAGTTTGCATTTCTAATACCAGACCCGAATTCCGAACAGGAAGCGCACATCGTTGACGATTCCCCCTTCCACACGAGTAAAGTCAGCCGTTTCACCGAATTTGCCGCTATACGCTACTCCGATGTAAGGCGCGAATTTGCGACTGATTTCGTAACGCAGGCGCAGGCCGGTATCGAGCTCTGAAAGGCCCGAACCGATCCCGCGTCCTGGATCGCTCTTGCTGTAAAAGTTCAACTCGAATTGGGGCTGCAATATCAGGCGATTCGTAAACAAGATGTCGTACGATCCATTCACCCGTCCCGCGACGCGGCCTCCGTCGCTGAAGTAGAAGGTCGGCTCGAATTCAAAAAAATTAGGAGCCAAACCCTCTATTCCGATCGCTCCCCAAGTCCGCCCCGGATTCGAATCCAGGTCGTAACGAACTCCCGCCTGTACGTCGAAATATCTGAGATGCGGTATCGGACGATCGTAGAGCGCCTCGGTAATTCCGTCGCTGGCTCTGCCATTCTCAACGAAGCCTTCGGACTTTAACCACAGCTTGTTCATGTCCGTGCCGATCCATGCCTCCCCGTCCCAGCGAAACTCGTTGTCCGGACCGTTGGTGCGGCCTTCCAACTGATTGAACAGCAGGTGCCAGAAAATCCTATCCTCGCCCATCGATGACGGTTCTTCTTTCGGATAGGTCGGAGCAGGCTCAGGCGACGGAATCACCGACGATCCAGGTTGAGCATAGGGCGCTTGCGCAGAAGAGCCCGGAGCATTCGGTGCGAGTGATTGAGCGTTTGCTCCCACCGATCCGAGGCGTACCAGCAAGATGACGAGTCCCAATATGATCGAGAGAGCGGCGATCCGCTTCGGGGCCAAGCGAGGAACCACGCGCGATTTTCTTGCGATGAGGTCGTGGACGCTCATGACACGATCACCGTCAGGAACATTCCACTTTCCATGTGGTAGAAAAGGTGGCAGTGAAACGCCCAGTGCCCCGGCGTATCTGCACTGACCAGAAAACTGAGTCGCTCCGCCGGCTTGACGTTGAGCGTGTGCTTGTAGGGCCGAAATTCTCCGTTGCCGTTTTCCAGCTCGCTCCAGAGGCCGTGTAAGTGGATCGGATGCTCCATCATAGTGTCGTTGATCAGAACGAAGCGCACCCGCTCGCCAAGCTTCAGGCGAATGGGTTCGTTCTGTGAGAATGACTTGCCGTTAAATCCCCAGACGAAGCGCTCCATGTTTCCGGTCAGATGAAATTCGAGCGCCCGATCCGGGGGACGCGGATCGGCACCCCGGTAACGCGCGCGCAGATTTGCGTAAGTGAGGACACGGCGGCCATTACCCTCGAGACCCGTGCCGGGTTCAGATAACTGTTCGGTAGTCGTCTCAGCAACGTTGTCGACTTCCGGCCCGAGATGTAGTTGAACCGGGTTCGCCACTTGCAGATTAATTTGCTCGACGAGGGGCGCCGGGTTGTGCGTTCTCATCTCCATCCCGGGCATGTTTTCCATCTCTCCTCCATCATTCGCCCGTGAGGGTAACGCAGACTTCCGTTGAGAAGCCTGCGAATCCGTGTTCATACCCGGCTTATCGCCCATCTCCATGCTAGGCATGCTGTTCTGTGCGGGCGAACGCTGTGCGGCTGGCGGCTTGGGTTCTTGGCCTCCCATCTCCATTCCGGCCATCTTACCCATGCCCATGTCCGCCATCGTGCGCATGGGACGAGGATCCATTGGCGGGATTGGCGCCGACATCCCGATCCTCGGTGAGAGGGTTGCGCGCGCGTAACCTGTGCGATCCATCGATTGCGCAAAGATCGTGAAGGCAGAGGCTTCCTGGGGCTGCACGATTACGTCGTATGTCTCCGCGACGGAGATTCTGAATTCGTCGACCGTGACTGGCTCAACATCGTTGCCGTCGGCCTGAACGACGGTCATCGGCAAATTCGGAATCCGGACGTCGAAGATGGTCATCGACGAACCGTTGATGAAACGAAGACGAACGCGCTCGCCCCGTCGGAACACGCCGGTCCAGTTCGCCGCTGGCGGCAGACCATTGAGAAGATAGGTATAGGTGGCGCCGCTAACGTCGAGGATGTCGTTGGGGCTCATGTTCATCTTCCCCCACATCAGGCGATCCGAGAGTGTCGCGCCGAGGCCTTCTTTGCTCGCGTCCGATAAGACGGTGCCGATCGTCCGCTGGTGAAAGTTGTAGTAGCTGCTCTGCTGCTTAAGATTGCTCAATACCGTTTCGGGATTCTGATCGGTCCAGTCCGAGAGCATCACGACGTACTCGCGGTCGAATTGAATCGGGTCCTTTCCGCGAGGATCGATAATCAGTGGTCCGTAGTGTCCGGTCTGTTCCTGAAAGCCACTGTGGCTGTGATACCAGTACGTCCCGTACTGTCTCACTGGAATCCGGTAGACGAAGGTCTGGCCAGGATCGATGCCGGGAAAGCTGAGTTCGGGCACGCCATCCATGTTCGCCGGGGATCGAACGCCGTGCCAATGTATTGACGTTTGTTCCCGCAACCGGTTCGTGACGGAAAGCGTCACTGTGTCACCTTCGCGCCAACGCAACAGCGGCCCCGGAACTGAGCCGTTTATCGCGGTCGCAATTGCTGGGCGACCTGTGAAATTAACTGCAACCTCTTCGATGGCAAGATCGAAGTGATTCCCAGCTAGTGCGGCTTGCTCGTTACGCGTGTTCAACGCCAGCGCAGGCCAGCGCCATAATTCAAATCCAGCGACGACGCCGCCGGCCATCAACCCCCGCACGAAGCGGCGGCGGCTGATCCCGCCGGTAGCGTTCCGTCCAGAACGTCTATGTACGTGCATTGTTCACCTTCCCCTCCGAATAGCGCTCAGATGTGCGCGAAGCGGCTGCATTAGCGCCGAGCCGAATCTCGACTTCCGCCTCGACGCCGGTCTGCGGACCGGACATTCTGAATCGATCTTGAGCGGATCAGATGAGAAGGGTTTTTAGGATCAGAAAAAGTCGGACTGGCGAATTCGGCGGCGACTCCGAGACTCTCGGCAACCTCCCGCCGCTGCAAGCAAGATTCCAAGAGAGGACAGCAATGCAGAGCGGGGCGAAAGCCGCAACCCGATCGCTTGCTGAACGGCCGTCCGGCCGCGTTATTTCGCCGCGTGGCGCGCAAAGGATCGATTCACAGCAGACGCTGCACTTACTCTCGCACGGCACATGTCGTTGATGCTCGTGGCAGCCTTGCGCCTGATGGTAGCGTGCGCCGACAGAGGACGGCGGGCAGTTCGGAACCGCAGCGCAAAGAACTACGCTGTGCAGCGCCAATACTAGCGCCGAAATTATCGCGATTGCCTTCTTGCTATTCATCCGCACAATGATTGGACCAATGCTGACCGCCAACCGTCTTCCCGAAAGCATACCAGCTTGTAGTCATGTGACAAAGATAACACTGCTGTAATCGTGGTTTTTTGAGCCGAAGGGATTTGGAACGCAATCCGGACAGCTTCCATGGCGTGCGCATTCCGGTCCATTGGACCATTGGCCGTCGATAACCAACCTGTATTCAAATCGAATTTATCTCGCTCCGCGAGCGGGGTTGGCGGGCATTCTCTAGCCTTTTGGACAGCGTTTCCAACTTGATCCGCTATATCCGCCATGTGCAAGGGCACATGATTCCGCATACAGCGGCATTGCCATTATGAAAAAGACCGACAAAGCGCGCGCAGTGTTCTAATTTTCACGCGTTCCTCATCTGGAATCTTCATTTTGGACGCAAATGATGTCAGTGATGCTTGTAGTAGCCGACATCGATGATGTCGTTCCAACCCGTCGTGTTGTGACACTCGAAGCACTGATCCACGTTCGCGTGTTCTTTGCCCGCGATCTTCTGCGAGATCATCGAAAAGTGCTCCATGAAATGGCTCGGCGGCGGCTGATGGCATTGTACGCACTCCTTCGAGCGCGATGACGGATGTTGGTAGCCGGAAATCTTCCACGATGTGAGTCCGTGGCACTCGGCGCAGTCACTGCCGAATCGCTTGAGGTGCGGATCCCGGCGGTCGTGGCATCCGGCACAGTTGAGAGCTTCGCGCGTGGAGCTCGCGTCGAATTGATCGGAGCTTCGAATGTGGAACCATGTCTCTAGCGACTTGAGCGTGGCGGCGCTGTCGGCGTCACTTCGAGACGCGCGCGCCAGCGCCCGCGCACCGACCCTGGCGAGTTCCACGTGGTCCATGACGAGAGGTCGGATGTTGGTTCGCTGATGCTCGACGTGACACGCCGCACACTCCTGGATGCTCGCGTGGAACATGGTGGGCTGACGACCGAGCAGTCGCTCAGCGTTCGCATGGCATGCCGTGCACTTGACAACCGTCACGCCGACGGTCGCCTCGTGGCACGAAGCGCATTGATTGGCGAGGTAGGCATGCCGAGGCGATAGCGGACCCGGGTTGACAAACTGTTGCAGCGCCGATGATGCCGGCTTGAAGTGCACCACACTGAGAGAAGCCGCTGCAGCAACAATCAGCGCGAGCCAAAGCGCGAGCCGCTTCATCGCAGCCACCGCAGTCCGAAGTAGATTCCGGATCCGATGTGCAGCGCGAGCAGCATGTAGAGGATTACCGAGAGAACGATGTGCAACTTCAGCGATCGGCCGAACCAGCGCTTTAATAACCCGTATGTGCGGACCGCGTACTCCAGGTCTGCCACGGATTCGGCGATGCGGATGACCTCACCGGTTGGGCCGCCGAATGGGAACTCGAACCCAACCGATGCCATGCCGGCCACGAGGAGCTGAGCCTTCGGGATGACTTTCATTTCAGCCTGGGAGTTCTCGAGCACTCCCCACGCACTATCGAGATCGCCCCTGGCTGTCTGCAGCAAGACCAGCTTGTCGGTAATCTCATGGCCGACGTAGGTGAGCAGATAGCGAACCGTGAACCCACTCACCACTACGAGCAGCATCACTGCCGTTAACGTGATTCCCAGCCAGCTGTCGAACTTATGGCCGGTATGAATGATCGCGAGCAAAGGGCCGAAGATACCCGCGTAGACGTGCAGGGCAAGCAAGGACTGCATCGAAAGGTGCGCTGTTATTGGAGCGTGCAGGAAGGGAATACGCTTTGCGATTGGGTAAGCGAGCGGGACGAGCATTAGCGCCGCCCCCGATATCCCGAACACCGCACCCAGTCCACTGCCTGGAAAGCGCGGCGACCGGTGGACGAGGAAGCCTAGCCAGCCGATTAGCAAGATGGTGAGGACACCGCTGACGACGATGCCTTCACGCTCCTTCATGGCTACGCCTCCACCGTGACATCACCCTTGGGCTTTGCCTGGCAGGCGAGAATGATACCGTTGGTTTTGTCCGCGAGCTCGAGCGCGTCCTGCACCGCCATCGCGACCTCGCCGGAAGTCATTTTCACCTTGCAGACACCGCAAGTGCCGACGCGGCAGGAGAATTCGATTCCGATGCTGAGCTCCTCGGAGAGCTCTAGAATGGTCTGATCAACGTGAATTTTGGCCGACTTGTTGTTTTTCGAAAATGTGACGAGCGGGCCAGTCGCAGGGACAGTCGGTTTAGCGGTCGTTCCGGTGACGGATGGGGTAGGCTTGGTTGCGCCGAATAGTTCGGTCTTCACCTGATCCGGAGGAACTCCTAGCTCGGTGAGGATGGCCTTGGTCGAGTCCATCATCAATGGCGGCCCGCACAGGTGGATTCTCCGCGAAGCAAGATTTGGAACCGCCTGTGTTAGCAATTCCTTGGTGATGCGGCCGCGCGGCCCCTTCCAGTCTGTCCCTTCCGGCCGAGACATCGTGACTACGACGCGCAACCTCGGATTAACACGCTGAAGCGCCGCGACCTCGTTCGCAAAAATGAAATCAGTCGGAGCGCGGCATGCGTAGACAAAGAAAATCTCTCCGGCCCAGGAACGCTCGGTGAGATAACGGGTGATGCTCATCATGGGCGTGATCCCCACGCCGCCAGCGATGAGAACGATGCTGTCCGCCTCTGTTCCGATAAAAGTGAATCTTCCGACCGGGCCTCCCGCTTCGACTTGGTCGCTCACCTTGAGCAGGTCATCGATGTGGCGGGAGACTGCGCCGCGCGGTTCACGCCGCACCGTCAGCTCGACGTATTCGCGGTGCGTCGGGGAGGACGAGATGGAGTACGAGCGGTTCATTCTCGCGCCACCAATCCAGAACGCGACATTGAGGAACTGGCCGGGCACAAATGTGAAAGGGAGGAAGCGGTCGTTGGACGAAGGCAGGAGGCGGAACGTTTTCACGCTTGGCGTTTCCGCGACGATACTCCCCACGCGAAACTGCCCAAGCCAATTCTTATTCACGGGCGACGTTGAGGTCGCCTCCAAAACGGCTGGCGGTGCCCCGGGCGAGGCCGAAGAACCTCTGGCAGCAGGTGGGGCTGTTGGCTTATCCGCCGCTTTGCCGATTTCCTCTTCGGCTTGCAACCAGTCTATTTCGGGAGAGCCCATAGGCCGCCCTCTGGCCTGCCAGAGCTGGTCTGCTCGATCTACAATTTTTGCGGCAACTGCTCCGCCACCCAGCGCGGCTGGCGAGGTCGGCGCCACGGGCGCCGGTGCCCCTCCGGCCGGCGGAGCCGCCGGCGAGGACGGGCTGGGTGCTCCGGCAAGCGGCGGTGACGATCCGGGCGGCGGTTTATTGTCAGGACCGAGACGGCCAAAAAGGGCCGCCGCACGGCGCATCTTGAAGAAATACATGGCGAGCATTGCGAGCGCGAACGCAATGAGTAGCACCATCGTGAATAGGTGAAATGGAGTAACCCCGAGGAACGCGCGGGGCTCTTCGGGTTCGATGGGCGCTGCCAGATTCATCTCCCGTTTGAACCAGTCGAGTGCGAGGTTGCGCGGCGCTTTGCCTTCCGAGAGCACCCGCCGAGCAGCGATTCCCGCTCCTAGCTCGTCGAGTCCCTCTCGCATCAGGCCAACCGATAGCTGCATGGCCGCGTTGTCGCCGGCCTGCGTCGCGCGCTTGAGCGACTCGGAGCCTGTTGCGAGCTGCCCCTCGCCCTCGCTGATCTGCTGACTTGCGAGCGTTTCGATCTCGGCACGTATCTCCGGAGTGAGCGCAGGAAGCGTCATTAACGACGGGTAGATTGGAGTCTTAGCTGCACTAGATCCGCATCCTCCACCCATGCAGCCGCCCGACGACGCCGGCGCGGTCGTGCTGGCCATCCCTCCCGCAGCACGTGGTGCCGCAGCGGCCGGTGCCGGCGCCACGGGGCTGGCCGGCGCCATCATCTTGCCCATCATTTCGCCCATACCGCCGCCGCCCATCCCCGGTGCGCCGGGCGCAGGGGGTGGTCCCGCGGGCGCGGCCATCGGCGCGCTCGGAGCGATTCGCGGCGCGCCGGGTGGGGCTGCGGGTGCAGTCGTCGGTGCGCCGGGAATCAGGGTCGGCGCGTCGGCCGTGCCCCCACCAGGATGATGGCTGGCGTGCTCCTCAGCGGTCATTGCGTTCGCGCGAAGCGCGATGAGCACGAGCGCCGCTGCGAAGCCTCCGATGAGCGCTCGGCGGATCACATGTCCTCCATTGCGCCGTTGCTCTTGGTGTACGAGGTTATTCCGCTGCCCATATTACCCTTCGAATCGTCACTATTACGGCCATCCCCGCCTTTTGGAGATCTGTCGAGCACATTCATCCTTGTCGGATCATGGACCCATCCAACCCTCGAGAACGTTGATCTTGCGCCTTCCCCGCTGAGCCGGTGCCGAGCTGTGCGGCGCGCCGATCAAATGCGCTCGATGTTTGGGCGTTGGTGCGGCGGTTGGGGCGCATCCAAAAACTGCCGCAGCGGCGAGCAGCAAGGCCTAGCCACCGTCACTCCAGGCCTCAGGGCGATCCTCAGATTCATCGCGCTACCCCTTTGACAGGGGCAGCAACCGTCTCTAGGCGCCTTCCCGTCCCTTGCGTCTCCCGCCCGAGGAAGAAGTTCAACGCAGTCCTAATCACAATAATCGCGGCAAGCTGCCCGATGTCATTCCATGTCGGCGCGATCATCGTTCGTATGATGTCCGCAGCTAGCTCGAATTCGATTGCCAGCGCTAGCCAGCGAGCTAGCCTTAGCCGGATTTCCTCCGTGGAATCCGCCGAGGTCTCACGCTTGAGCACGCCCCGCCCGGCTCGCACGATGGCCTCGCCCGCGGCGAAGCCTACTATCACCGCCGCACCGACCTCTACGCCAGCGGCGAGATATAGCGTTAGAAGCCTAACCAACTCTTACAAATCCTGCCCCTTGGGGATGCGACAACTACATGTCGTCTTTCATTCCGCCGCCCATTCCCCCGCTCGGGCTGGCCTGCGGCGCGGAACCCCCGCCGGTTCCTCCCTGCATCCCACCACCACCCGTGCCACCACCACCCATTCCGCCCATACCTTCACCCATTTTCCCTCCCATGTGTTCCATCGGCATCCCACCGGGCGATGCAGCGGGACTCGCGCTTGTGCCGGGGGACGGTTCGCTAGCTGGCGATGCTTGCGCTAGAACCGCCGGTGCGTTTCCATTTGAGCCCGTCATCCTCGAACCGCTGCCCGGGGCACCACCCGCGCAGCAACCCTTGCCGTTTTTGGCGGTAGAGACGGCCGGACTTGCGTTGCCCTGCTGTGCTGATTCGAGCTTGCCGAGTTGCGTCTGGAGTTTGTCGATCTTGCCCTTCAGTAGCTTGATTTGGGCCTCTCTTGCGCGGCCGGCTTCTGATTGACTGTGGGTCTGCGCCAGACCCACAGACGCAGAGCACAACGCGAACGCAATCGCCACCGCGGCAAGCGTCAGCGTGCGCGAAATTGAAGACATCTTTCCCATGGTATTTCTCCTTTGAGCTCCGATTCGTGAATCATATCTTACGAGTCTTACGAGTAGGGGACCTACGACCCGTGTCGATCCAGGTCCGCGGCTCGCGCAATCGACACCGGGAAACCCGCCACGGCAACACCCGCTCACAAACAGAAGCACAACCGTGCGCGGGCGAGCCCTGACCGGTTCGCGTTCCGAATCATTTTGATTTCCCCTCTCCGTGCCTGCCGACCCACGCTCACGTTGTACAGCGGCACCCAGATGAGCGCGATGTACCACCCGTATGCGTAGCTCTCGACTAGACCCAGAAAGAAGCTGCCCCAACTGATCCATTCGAAGCCCGGCAATAAGCGCTGCCATCCCGAATGCATTTCGTGCGCAGGCATAACCAGGTCCCCGGCGACGCACAGGACGAACGAAATTGCGATGAACGCGCTGGTCGCTAGTCCCACTGAACGCAATGACAAAGTCTGATTCATGCGCTGGCGCTCCCCGACGCGAAGCGCTGAGGCTCCGCGTCAAACTTGTCGAGACACTTCCTCGAGCAGAAACGATATTCGCGCCCCACGAAGACCTCGGAATATCCGCGTCCTTGCTCCACGTCGATGCCGCACACAGGATCCTTGGTCCGCCCAGTGATATCGCCATGCCCCGCGTGGTGATGACCGTGCACGGCATGCGAGCCGCAGCCGAACCGCATCATAAAATAGAAGAGACCTGCGAACAGCAAAAGCGACAGTATTCGATCCATCTAGCCCTTCCTCGTTTTCCTCGTAATCGAAACTAGGCCGCCGCCCTCTCACGGCTCGCGGTCACCTCCCCGACACCCGGATACCGCTACTTGCGGTCGGTGGCACGCGCAGGCCTGATCGCGTGCCTTTCCGGCTTTCGAGACCTTCCTCGCACGCGCAATTCAGAAAACCGTGCGTCGGACAGGTTGAACAAAATCGCACGAGTGCCCTGTGAAGAGCTCTCCGAGCCCGATGAAGCCGCACGCCCAGATTGTTCGCCGAGATGCCCAATGCCTTCGCCACTTTGCTGCGCGGTTGACCGAGCAGATCCACTTGCCAGATCAGTTGGGCGTACTCGCTCGGCATCGTCGGCAGTATCTGGTAAAGACAACTGCAAACGGCCCGCTCGGCATCGTCGTCGATTTTCACTACCGAATCTTCCGATACCTGGAGACGCAGCAGCGCCGTTTTTCTTACACTCGCGCGGCGGTAGTGGTCGGTCACCGTTCTCCGCAGCACTTGGGCCAGCCATCCCTTCAAGGCGCCGGGCTCTTTGATCGTTCGTGCACTGCGGATCGCCTTCAAATAAAAGTCCTGCAGAACGTCCTCGGCGTCGTCGAGGTTTTGCGTCCGTCGGCTCACAAAACGAAGGAACTCCCGATGCCCCTCTCTTAGAGAAGCGGTCACCGCTTCTTCAATCGCGCTAGCAACTGGAGGCTTGCGCTTCACGCGACACCGGTCTGCGACCGACGTCGGCACGGAATAGAGGCCGGCACCATGCTCGCATAGCTCATATATGTCTCTCCAGACTCTGCCACCATCTGCCTCTCCTCTCTTTTGGCCAACAGCACGTGCACCCACACGATCGGGAACATCCCGAGCGCTGGAATCATCGGCCCGCTGCAGTAGGAAACCAAAAATGATCGTAATGAAGGCCACGTCCTGGAGGGTGGCGCACCACATCGGCATAGGCCCCGATAGCGAGAGTGTGAAACTCCTGAGTGAAAAGTACCTGCCACACGCTGGCGAGCAGATTACAGACCGAAAGCGATAGTACGTTTCTCAGAATGTGGAACGGATCATTGGTCAGAGACTCACCTTCCTCAGCCTGAGCGCGTTGGCGATTACCGACACGGAGTCTCAGACTCATGGCGGCGCTCGCGATTATTGGACTCAGCAATAGCCCGAATACGGGATAGAGAGCGCCCGCAGCGACCGGTATTCCCAGCACGTTGTAGACGAACGCAAAGAAAAGATTCTGCCGGATGTTTCGCATCGTCGCGCGGCTCAAACACCGAGCCTTCGCGATACCGCGCAGATCGCCCTTGACCAGCGTGACGCCCGCGCTCTCCATCGCCACGTCGGTGCCGGTGCCCATCGCGATACCGACCTGCGCCTGCGCCAGTGCGGGAGCATCGTTAATGCCGTCGCCGGCCATAGCAACGATACGTCCTTCCGACTGCAACTGAAACCGGCCGGCCGCTTCGCCGTGTCCGATATCGTCGTCCGCGGCGAAATGCCCGCCGACATCCGCCGCCGCCTCGAGTTGTGGGCGGGATGCATCGCGGGCGCCCTCGCAGAACCGGAATACCGCTCCAAACTGGCCAAAGTCGGATTCGAGCAAATCGAAGTCGAACCGACGCGGATCTACTCGGCACAACAGGCGAAAGAATTTCTCACGGGCAATGAAGACGCGGAAACAATCGCGCAAATGGCCGCCGGCAAATTCATGAGCGCGTTCGTGCGCGCGCGCAAGCCAGCCTGAATCTACTCGAAAGACAGCTACGCCATCTTATTCCGAGACCATCCGGACGATCTTGGCCTGCTTGTGAGGGTCAGCTTTGGACGACGACCGCCAAAGCGTCCTTCCAGCCACCACGGATCGAATTTTTCGCATGCGAGGGCTAAACAAAAGGGTGCGCAGCGAACACATTCAAAAAGACACAATGGGTCGCGGTTGACAGAGGAGCAATTTCTTTCAAAACTGGAACTCCGATGAGACTGGCGGAGTCGAAGAGTTCCCCGACGCGCCGCGCGTATCGCGGTCGTGTTTTACGTGTCTTCGGCCTGGCGTTTACGCTGCTGCTCGTGCTCCAAATGTCGGGACTGCCGCATTTTATCGCGACCGCGATGAGTGGCGAGGTGGCCGACTGCACCACTCCTGACGGTGCGACCGATCGCTGTGTTCCGTTTTGTCCCACTTGCGCGTGCGCGCATTTGGGACGGTCTGTCACCATTTCCATGCACGTCCCACCGCCAACACCGCCTCAGCGAGTAGTCGCTTCGTTGGTCCCGATCGGCCTCGCCTTCAACGATAGTCCTCAACCGGACGGAGTTTTTCATCCACCTCGAAGCTGATTCTGCCATTGCATGAGGACCTGCGTACGCAGGTCTGCGTCATAAGGTATCAGCCCTCGAGGATGGATAAATGATCGTATCCAGAGGTGTCGCCCTGGCGACACTGATATTTTTTCTTTTCGTCCAAGCCCCCTGCTCTGCGGATGAGCCATGTAAAACACCTCTCACTGCCGACAAAGTTGTCTCATGTGCGCTCTCAGTAAGTCCTGAGGTCCAGATCGCACAACGCGAGTTTGACGCTTTGCGAGGCCGCCGAACTTCCGCGAGCATCTGGCTGCCGAGCAATCCGAACATTTCCTTCAATGGCGGTGATCGCGAGCTGGCGGAACGGCCGGGCAGTGTCTCTGCGTTCAACTGGACCGCGACACTATCGCAGGAAGTCGAGGTCGCTGGCCAACGCGGTTTAAGGCTGAGAGTCGCCGACGCCGAGTTACAGGCGCAGACGCGCCGCGTCGTGGTGACGGAACTGGATGTCGCAGCCCGAGCGCTTTCCACTTTCTTCGAGGTCCAAGCAGCTCGTGAAGAACTCAACCTGGCCGAACGTCTCGGCCAGATCGCCCAATCACTCAGTGAACTCGCCGAGCAGCGCTCGAATATCGGCCTGCTGTCGCCGGTCGATGCAGACGTAGCGCAATCGGAGAGCATAAGGATCGGCCTTATCCGCTACGACACGAGGCGGAGATTCTATTCAGCGCAGGCTAACCTTAACGGGTTGCTAGGGCGCGATTTCGACGCACCAGTTGAGATAGGCGGCAGTCTACCACCGTCTCTCACAGCGCCGCCTGAAGTACGCGACGGCGCTTCATCTTTTGTCAGGCGGGCACTCCTTCTACGCGGAGAAATTGCTGCGGCGGATGCGGAGCGGCTCATATTAGAAGCTCAGCTTCAACTGATTCGACGCCAGCGCGTGCCCAATCCGACGTTCTCGATATACCGACAGCGAGACGAACTCAGAGATAGGATATTCGGGGGCGGCATCTCGATAGCCATTCCGCTCCCTGCCCCGCTTGGCCAAGACAGCGCGGGCGAGATCGAAGAGACGATTGCGCGGATTGCCCAAGCCAAAAGTAACGTCGAACTCGTCAAGCGCAACGTACGAATCGAGGCAACGCGTGCATATGAGGATTGGCAAACTTCATCCGAAGCACTGACGCTGTTCCAGCCGGAGTTGGTGAGCAGGGCCAATGACGACTTGGATCTGATCCGAGAGGCAATCGGATCGCGGCAACTGTCGCTCCGCGAAGCTCTATTAGCGCAGCGGAGTCTGGTCGATCTTCTTCTTGCCGATATCGAGGCGCGACTGAACTATTCGCGGGCTTGGGCGAATCTGATGCGCGTCGGTGGCTATCCAGTGCCGGGGATGAACCAGTGAAGCGTACAGGCACCAGACTTTCACTGATCCTGTTGGCCGGTTTGGCGATCGCGTGCGGCAGATCGGAGTCCCCGTCCGATGATGCGTCACCGCGTGGTTCGACCGTTGAGGGTCATCGCGACGAGCCGGAGCACGCGCAGCTTCCGTCGATCGTTCGGCTAACCCCGCAAGTCCTCTCGAACGCCGGAATCAAGACGATCATCGCGAAAGAGGAAGAACTGCCGGAGACAATCGATCTTACCGGCGAGATCGCGCCAGATCCCGATCGCCTGGCGCGCGTGGCGGCGCGCGCTCAAGGCCGAGTCGTCGAGGTTAGCTTCAAAGAGGGCGATTGGGTGAGAGCCGGTACTGTTCTGGCCGCGCTCGAATCAGCGGAACTAGCACGTGCACGGGCTGCGCTTACCTCAGCGCACGCCCGCGCCACCGCATCGCGCCAGAACGCCCGTCGAGTGGCGGAGTTGGGGACCAAGCGATTGGCCGCGTCTCAGGAGGTCGCGACAGCCGAAGCTGAGGCTTCGGCCACCGAAGCGGAGGCCGCAGCAGCGCGCCAGAGCCTTAGTTCTTACGGGCCGGCGGCACTCAAGTTCTCGGATGATGCAGCGAGACTCGAGCTGAAAGCGCCGATCGATGGATTCGTACTGAAACGGGACGCCGTCGTCGGTCAGTCGGTTACGCCCGATTCGGTAATTGCGGTGATTGCGGACCTGAATCGCGCATACTTCATGGCGCGTCTTTTCGAGAAGGACCTGGCGCATGTGCAGGTCGGTTCCATGGCGGACGTACGTCTGAACGCCTATCCGGGACAGACGTTCCAAGGAACCGTTGACAGCATCGGCCGTCAACTCGACCCGGATGCGCGAACCGTAATCGCCCGTGTTCTAATTCAAGGTCAGGGGTCGGTGCTCAAAGCGGGGCTCTTCGGCACCGCGAGAGTGTCCGTTCCAAATCTTCCGAACGAACAGCCACGACTAACCGTCCCGCTTTCCGCGATAACGGAGATCGGCGGCCGCAATGTCGTGTTTGTGCGGGAGCCCGATGGTGACTTCGTTGTTCATCCCGTGACGCTTGGTAAGACGGCATCTGGAAAAGTCCAGATCCTCGCGGGCCTGCGAGTCGGCGAGGCCGTAGCGTATGACGGTGTTTTTACTCTCAAGAGTGTGGTCTTGAAGGGCACATTCGGAGATGAGGGGGACTGAACGGTGAGAGTCTTGGGTGCCGTGATCCGTTGGTCGCTCGACAATCGCGCGCTGGTCGTGGTCGCATTTGTGATCTTCTGCCTGTTTGGCGTTGAATCGGTGACCAGGCTGCCGATTGATGCGGTCCCCGATCTTACCAACATCCAGGTCCAGATAATCACCGCCGTGCCCGCTCTTCCTCCATTGGAAGTCGAGCAGTATGTCACTGTGCCGGTCGAGCGGGCGATGTCCGGAATTCCGAACGTCTCCGAGATCCGCTCGCTCTCGAAATACGGAATTTCAGTGGTAACCGTCGTGTTCACCGATGAGACCAGCATCTATCTGGCTCGCCAACTCGTTGGCGAGCGACTGAGCGATGCCGCGGAGGCTATTCCGTCCAGGTACGGAAAGCCTGAAATGGGTCCGATCTCGACCGGACTCGGTGAAATCTACCAGTTCGTACTGCGCGGCCCTGGTTACTCATTGATGCAGCTCGAGGAAATCCTTGACTGGTACATCGCTCCGCAGTTGCGCTCTGTGCCCGGAATCACCGAAGTCAACAGCATGGGCGGGGAAGACCGTCAGTATCAGGTGGTGCTAGATCCGACACGTCTTCAGGCGGCGGGGCTGTCGATCCAGGAGGTCGCCAAGGCGCTGGAACTGACTAACGCAAATGCCGGCGGCGGATACATCGAGCGTAACCGGGAGCAATACGTCATCGGGACCAACGGATTGGTGAAGAGCCTTGCGGACCTTCGCAACGTCGTCGTCGGTGTTACTCCACAGGGTATACCTATAACTATCTCCAACGTTGGTGAGGTGAGGTTCGGACCGCGCCTCCGGCGCGGTGCGGCCTCGATGGATGGCCGCGGCGAGGCGGTGGTCGGCGTGGCAATGATGCTCATGGGTCAGAATTCGCGCACCGTCACGGAAGCGGTGAAAAAAAAGGTCGCCGCTCTCCAGACCACCTTGCCGCGAGGGGTCCGGATCGAGCCTTTTTACGACCGTTCGGTTCTGGTCAATCGCACGATTCACACAGTAGTCAAGAATCTATCGGAAGGGGCAATCCTGGTGATTCTGGTGCTCCTGCTTCTGCTGGGGAATTTGCGCGCCGGTTTGCTCGTTGCCTCCACGATTCCGCTGGCAATGCTTTTTGCGATTGTGATGATGAAAGCGACCGGCACTTCGGGAAACCTGATGAGCTTGGGAGCGATAGATTTTGGTCTGATCGTCGACGGGGCAGTAATAATCGTGGAAAACTCGGCGCGGCGCCTAAACGAGGACCGGCAACGCAAGGGTGAACTCCTGGCAGGCGAGGAACGAATAAACATTGTACATGACGCAGCGCTCGAAGTGCTGATCGCAAGCGTTTTTGGTGAAGCGATTATCGCGATCGTTTACGTCCCAATCCTCACGCTTTCAGGGATCGAAGGAAAGCTGTTCCGTCCAATGGCTCTCGTGGTGTTGTTCGCGTTGACGGGCGCATTTATTGCGTCGCTGACTATAGTTCCAGTGCTGGCCAGCTATTTACTCGTGCCCAAAGAAGTAGCGGGTGAAACGCGGCTGATGCAGAGAATCCATGGACTCTATATGCCGATGCTCGATTGGGTGCTGAGGCATCGGGCTGCAACCATTTGTACGGGAACAGTAGTTCTCATGTCTGCAGTCCTGATCTTTTCGCTCTTAGGCGCGGAATTCATTCCTCAGCTTGATGAAGGTGATCTCCTAATCGAAGTGCGCCGGCTGCCGGGGGTGTCGTTGTTGGAATCGGTCGCGATGGACGGGCGCATCCAAAGGGCCTTGGCTCATGCTCCGGAGGTCACCCGGGTCGTGAGCCGAACGGGCGCGGCAGAGATCGCCACGGATCCAATGGGAATTGAGCAGACCGACACTTATGTTGAGTTGAAACCTCGCGAACAGTGGCGGCGAGGGCTGACCAAGGGGGAGCTCGCCAACGAGATAGACCGCGCGGTCGAGCGCGAGGTCCCAGAAGCTTCGATAGCCGTATCGCAGCCAATACAGATGCGCACCAACGAGCTTGTCGCCGGGGCGCGCTCTGACGTCGCCCTTGAGATCTATGGACCCGATCTGGACCGGCTGCAACAACTCGCGGAACAAGCAGGCGAAATCGTCCGAGGAGTTCAGGGAGTGGTGGACGTGCGAGTGGAGCAGGGATCGGGACTAACGTATCTACGAATTAGTCCGGATCGAGCGAAGCTCGCGCGATACGGCTTAACAGTTGACGATCTCAACACCTTGACGGAAACGATGGCGGTGGGCCGGACTGTAGGTGTCGTGTTCGAAGGCGACCGGCGCTTCGATCTAACGGTCAAGATGGGCTCCCTGGCGGATCTCGATTCATTCAAGTCACTCCCGCTCAAGTCGAGCACTGGACAGATGGTTCCGCTGGGCGATGTCGCAACGGTCGCCGTATTCAAGGGGCCCGCCTTGATCAACCGCAGCGAGTTGTCACGTCGGCGTCTGGTAGAATTCAACGTACGGGGACGCGATCTGGTCTCCACGGTAAAGGATGCTCAGTCGCTTATCGCGCAGAAGCTAACACTGCCCGAAGTTTATCGAATTGAATGGGGCGGTGAGTTCGAGCACTTCACCACGGCTCGTGCGCGACTGATGGTGGTAGTTCCAATCGCGCTGGCGCTGATCCTGTTCATGTTGTGGACGGCCTTCGGCGCGATAAAGCCCGCTCTGCTGATCTTCCTGAATGTTCCGTTTGCAGCGATTGGCGGAGTCTATGCGCTCTGGCTGAGATCCATCCCGTTCAGCATCTCCGCGGGTGTGGGATTCGTCGCGCTGTTCGGGGTGGCAGTTCTGAACGGACTTGTCCTGCTTTCCTTCTGCCGACAGCGAGAAAGCATGGGCTTATCACCATTCGAAGCGATTCGAGACGCTGCTCAAATTAGGCTACGGCCCGTTCTGATGACTGCCCTGGTAGCTTCACTAGGATTTATTCCGATGGCACTCTCGACTTCCGCAGGCAGCGAAATCCAGCGGCCTCTGGCGACTGTGGTGATAGGAGGTTTGATCAGCGCAACCGCACTGACTCTTTTGCTGTTCCCTGTGATTTATACGATTGCTTCATCAAGGTCTGGCCATGCAAACACAGAATAGCCAAGTCACCGCGGCTAGCCCGGTGCCGGCCGGAAAGACTGTCTCGAAAGCGTCGCATGCTCGGCGCCCTCGTCCTGACATTCATCTTCTTCGTTGTGGAGGTGGTCGGAGGTTTCGCGGCCGGCAGCTTGCCCTCCTGGCGGACGCGGCTCACATGTTTACGGACGTTGCAGCCCTGATACTGGCCTTCGTATCCATGACCTTAGCCGACACGAGCTGGCGCCTCCCACCAATGTTCAAGATTTTCATTGTTGTTTCTCCTGATTGAGGGTTCTGATTGAAGGTGCTAATCGCTAGCGCGCTGTGCCTTGCAGTAAGCGTACAGCGCGTCGTACACGGCGAACTGGCGCCGCATATTCTCGAAGTCATCCGAGCTGATTCGTCGGAAGCCGCTCTTCATCCAAAAGGGCGGAGAATAGCTCAGCATTAAGAGATAAACAGGCAGGGAGCAGAGCTTGGAATTGAGGGCCCGCGTGCGCCAAGGATAGAATCATGATCTGGAATTCAATTCCCTTCATGACCGTCATCGATCTCCTGATCATCGCGGTCACCATCTACACCATACGGCGGTGTCGACTGATCGGTCCCAGCAAACGACCCTCGGCCCCGCAAACCGGACTTCGGTGGATCGCCTTAGGACTGCTGGCCGTGTGTCTGTTTTATTTTGCTGATCTCCTGTCCATGTACGTCTTGCCCGCTGTTGCGTCGACGCAGGAAGCAATGGCGTTTATGGGCACTCTCCATCGCAATCTCAGTTGGCTGGTCGTTCTATTCGCTATGATCGCCATCTCCGCCGGATTTATCGAGCTCAGGCGCACACAAATCGAACTGACTGAAAAGAACGAGCTCCTCGCCCAGCTGTCGTCTAAATTGGCCAAATTCCTGCCGCCCCAACTGTACAATTCGATTTTCACCGGCACGCACACTACCAGCGTCGCGGCCAAGCGGAAGAAACTGACGATCTTCTTCTCGGACATCGCCAATTTCACCGCGACCACCGACAGTCTCGAATCCGAGGAACTGACAAGCCTGCTCAATCAATATCTGACCGAAATGTCCAAGATCGCCGTGAGCCACGGTGCCACGATCGACAAGTACGTGGGGGACGCGATCATGGGGTTCTTCGGCGATCCGGCGAGTCGGGGCAGCAAGGAAGACGCCATCGCCTGCGTCAAGATGTCGATCGCCATGCAGCGACGGATGCGCGAGCTCCAGCTTATGTGGCTGGATCTGGGGTCAGAAAAACCGTTCCAGCTGCGCATCGGGGTTAACACGGGTTTCTGTACCGTTGGCAATTTCGGCAGCGAGGATCGGATGGACTACACCATCATTGGCAACGAGGTGAATCTGGCCGCGCGGTTGCAGTCCCATGCTGAGCTCGGCGGAATCCTAGTCTCTCACGAAACGTCGTCCCTAATCAAGGATACGATCCTGACCGAGGAACAGGAGGCTATTTCCGTGAAGGGCTTCGCCCAGCCGGTACGGGCTTACAGGGTCGTCGGCATCTATGACGAGTTGGAAAAGGACGGCCGGATCATTCGAGAGGAGCGCGACGGCTTTCGGCTGCTGGTCGACCTAAGGGCGATCAGGCCGGGGCTATCGCGGCCGTCGAAAATGTCCTTGCCCGGTTGAAAGGGTTGATCGGCTTTTCTGGAGGAAGACCGGGAATCGTTGATACGATCCGAAGGGACCGCTCGCATCGAGGTTAGGCAAGAACCGCCTCATCGCGCAGCCGCAAATCGAAATGAATTTCTATAGCAAGAACGACCCGGGCCGCGGAGCAGGTTCGGGCCTTTCGGAAATCGATACCGGTCTGAGCGTCCGTCACGAAATCAGCCGAAAGTTCGCGCCCTATATCGGATCGGAGTCGCGTACACCGGAACGTTTGGTCAACCGCCACTTTCACTCGTGAGGAAGGCGGCAACCATACGATCCCCCTTTCATCTTCGGCGCTCGCCTTTGGCACTGAGGCGCGCGATGGGTGATTTAAAAGCCTATTATAGGTCGCAGCGTTACACGAAAACCCCTCCCCGTAACAGCGGCAGCAAACGCAGGAGCGGTAAACCCATGACCATCGTGAATATCCTGCATAGCGTTCTGCAAGCTCTTTACATGGCGTTCGCCATGTTTTGGGAGATTCTTTGGCCGCTGATTCTCGGCTTCGCTCTCTCGGGAGTAGTGCAGGCAGTGGTCTCTAAGCACGAGATGAGCCGGCTTTTGCCGGATGATTCTGCTCGTTCACTTGCGATCGCTTGCCTGCTTGGGGCGGCCTCTTCCTCATGTTCGTACGCTGCCGTCGCATTGGCGCGCTCGCTGTTCCGCAAGGGCGCGAACTTCACGGCCGCGATGGCGTTCGAGCTTGCCTCGACCAACCTGGTTGCTGAACTGGCCATCATCCTAGTCGTCCTGATGGGATGGCAGTTCATGGTCGCGGAGTTCGCGGGCGGATTACTAATGGTCGCTATCATGGCGCTGCTTTTCAGAACTTTTCTGTCACCGGATCTCGTCGCGGTCGCGAAGACTCAGGCCGACAAGGGCATCGCCGGTAGTATGGAAGGTCATGCCGAGATGGACATGGCCGTCACCGAAGGACCGCTGCTGCGCCGAATATTCTCGGCCAAGGGTCTGACGGCCACGAGCCATTACTTCGTGATGGACTGGGTATCGGTCTGGTTCGATGTTGCCTTGGGGTTGATTATAGCTGGAGCGCTGGCGGCCTGGGTGCCGGACAGTTTCTGGCGCTCCTTCTTTCTTACCTCGGATTCAACCTTATCCAAATTCTGGGGACCAATTGTTGGACCCTTCGTCGCGATCATCTCGTTTGTATGTTCGGTCGGAAATATTCCACTCGCAGCGGTGCTCTGGAACGGAGGGATCAGCTTCGGCGGGGTTGTCGCTTTCATCCTGGCCGATCTAATCGTGCTCCCGATTCTCGATATCTACCGTCGATACTACGGCATGAAGATGACCTTTTTCATCCTGGCGACATTTTATTTCTCGATGTCTGTAGCTGCGCTCGTGATCGAGTTCATATTTCGAGGTCTCGGACTGATCCCATCGCATCAAGCAACAGTGGTTCAGGCGTCTGTTGGGTTCAATTACACCACCGTACTAAATCTCGCGTTCCTGGTACTCGCCGGTTTCCTGGTTTGGCGCTTCTTTACCACCGGTGGACCGATGATGCTGCGACATATGAGTTCCTCCGATCACCGAAGCCAGATGGGTGGGGAAACACACGGAGGTCACATGCCGATGAAGTGAGACAATATCTCGCCACGGATTTCTTCATCTGTGCACATACTGCATTTCGGCAAAATGGTTGGTCTGATGATCCTTACCTCATGAGGGAGCGCGTGTGCGGGGCTGCGATACGTCACGACATAGACGCCCCGGGGTGCTTCTGTGCCTGCCGGGAAATTTGCTGTTTTGTCTGTACCAGGCATCCGCCCACCATCTTATAAAGCGTGCATTTTGTAATGATTAGCGCAGCGACGCGGAGCTTGGCGTTCGCAGTTCGTTCAGGCCGGAGATTTACCCGAGGAACGCAGCGCGGTACCCGCGGCGTGCCGGTTCAGCCACTCGCGCTCAGTCTCCTCAAGTAATTCTTTAACTTTCTCCAAAGCTTGCCACGTCGAAGCCATCGCCGCCGTTATTTCGCGGAAGCCTGCCCTGCCCTGCTCCAATTTCCGCTGCCACTCGACGCTCACTTGATGATCTCCGCTACGATATTGCCCCTCGATAAGTTATACCTTATAATTATCCGATGTCGGATTGGACCCTCGACGAGTTCAAAACGGCGGGGGGCGAATCACACTTCGCCGAGGTTGTCGCTGGTTTAACCGATGCGAAGGACATCAAGGACGTCGCTGTGCTAATCGGCGCACGCCGTGTTCTGGGCAACCAGATGCGAGAACCGCGTTCCAAGTCCCTTGAAGATGGGCTGCTGTCGAGCTGCGTGGAACGAGAGCGCGAATATATTATGGATTTTTGCCCCGGGCGGCGTGCCGTGCTGGTCGGTGGATACGTAAAGAAGCGCAATGACACTCCGGTAGATAATACGCGCGAGATTGAAAGAGGTAGAAAATGAATACAAAAAGTCCGGGGCTCGCGCTGCTCGAAAAAAAGGTTGATGAGCTGGGATTGCGACGCGAGGTTGAAGATGAACTCGCCCAAATCTTAATCGAACACAAGATCGCGAATTTGCGGAAGCGGCGAGGACTTACGCAGGCAGCGCTGGCGCAGCGTTCGGGCGTTAGCCAACCGATGATCGCTCAAATTGAGTCGGGCAAACTCAACAATCTGACCTTGAAAACATTAGCTAGGACCGCACGAGCGCTCGGCGCAAGCCTCAAGATTGACTTGATCTCGCGGTCCGAATCGAGTGGTCGTGGTAAGCAGAGCAGCAAGGGTCGCGGGGGTGCTACTTCGCACCCCAGCACACCTTGTAATCGGGCCTGAACGGAACGCACGAGCACGTATTCTATTGAGGAATCGTCCACATGTAGCAGCGCGCATGGTAAAAATTGACGCGGCGCTTGTCAACGCTTGCCCCGACCGTGAGGATGTGGATGCACAATTCCATACCTCGACAACCAAACGACAACGCCGACCGATCCACGGGTGCGCGATGCGCTGCTACCATTTCTCGAACCGATCGGTAGGAAATCCTCATTCGGAGTAGTTCGCCGGACGCCGTGCGGCGGCGGTGGAGGATGCGCGGGTGAAGATCGCCGCATTGATCGGCACCTGGCCCTCATGGAGCCGCTATCGCTTGACCGGTTAAACTTCGTGCGTTAAGCCCAACCGTCCCAGAGGTGATGAACACCGTCTCGCCCGAAATGGTCTGCGGTCTGATGAAAGCGCTTGACGACATCGAGCGGCGCCGTGAGGGTACTGACATAATTAGGTCGGTACCGGCATTCGCCGCTGTTAGCAGACCCGCCGCGGTCAGCAGACCCTATCGAAGTACCGGTATTCCGTTCTCGCGTGGAGACCGGACGGCGGCAGGGACGGCGGCCCGCCGGCACACGGGCATTTCTGCTCAGTCGTACGCGATCGCGCGGCTGTAAACTTCCATCAATCCCGAAGACCGTAGAAAAAATACTCACGGTCCATCCGGTCATTTAGAACAAGAAGCCGGTTTCGATCAGACCCCGAACCTGTGAGTTATTTATGCCCTGCTTGCCGAATACAGCGCCGGGTGCATAGCTATTGGCTTGCACGTATGAAGCCTCACCCCGGAAGAAAAACTGCTTGTACTGGAAGGTCGGCGTCACCGTCAGAGACCAGGCGTCGCTACCGACTCCATACAAGAGGTTTGCGGCACTGCCCTTAGGCGAATTCTCATTCCCGGTGGTTCCAATATATTCGGCGCGTCCGGCCACTGAAAACATATCGGTGATAGCGTAACTCGCGAGGATTGCCCCACCTATGGTCTGGGTTGATTTAAGGACACCGATGGCCGGGTTAAACGGGATATTGGTTTCCTGGAAATAGGGCGTAATGACAAAGGGCGCGGCATTGTATGTGTAGATTATGTTGTAGATCTGGCCGTTGTTGTTGAGAAGCGGCGTTGCAAAATTGTTGGATTTCGCAAAGCCCGCGTTACCGCCGCCGACCAGGCTCAAAGTATTTGCGGGATTTATCGTCCAAGCCAACGAGCCTATGATCCAGGTGTAGCTGTGGGAGTAGAAGCCGTTGTTCCAGCTTACAGACGCGGCAAGCGGTCCGTATGAATAGTTAAGCTGGATGCCGCGATTGATGGCGTTCTCCTGATTCCACAGTAGCCCGCGCTCGATATTCATATTTTCAAAAGTGAAAGTGTACTCGGCCCCAATGAGCGTTGGTAGATTACCCGCCATAATCGAGAAGCTGTCGGTGGGCGCAATCTTTAGAAAGGCAACCGGCAAGGGCCCATAGAGTTTGTTTACCGCTTTTGACAAGTTGACATAAGGAGTGCCGAGCGCGGGAATGCTGTAACCTCCAACCTGCAGAAAGTATTGAATCACGCCGTCAGCCTTTTGGATGAAGGCCTCAGCGTTGCTGAAGTCCAGCCGGTTGTAGGGGTCGCCAACCACGGCGTGATTCTGAAATATGCCGATTCCGCTGACTATGCCATTGACGTCGAAATCGAACAGAGTGGCGATCGGAGCGGGCAGTTCCGCAAGAAAGGGCACATATTTCGGAAGATTGATCTCGTTGGGCGAGGCCATCAATAGCGGGCCCGCCATCGCGGGCGTTGTGAGAGGCGGCACCGGAGTGGCCGCGGCGACAGGAGCCGGAGAACTGGCGGCTGCGGCCGCTGTTGCTGGAGGAGCGCTCGGAGTTCCAGGCGCGGCTCCGCCGGAGCTATCGGCCCACGCGCTCTGGGCAAAAGCGATCATCAAGGTCAGGAGGAGTGCCCATACCAGGCTTCCGAAGGTCGAACGTCCTGCGCGATTTTCCATATCTAACTTTCTTCTCCGTCCGTTGCGTTGCGTCTGGAAAGCGAGATTCAAGGTGCGCGTAGGGAACACCGTTGTCCGCTCGTATCAAGTTCTATGCCGTCGCAGCGCCGTTCTACTTTTAATGTGTTTAGCTATGTTTTCGGTCGTTACGCGTGCAATCGCGGCCGCGATACTGCCCAGCGGGGCGGCATCTGCCGCTCCGCTGGTCAGTAGCGATCCAGCGGCTGCTTGCAAAATGCGGCAATGATGCAGCAAAGCTTGGAGAACTGAGCGTCGAGGACAAGCCCGTTGCGACGAGTAGCAGAAAGGATTAGCTTCGATTTTGTGAGGAAGGCGATCATCGCTCTGTTAGCGCTCGCGCTCGCGCTGCACGTCGGTTTCGGCTGCGGAATGGCGCAGGCTGCGACGGCGATCAAGGCCTTTTGTTGCGGCGCGAATTGTCCCGTTCCCTCCTCGCCTGGTGATCGTGCGTGCTGCCACGTACATGACTCAGGCGCCGTCGCGGAAGTTGTTTCTGACAAGCCGATCATTCCTTCTTTACAACCCCTCGCCGGTTCGATCCATTTCGCTGTTGTGATGCCCACGCTGAGCAGTTTCGAGCGGGCATCCGTTTTCCAAAATAGTCCCCCCGGAGCCACCACACTGGCTCTGCTCTGTTCGCGACAGATCTGATTTTCATTCCTCCGTTCCAACTGTAGCTCGGAAGTTCAGGTACTTGCGCATGCGCAGGTATCGGAGAGTGAAGTAACAGCCCGGCCGAATTGTGGCTCGCCGGCGATCGCGCTGCGACCGTATGCTCGCAAGTTGCCCAGGCACGTCTTCGGGTCCCATCCGAGTTCCTCTGGGAACGTCGATGAGGATCGATGAACGTGCGCCAGCATTGCATCCCGCTGTTATTCGATGACAGCCCATCGCGCCAGCTGCATAATGTCGGCGGCGGCCGTCGCGTTTCGTGACCGCGCTGGGAATATTTCTGGCGCCACATGGGTCGGGCTCTTTGTCGCTGTCGTCCTACCCTGCCTCTCACCGTTTTTGCCCTTGATCGGCCCTCCAGCGGACCCTGGGGTCCACATTACAAACTCGGTCGGTCTGACAGCTCAGTTAGCGGTCGATTCTGTGGCGCTCAGCCACTTCATCGCTAATGTCGAGCGCGGGATCATTTTCAAATGGTTCCGCTCGCTCGCGCTTCTGCTTCTCGTGATCCTGTGGGAACGGAAACCGTTAGCCTCGATCGGGCTTAGGAAAGTATCTTGGCGAGACCTTGCTGTGGTCGTGGCAGCATATCTGCTCGTCTTCACGATCGGCCATACTTTGGATTTGGTGCTGCCAAAGCATCTCCCTAGCAATTTCGAGTTAGCCGTGATGTTGTTTCCTTTCCCTTTGCGTATGGCAATGGTGATTACCGCCGCGGTTACTGAAGAGATCGAGTCGCGCGGCTACCTCATCGACCGCTTGGAAGCGATCACTGGCAGTACCTCAGTTGCCGCGATACTCGCTTATATTGTTTTCTTCCTCGAACATTTTGCGTCCTGGGATTTGGCCCATGCTCTACGGACCACGCTCTGGACAACGGCTCTGATATTGCTCTACGTGGGGCGTCGGAGCCTGCCCGCTTGTATATCGCTTCATTTTCTCGCCGATGCGACCGCGCTACTGTCCACATCACACATCCGGTGATCGATTAGGCGCGCTCTTCTATAGAAGCGCCCATCAGACTCGCCATCGTTCGGTACGTATACAGGCCGGAGATGGGCCGTAGAAATGAGGACCTTCGTCCTGTAGACGGATGGCCCGGTACTTTTCTTGCCGCATCAATTCCCGAATGCCGAAGTTCACGAACTTTCCTTCGCAATTGCTCTGGGCGTCGGCTCCATAGCGAGCCTTCCGCGCTTATCCGCGGAAGGCTCTGATGGCAGCGTAGCGGCGGAGTCTCGCGATGGTTCAAGCTGCACCGATCGGTACAACGTGCTGCTCGAAGAAGCCCAGGCGTCGCTTGTCAAAGGCGACCGCGGCGCGGCTATCAATTCGCTAATTGCGGCCAAAATCCAACTGCGCACCTGCCAGAAATTGGAGGAGCGAAACTCCACCGCCGCAGTCGCTGTCGCGCTGAACTTCACGCAATCGGCCCGCATTGAGTAGGCGGCCCGCTCTACCAAAGACGTACGGGTTCGAAAGCCTGGTCTATTTCCGAGGGATCGACCTTCTGCCCGCTCTTGAGTCGCTCAATCAAATCGTTAATTTGGGCGGCCTTCTTCAGATATTCTGGATTCCCGGGATTATTCTTGCTGCCACCATGTCTGCCCGCCAGGGCATCTTCCTGGGAAGCTTCCTGCAGCTTAGCGATCAATTCTGGATTGACCTGAGTCTGAGCCGTAGCCGCTTGGGCTATCGGAGAAGTTCGTCCCATACCAACCGAACCGGCCCATGCCGGAATTGCGAATGTGGCAGCAAGCACTGCCGCCGCTGAAATGGTTGAAAGCGTCTTCATCGTCCTTACCTCTGTTTCGTGAGTCGACGCGCAGCCAAAAATTAGGCGTTGCATCGAGCTGGTTTTCTTGGGCTAAGCGCAAACGCGCTGCCCCTCACGAATTACTTCGCTTGGCTAAAGCGATCGGTTACGAGGCAGGATCAAATCTGACGCGAGCAGAACAGATCGAACCGCATTCGCTGGGGAGGCGGAGCGGGCGAACGATACGTGACCAGGGAAAGGTCAGGGATATTGTGAATCGCAACAGGCGTATGGCCAATCATGTACACGAGCGCCGACTGAGGTGTACCTATACCCGGCTTCGCTTTATCGGCGCTTGCGGAAATCCGGCAGCAGTTCGCAGGTATCTGCGAAGAATGCGCGGGACATTTGCTCTGGCAGCATTGCATGCTATCCATCGCCGCGTTTCCGAGCCCGCATGCTGGGCCAAGCTGGACAAGCAGCACCCCCAGCACCAGCATTGTCAGCGCCTTTCGCACAGTTATTATTGTGGACCTGTTCCCGGGTTCCGGCAAGTAACGCTATTAGGGGCGTCGCAATAATATAGAAGGGAACTGTATGGGCTTTTACAACCGATTCATCCTGCCGCACTGCGCGAATGACCTGATCTCAATCCGAGGAGGCCAAGCCCCAACTGCCTAATCGAGCCGAATTCGCGTCGGAGGCATAACGGATAATCGCAGCCACTTGAGCCACTGATATACTATTCCGGCGTGCCGCCCCTGTTCTTGCATTCCTTGACGCTTGTCGTGAAAAGAAATCCCTTGCCAGAGCAAGAGTTTTGACCAGGCCCGGGACTAGTGGCAGTTTTGCAGGCGCTCTGGCCGCTGCAGCTGTTCGCGCCGAGACATTTCACTTTGCCTTGCGGATCCGATGTCGGCGCCGAACTCTGAGCTAATGCCGTATTGCTGAGAAACAACATTCCGACCGCGGTCGCCAGGAGAGACCCTCTCGAAAGAGACTTTTTCATTTCTTCCTCCTATTACGCGATTTCTGAAGCCGGCGTGTCTCTGCGAAGCTCCCGTTCCTTCATGATCGCGAAGAACACCGGCACGAGTATTAGAACGTGAATCGTCGAGGTGATCATCCCGCCCACGATTGGCGCAGCGATCGGCTTCATCACGTCGGAGCCGATGCCGCTCTCCCATAGAATCGGCGCGAGACTGAGCATCACGACTGCAACTGTCATCAGTTTGGGTCGAAGCCGCTGGACTGCACCCTCGATCACCGCCAACTCGATTCCCTCGTGAGTGAGCGAGCCGGCGGCGATATGACGATTCAGAGCTTCATGAAGATAGATCACCATGACGACGCCGGTCTCGACGGCGATTCCGAACAGCGCGATGTATCCGACCCATACGGCTACGCTGAAGTTGAAGCCCATTATGTACTGGAGGAGCAATCCGCCGGTCATCGCATACCCGGTCGGAAGGATCAGTACGATCGCTTCAGTCACCGACTGGAAAAGCGTGTAGAGCAGCAGAAAGATCAGGCCGAAAACGATCGGAAGGATGACCTTGAGGCGCTCCCGCGCGCGCAGCTGGAACTCATATTCTCCCGACCATTTCAGGGTATATCCTGCGGGCAGATGCAGCTGCCGGTCGAGCACGCGCTGCGCATTGTCGACGTAGCTGCCGTAATCCGCTGTTGCGAGGTCAACATAGACGTAGCCGGTCAGTAGCCCGTCTTCATCCCGTATCATCGAAGGCCCGGGACTTAAGGTGAGACGCGCGACTTCGCCGAGCGGAATCTGTGCTCCCGTCGGCGTCATGATCAGTATGCGACGAAGTGAGTTCAGGTCGTTCCGATAATCTGCGAGATAACGGACGTTTATCGAGTACCGCTCGCGTCCTTCGACGGTCGTCGCGATATTTTCGCCGCCCATGCCTGAGCTGACCGCTCGCTGAACGTCTCCGACCGTCAGGCCATATCTCGCGGCAACAGCACGGTCGACGTCAACGTTGATGTAGAACCCTTGAGAGACTCGTTCGGCAAAGATTCCACGGGTGCCCGGAACGGACCCTAGAACCTCCTCGATTCGGGAACCAATCTGCTGAATCCGGTCAACGTCGGGACCTTGAATCTTGAGCCCGACGGGAGTTTTGATTCCGGTCAGCTCCATGTCCAGGCGGTTCTCGACCGGCATCGTCCAGGAATTGGAAAGGCCGGGAAAATGCAGCCGACCGTCCATCTCGGCGATCAGCTGATCGTAAGTCATGCCCTTTCGCCATCGGGCACGCGGCTTGAGCATGATCGTCGTGTCATACATGTCCAGCGGCGCGTTGTCGGTCGCGCTGTCTGACCGTCCGACGGAGCCGAATACACTCTCGACCTCGGGAAACGTGCGAATGATCTGATCCTGCTTCTGCATCAGGTTCACCGCCGAACTAATCGAAATTCCTGGAAGTGCTGTTGGCATGTAGAGACTTGAGCCTTCATACAGCGGCGGCATGAATTGGCTACCCATTTTGAACAGCAGCGGAATCGTAAGCAGCAGGAAAATCACGTTGGCCACGATCGTCAGCACGCGATGATGCAGGCACCATCGGATAACTGGCAGATAGATGATCTGAAAGAAGCGCGAGATTGGATTGTCTTTCTCGGGGCGGAGGCGTTTGCCACGGATGAAAAGGATCATCAGTACCGGGACAACCGTGATCGCGAGGACGGAGGAGAACGCAATCGCGAAAGACTTGGTGTAGGCCAGCGGCCGGAACATCCGACCCTCCTGCGACTCGAGCAGGAACACCGGCAGGAACGAGACGACGATAATAATCAGCGAGAAGAAGATCGGTCTGCCAACCTGTTTCGCAGCCGAGAGCAGGATTCGTTGCCGCTCGGCCTCGGGAACCGACTCGCCTTTCAGCGCCGCTTCGTGTTGCGCCTCCGACAGGTGCCGGTATCCGTTTTCGACCATCACGATCGAGGCGTCCACCAGCACACCTATTGCGAGCGCCAAGCCGCCCAACGACATGATGTTGGAGCTGATCTGCAGATAGTACATCGGGACAAACGTCGCGATGACCGCGATAGGCAGTGCCAGAATAGGGATAAACGCCGAACGCAGGTGAAATAGAAAAACGATTATGACGAGACTGACAATGACGGCCTCTTCGAGCAGATCGCGTTTCAGTGTGTTGATCGATTCCTGAATGAGTCCCGACCTGTCATATCCGGCGACGATTTCGACTCCCGCCGGGAGAGTCTTTCGAATCTGAGCAAGCTTTTGCTTGACCCCGTCGATGACGGTGAGGGCATTCTGCCCATAGCGCATTACGACGATGCCACCGACCGTCTCCCCATCGCCGTTCCACTCAGCCGCACCCTCTCGAAGGTCGGGTCCCAGACTGACCACGCCCAGATCCCTTATCAGCACCGGCGTGCCGTTGTTGGTGGCGACGGAAATCTCTTCTAGGTCTGACACGGAATGGACATAACCGAGGCCGCGGATCATGTAGTCCGCACCCGACATCTCCAGCACACGCCCACCGACTTCGCCGTTGCTATCGCGGATTTTGTCGATCACCGTTTCCAGCGGGACCTTGAGCGCAAGCAACCGATTTGGATCGAGCTTGACCTGATATTGCTTCACGAAGCCGCCGATAGTGGCGACCTCCGAAACCCCCGGCACGGTTTCGAGCGCATAGCGCACGTTCCAATCCTGCAAACTGCGGAGGTCGGCGAGACTTTGAGTACGATTCTTATCGACCAGAGCGTATTCGTAGACCCAGCCAGCGCCGGTTGCGTCTGGTCCGATCGCGGGATTCACGCCGGTCGGCAGCTTGCCGGTTATCTGCTGGAGGTATTCCAGCACCCGGCTCCGCGCCCAATAGATGTCGGTGCCGTCCTCAAACACGACGAACACATATGAATCGTTGGGCATGGTCTGCGCACGAACGGCCTTTACGTGCGGCGCAGCAAGCATCGCAGTGACAATCGGATAGGTCACCTGATCCTCGAGGAGATTAGGTGGCTGTCCCATCCATTCCGTGTGGATAATCACCTGAACGTCAGAGATATCTGGCAGCGCGTCAAGCGGAATTCGATAAAGCGACCAAAGCCCCGCGAGTACGAGAGCCAGCACACCGAAGAACAGCAGGAAGCGATTGGCACTACACCAGTCGATCGTTTTTACGATCATGCCATCTGTCCTCACATTGCCATCGAGCCGCTGGCTGACACGTCCACCTGTTTGGTCGCGATCGTTTGGCCTGCCTTCGACGCAATGATCGTAAGGCTCCAGGTACCACCGCTAGGCAGTTCGATGTTCGCGGCGTACGTACCCTTCCCTTGGTCAGCTGCCGTGCCTTGCGCGTGCATCGCCGCCATTCCCATCGCCGGCATCGCCGCTATGTAAAAAGACACTGTCACCTGTGCGCTTGAAATTGGCGCGCCTTTGGAGTTGCGGAGCGTCACGATCACTTTGTTCTGGCCCCGAACGAGAGGATTGGGGTCGCTGGTGAACTCGATGCTTCCCTGCGGGATAGCTTCCGCCGCTTGCCCGATGGCATTCGCGCCTACGCCCGGCGGAGGCGGCACGAACGCTCCCGCGGCCGCCTGGAGCTGGCTCTCCGAGTCGATCAGAAAATTGGCGGAACTGACGATCTGCTGACCCGGCGTCAATCCCTTGAGCACGATGAAGTCATCACCGACATGCGGGCCCAACTCGATTTCGGCAGGAGTGAGATATCCGTCACCGCGATCGATGAAGGCGACGTTGTGCGTCCCCGTGCGGAGAACCGCCGTATCGGGAATCACGGTCTGCTCGCCCATCGGCAGGTCCAGCGCCACATGCGCGAACATCCCCGGGAGGAGTTGGACTTTTTGATTCTTGAACTCGCATCGGACCTTGGCGGTACGAGTCATCGGATCGATTTGCGGCTGGATGAAATCGACACGGCCATCGAAGTTTGTGCCCGGATATGCGTCCACCGTAACGGTTGCGGGATCGCCGGGACGAACCTTTCCGATCTCGTTCTGAAATACCGCCGCATAAACCCACACTTTTGACAGGTCTGTGATCGTGAACAGGCGCGTATCGGGTTGTACATACATGTTGGGCAGAGCGTTGCGCTCGACGATGTATCCGCTCATCGGCGAATCGATCTCGACGGCGTGGCGGACAGTGCGTTCGCGTTCCAGGCGTGCGATCTCGCGCAGCGACACTCCCCAGAGTCGGAGGCGTTGCACAGCAGAATCGATCAGCGACGACGCATCAGTGGTTACATCTCCAACGGAACTATTGCTCACACGCTTGCCGGCATCGAGCGCCAGCAGATACTCGCTCTCGGTGCTCACGAGGTCGGGGCTGTAGATCGTGAACAACGGCTGGCCGCGGCGAACGTACTGATAGGTCGAATTCGCGAACACTTGTTCGATCCATCCGGCGAATCGCGTTTGCACGTAGCCTTGGAGTCGTTCGTCACTCTCAATGTTTCCAGTGGTATCGAGGCGGTCGCTTACGTCCTTTCGCTCCGCAGTCGCGAACTTGAGTCCGATCAATTGCCGCCGCTCCGGTGTGATTCGGATTGGCGCCAGCGGAGAATCTGCTCCGATAGCCATTGGAACCGTGAGGAACAGAAGGAATCCCAGCGCCGCCATGATTGTGCCGAGCCGCCGTCGTGGAGAGCTGTAACTCATTTTTCGTCACCGATTACTTGCTGGAGTTTGGCAATCGCGATTTCGTGGTCGGCCAAGCTGCGGTAGTACTCCTGCCGGAGGTTCTGTAGATCAAGAACCGACGAGACCAGCGTCTGGAAATCGACCTTGCCAACTTGGTATGCGGACATTGCCGAGGCCTGCGACGTTTCGGCCTGCGGGATCAGACCATCACGATAAATCGACATCATTCGCTCCGCAGTGCGCATCGCGACCAGGCTGCTTTCTGCAACGGAGGAAACCTGCAGTTGAGTGGCCATGGTTTGCTCGCGAGCCGACTCGGCCTCTAGCGCGGCCTGCTCGATCGCGGGCGTTTGTCTGCGCCAGAAATAGAGCGGAATTTTCGCGCCAAGATTCAGCATGTAGTAGTCGCGGAATCCGGGGCCGGTTTTTTCGAACGAATAGCCGACCGTAAAGTCCGGCCAGTATCCTTGATGCGCAAGCTTCAATGCTTCCGCGCTGCGCGCTTCCATCGCTCGATCCGCTGCGAGGTCGGGCGAGCCGCCGTCGCTGAGCCGTGCCAGCTGCATTGAATCGAGCTCTAGATGCGTCGCTTCGACCTCGCCGATTTCGATATTCGGCGAGTCGGGATCCCGCCCTAGCAGTTGCTTGAGTTCGAGCTGTTCCTGGTCTTCCTCCTGATGGTGCATGGCGTGCTCCTTCAGGATCTCGGTGGTCTGAAGCTGCGCCTTGATCAGGTCCTGCTGCAGACCCTGACCCACGCGATACCTGGTTTCTGCGATCTGTTGGATCTGTCTGAGCTCCTCTTGATTGCGATCGAGAATCGCCAGCGTCTTCGCGTGATAGAACAGTTCGAAGTAAATCTCCTTGACCTTTTCCTCGACTTCCCGCCCTGCTGCTTCATAGCGATGCTTGCCGTACTCGGCGTCTTTTTCCGCCTCGGACTTCTCCAAGCGGAGCTTGCCGGGACCCGGGATGTCCTGCGAGACACCGAAGCCGGTGTAGTAAAAATCGCTGCTCTCATAACCCGAGAATGGTTGCGGACTTCCAACCGTGAAATGCTGGAGCGACACCTGTGGATCGGGGAGCGTCGAAACCTGTACAGGTACTTTAGTTAAAGCCTGCCAGTGCATTCGTGCCGATGTGATCATTGGGCTTTGCTCCAGCGCCTCTCGGATTAGCGCATCCAGAGTTGGCGGCGCTGGCGCACCGTCGGATTCCGCCTGCGCGACGGAAGGTAAAATGATCGAGCACGTCAATAGCCAAACAAACGCCGCACCGCAGCATTGGCGGAAGCCGCCAAACCGGTTTCTAGATTTCATGCAGTTCGTACCCTTCTGAGGCCATTTCGACGACCACGTCTGACTTGGCGGAAAGTTGACGTGCGTTCGTGGGAGGCGCCAGCCCATCCTTTCGGGTGGAACTGGCGCCCACGTATTCTTCGATCGAACGCGTTATCTCGAGATGGGGCGACAAGACATTTCTTGTCAACAAATCACTACCGCCCCAGGGAACAGTGCTCGGTCGAGCTCCGATCCGATGATCAAATTACTGATTTGTCGGTTGCAGGGCCTGGTCGATCTCGTCCGGTGACACTGACTGGCCGCTCTTGAGGCGATTTATCAAATTATCCAGCTGAGAAGCGCGTTCCATGTTCCTAACGAGAGCTGGTCCCTTGTTTTGGGGCGGACCCTGCATCGCGCGCGCGACCTGATGCCTTTGGGCCTCAAGTTGTCTGACCGCCACCGCCTGCTGATCATCAGCAGACACACTTCTCTGCCCGCCAACGGGACCCGCCAAAATGGGGGTAATGGACATTGCAATGCCAACAACTGAAAGCACGCCAATAGTTCTGACTTTCATGGGAAACCTCCGGCAGCGCCGACCACACCTCGGTCGGGCTATTACTCTTTGCTTTTCCGATACCCGCGCAGGCGCAAGTACCTGAACTTCCGAGCTACCGATGAAACGGAGGAACGAAAAATCAGATCTGTCGCGAACAGAGCAGAGCCAGCTTTGTGGCTCCCAGAGGAGTGGCTTGAAGTACTGATGCCCATTCGAACCTGACTGGCGCAGGCAACAATGAACTCTTATGAATCAATACTGTGAGGAACTGAAGTGAAGGAAGGATAGGTTTGGCAGAAACAGCTTCGGCGGCGGCGCCTGATTCTTGACCCTGGCAGCATGCGCGATCACCGACCGAGGAAGGGACGGGACAATTCGCGCCGCAACAAGGGGCCTTGATGAGTAGGGTCTCGGCCCCCGAGATCCCACAGCCAAAGCTGGTATGCAGCACCAACATGACCGCTAACATGGCGAGAATCCCCTTCTTCACAAAAATCACGCTAACCCTTTCTGCCGCCGCGAGCAACACAATGGGGATCGAAGAAGACTCGATCGGATCGATGTTGAAAGGCATCGCAAGCCGGAACTCGGCGATCCTGCTCGCCCCTTAGGCACTTGCTCGCAGTCTGTGCACGAGCGCCGCCATTAGCTTCCAGTATCGCTCGTTTTTCCGCCCGACCATGGCATCGCGATTGCACAAAACGACCACCATGAAGCCAACCGTCATTGTTATCGCACTCATTTCACTGACTGGGTTAGCAATAATCTTCGTGCGGCTTGTGCCTGCACGAGCCTCCTCAGCGTTCTCAAATTCCGGTGTCGAACCAATCCGCGCGGGGAGCTGCGTAGATCGTTACAATTCCCTAGTGAACAATGCCAAATCGGCGCTTATCGCAGGTGATCGTGCTACGACTCTCAATCTTCTTGAGCAAGCCAAACATATGATGCCAACCTGTCCCGCCCTGAAAGACGATGCCGCGCCGGCGACCGTGCTGCTCTCCTGAATGCCAGCGCCGGGCTACCGAGCCCGGAGATCGGACTGGTTGTCTTTACATATCCCGCGTGATTGCTGCGATAAGTAATGAAGCGGCCTTCTATGATCGCTCGGAATTGAGACCGCATCGAGGAGTGTCGGTTCCCTCCCCTGACGGCCACAGTTAAAGCTTCGGCAGGAAAAACTCATATTCATGGGCCTCTCCCTGCTCGCTATCGCCGCGGTTACGGTATCAAGCCGACCTAGGCTCCACGACTTGGGATCGCCCCAAGCTCCCCAGGGCGGTCCTCGGCTTTCAATTTGTGCTGGAGTCAAAAAGGTCGGCGCTTGCCCTGAGTTCGCCTCTGCCTTGTACCAACTCGAGCGTCCTCAGCCGGCCAAGAGCGTTGTTGAAACCCCCGCCGCTTGCTTCATAGCCGGCTTTGGCCGCCACTTCCTCTTTGCTCAGAGGGTCAGGATACGCTTGGGTGAGTGCCTCCAGAATTAACCGTTCCGCCTTGCCCAAGCGGTTGCGCCAGTACTCGATCAGTGCCGCACCCGCGGGCAGCGGCTCCCACGAACCTAGCGCGTGAATGCCGGATTCGGTAATGGTAAGCCTATCCCCGTCGCCCTCGATCAGCCCTCGCGACCTTAGAGCACCGAGATAGTTGTTAAAGCCGCCGCCAGCAGCGGCGTATCCGGTCAAAACTGCCACCTGCACCTTGCTTCTGCCCTCCGGATACTGGACCAAAGCAGTCAGGATTTTGCGTTCTCCCGCGGCGAGTTTAAGCGCTCCGTCCAAGCTCTCGGCCGAGGCGACACGCTGGTTTGCCGGTTGCGCGATTCGTTCAGGCCGGTGATTTGGCGACGGATCAGGTGCGGTGTCCACGGTGTGCTGGGCCAGCCACTCGCGCTCAGTTTCTTCAAGTAATTCTTTAACTTTTGCCAGAGATTCCCCCGTCGCCGTCAACGTCGGAGCTAATTGGCGAAAGCGCGCCCTGCCCTGCTCGAATTTCCGCTGCCACGCGGTGCGCTCCCGCTCGACGGCGGACTTAACCGCGCGATTGATGGCCAAGGGATCGGTCTGCTGCCTCGCGCTCGCGTCCTTGTGGTGTTTGATTTGGCGCTCCAGCTCGACGATCCGCCGGCGTGCCTGATCGAGACCTCGGATTTCGTCCTCGGCTTCTTGTGGCAGGTCGGCGAATTTGCCGAGAACGCCGCGGATCGCCCGCGACGGTGCCGGCGCGGTAAGCAGATGCCGCTGGCCAGGTCGCGGATGCGTGGTGCGAACCTGGTCAGAGCGGAAGTGAACGACTCCCGGCTTACCCAACGCCGGGCCGAACGCGTAAAACTCGCCCTGCCCAAGATCGCGGAGCTTGACTCGGTCGGCTTTGGAGAGGCCCAGCGCGTCTCCCGCCCTG
>Ga0073928_10002013_pt1 | contig 36830 bp, 22 predicted proteins | sample PaiPotPPA55metaG_FD_76969 | JGI IMG/M metagenome (GOLD analysis project Ga0073928, IMG submission 76969) | Iron sulfur acid spring bacterial and archeal communities from Banff, Canada, to study Microbial Dark Matter (Phase II) - Paint Pots PPA... ... | reverse complement strand
CTATTACACCGTTCACGAAATGTGCCATATGGTTCTGGCGCTGAAGCCGTTTGGCTGCATGCCTTCTTCGCAATCTGACGGAGTGCAATCGGCAGTTGTGAACAAATTCAAAGACATGATTTTCCTGCCGATTGAAACTTCCGGCGAGGGCGAGGTGAATGCTCACAGTCGCGTACAGATGGCGCTGGGCGAGGCGAAGGTAAAAGCCAAAACCGAATTCGAGCAGTGCCTGAAGGCGACCGGCAAGAGCCTGGCAGAAATTCGCGAATACATTGCCGAACATCCTGAGTTGCGGCGGCCGTTCTATCACGTACCTCACCGCGAGGGGATTGCCGGCACGGCGGCGCAATTCATCACGCACGTGAGCGACCGCATGGATCGAAGCCGGCCATTATGGAAGCGTTCGCGAGTCTCTGGGATCGCCCTTCCAAACGCCGCGTAAAAACTGGCGACCGCCATCTCTTTCGGATTCGTATGAGATGGCGGTCGACGATTCTTCAAGTTGAAAGCGTACGAACTTATTGGAGAAGTGATGCACGACCATTCGGCGGAAACAAAAAAGCCTCAGCTTCTGCAAATAAAACCTGCGCCTCCGCAAAAACCGCACGACCACCATACCGAATTCATGGTTGGGTTGGATGTTGGCTCGACCACGGTTAAGGCGACCGTCATTGACGCGGCGACCGACAAAGTGCTGTGGCAGGATTATCAGCGCCACGAAACCAAGCAGCCCGAGAAGACGCTGGAATTTCTGCGCAGGATCGAAAAAGAAGTCGGCATCAATTCTCGCAACACCCGCATGTTCATGACCGGCTCCGGTGGCGGGGGCATCGCAGACCAGATCGGCGCGAAATTCGTGCAGGAAGTCACGGCGGTTTCGCTTGCCGTGGAAAAGATGCACCCAGAAGTGTATTCGGTGATCGAGCTCGGTGGTCAGGACGCGAAGATTATCGTCTTCAAAGACGACGACGAGACCGGACGCAAGAAGAAGATTCCCTCGATGAACGACAAGTGCGCCGGCGGCACAGGGGCGGTTATCGACAAAATCAATGCCAAACTGAAAATCCCGGCGCCGGAGCTCTGCGAGCAGAAATATCACGGAATCAAATTGCATAAAGTTGCCGGCAAGTGCGGAGTGTTTGCCGAGACTGACATCAACAGCCTGCAAAAAGTTGGAACTCCATCCGACGAATTAATGGCGTCGCTTTTCGAGGCCATCGTTTTGCAAAATCTCAGCGTGCTAACGCGAGGGCATACGTTGCGGCCACACGTTTTGTTGCTCGGTGGCCCCAATAGTTTTATTCGCGGCATGCGCGAGGCCTGGCAGGCGAATATTCCGCGCATGTGGCAGGAGCGTAAGGTTGTGATCCCGGACGGCGCCAAGCCCGAAGATCTGATTAAAGTCCCGCAAAACGCGCAGTACTTCGCAGCCATGGGTGCCATCGAATTCGGTAAGAGCGAAGAAGATTGCGTCGGTTGCTACCGCGGATATGAGCAGTTGATGCACTACATCGATTTTGGAAGGCAGGAAGAAAAAGCCAAGTCCGGAGCGAAAGGTTTAACTACTAACGACACGGAACTCGACGACTTCAAAGTTTCGTACCGACGGAAAAAGTTCACGCCCGTAGCCTTCAACACCAATCAAACCGTCGGCGGATTCATTGGCATTGACGGCGGCTCGACCTCGACCAAAGCCGTTCTGCTCGATGAAAAGGGCGACATCCTTTGCAAGGCGTATCAGCTCTCGAACGGCAATCCTATCCAAGACACGATTGAGATGTTCGAGAACCTGCGCGGCCAGGTAGAGGCGCAGAAGGCGAAATTAGAAGTCCTCGGCGTAGCCACGACGGGTTATGCGAAGGACATCCTGAAAGACGTTTTGCACGCGGACGTCGCGCTGGTAGAGACCGTCGCACATACCGAGTCAGCGCTGAAATTCTACGAAGACCCGCACGTCATTGTCGACGTCGGAGGTCAGGACATTAAGATCATCATCCTGCACAATGGGCGAGTGAAAGATTTCAAGCTCAACACGCAATGCTCAGCGGGCAACGGATATTTTTTGCAGTCCACAGCTGAAGGCTTTGGATTAAGCGTGGAACAATACGCCGACCTCGCGTTTTCGGCACAATCCATGCCCATCTTCGGCTACGGCTGCGCTGTTTTCATGCAATCCGATATTGTGAATTTCCAACGGCAGGGCTGGAGAGCGGAAGAAATTCTCGCGGGACTCGCTGCGGTGCTTCCAAAGAACGTGTTTCTGTACGTTGCTAGCATCCCCAACCTCGCGGCACTCGGCACCCGTTTCGTTCTGCAAGGGGGGACGCAGAACAACATGGCCGTGGTCAAAGCGGAAGTTGACTTTATTCAAAATAGTTTTCGCGCCGCGGGTAAGAAGCCAGAAATTATTGTCCACGAATTCTGCGGCGAGTCGGGCGCCATCGGAGCGGCAGCGGAATCTCTTCGTTTATGGAAGAACGGCCTGCAGACGACGTTTGTTGGCTTGGACGCCGTACGCAAAATCCAATATCGCACCACCCGCAACGAGAGCACGCGCTGCAATTTCTGCAAGAATAATTGCCTGCGCACGTTCATCGACATTCGCACCGCGCCGAAGGACGATTTAGCTTTCGTGCCGATTAAGAAAGTCACCAAGGTTCCGCTGATGCACGGTGAACAACGCCTGATCATCGCCACCTGCGAAAAAGGCCTGGTCGAAGACGTGAACGACATGAAGGGCATCAAGGCGGGGATTGACGAGATTAAAGACAAATATCCCAACTTCGTGGATTTCGCGGCGCACGAAGTTTTCCGTCCAGTGAATGCGAAGAGCGTAGCCGATCCTCTTCCCGTGACGACATTCTGGAATAAGTCAGCGAAAGATCGCATTCCCCTGATGGAAAATCGCAAGAAACTTCGTGTCGGCATTCCGCGCGTCCTGAACATCTATAGCTACGCGCCGCTTTTCAACGGATATCTGGAAAGCTTAGGTGTCCCGCCGGAAAATATTATCTATTCCGATTACACTAGTTCCGATCTTTATCGCGCGGGCGCGAGCCGCGGCGCCATCGATCCTTGCTTCCCGGCGAAGATCGGCATTTCGCACGTCTATAACCTGATCCAAGAGAAGCATCGCAAGAAGCCGCTCAACGTAATTTTCTTCCCTATGTATGACGTGCTGACTTCTCCGTTGGTGAAGATCGTGGGCGCGAACGCTTGCCCTACCGTGACGGCTACGCCTGAGACGGTTAAAGCCGCGTTCACGAAAGAGAACGATGTTTTCGCTGAGCACAACGTGAAGTACCTTGACCCGGTTTTGAACTTCGCCGACCGCAAATTGTTTGCCCATCAAATGCTTCAAGCGTGGCAGCCCATCCTTGGGCTATCACAAGAGGAGAACGATCGAGCCGTCGAAGTTGGCTACAAGGCGTTGGAAGATTACGAGGCGAGCATCCGCCGGCGCGCCCGCCAGGTCCTCGATCAACTGGAACGTGAAGACCGTATCGGCATTGTGATGCTGGGCCGGCCTTATCACCATGATCCAGGTTTGAATCACGAAATCATGGAGGAATTTCAGAAACTGGGTTATCCCATCTTCTCGCAGAATACGTTGCCGCTTGACGACGATATGCTGGAACGCCTGTTCGGAGAAGAAGTTCGCGCCGGAATCATTACGCATCCGCTGGACATTACCGACGCGTGGAAGAACTCGTATTCATGTAGCACGAATCACAAAGTTTGGGCAGCAAAGTTCACCGCGAGACATCCCAATCTTGTGGCGCTGGAAATTTCCAGCTTCAAGTGCGGGCACGATGCGCCGATTTATGGCGTAATCGAAGGCATCATCGAGCAGTCGGGGACACCCTATTTCTGCTTTAAAGACCTTGACGAAAATAAGCCTTCTGGATCGATCAGGATTCGCGTCGAGACAATCGACTATTTCCTGCGGCGTTATCGCGAAGAAGTTATCCGAAAGCGCAAAGCTGCGGAGGAAATCGAGGCTCAACTCGCCGCCCTCGAAAGCGAACTCCGAGGGCAAACCACCCCCGAAACTAACCAGTTTCCACTGACGCAACGCGAACTAGAGCCGCAGAGTATGGCAGCGGACTGAGTAGCTGCAGAACATTCAACGGCTCATCTTTCCAGTCAGATACCCGCAGTCACGTGGGACGATGCTGTCGTATATTGGGGCACACCTTCGTTTGAAAGATCACCGCGCGTTCGATCAGATTCTGAAGTTCCCGTATATTTCCTTGCCACTCGTGTGAAGCAAGCGCGGTCATAGTTTCCGGAGAGATATTCGATCTTCCGACCCATGCGACGGCCAAATCCGCGTCACAGGAGAACTATTTTTTGCGACCCCGATTGCCTCGCGTTACTCCAAAGGGGATGAGGCGCTTCGGCCCGTCATTTCCAGTATTGGAAAGAGAGGACAATATATGCAGAATCAAAAGTTTACAGCTCGACGAAACCAAGCGAGGGCCAAAAAATCCGGCGAGTTCCGAATCGGAGGCGATCTTCCTATAACGCGCCTGGGATTCGGTGCGATGCGAATCACGGGAGGAGGAGTTTGGGGAGAGCCCGCCGATCGGGCCGAGGCCGTCCGGGTGTTGCGGCGCGGTGTGGAATTGGGAATCAATTTCATCGATACTGCGGACTCCTACGGTCCCTACGTGAGTGAAGAAATTATAGCGGAGGCGTTGTACCCGTATCCGGCAGACCTAGTGATCGCCACCAAGGCAGGCTTTGATCGCCCCGGTCCCGACAAATGGGTTGAAAACGGAAAGCCTGACCATCTGCGATCCGCCTGCGAAGGCAGCCTGCGCCGGTTGCGCCTCGACCGGATTGATCTTTACCAACTCCATCGAATCGATCCAAAGGTGCCGGCAGAAGATCAGCTCGGCACGTTGAAAGATTTACACGCAGAGGGAAAAATCAAACACATCGGTCTATCTGAAGTGAGCGTCAAGCAGATTCAGCATGCGCGGACGCTTGTTCCGATTGTGAGCATTCAGAATCGTTACAGCATCGCCGACCCGGGATCGGAAGATGTTCTGGCGTATTGCGAAAAAGAGAAAATGGCTTTTGTTCCATGGTTTCCGCTTGCAGCTGGTCGCGTTTCTGGTTCCCAGAGTCCTGTCAGTCGCGTCGCAACGCGATTGAAGGCAACACCATCCCAAGTGGCGCTAGCATGGCTGCTGGCGCGATCTCCCGTTATGCTGCCGATTCCGGGAACTTCCAAAGTCAAACATCTCGAAGAAAATGTTGCGGCTGCGGAGTTAAAGATTGACGAGAATACAATGCAGGAACTAGACGGCTTGGCGCGTGCCAGCTAAGAAATAGCAGATAAGACTTTGGTTCGCCAAAACGGGTTTCGCTATTGAGACTAGGGTGCACGACTGGTGTGAATCTGTGGTCGCCAAAGGAGGAATCAATGTCTACCGCACCAGCCAAAATTCAACGTCCTCCCTTGCCGCCATTCACGCGAGAAACGGCTGTTCAGAAAGTCCGACTAGCGGAAGATGCGTGGAACTCTCATGATCCGGAAAAAGTAGCCCTTGCTTATACCCTCGACTCCCGCTGGAGAAACCGCTCGGAATTTGTGAACGGAAGGGAAGAAATCGTCGCATTTCTCAGGCGGAAATGGACGAAGGAACTGGACTATCGCCTGATCAAAGAGCTTTGGGCATTCGAGGGAAACCGCATCGCCGTGCGCTTTGCCTACGAATCGCATGATGACTCCGGAAATTGGTTTCGTTCGTATGGAAATGAGAACTGGGAGTTCGATGAAAACGGGCTGATGCGATTGAGGTTTGCTTCCATCAACGATCTGCCAATCAAGGAGACGGAGCGGAAATATCACTGGGCGCCAGGACGCCGTCCAGATGATCATCCAGGATTAAGCGATCTCGGCTTCTAGGGCCATTTAAGTCGAGTGCAGCCTAAGGCCGGTTACACTTTATGACTACGAAACGATGTACCTGGGTTAGCAACGACAATCCGCTTATGGTCCAGTATCACGATCGCGAATGGGGTGTGCCGGTCCACGATGATCGAAAGCACTTTGAGTTTCTCGTGCTCGAAGCTGCGCAGGCCGGGCTGAGTTGGTCAATCGTGCTCAAAAAACGAGATGGATATCGTCGCGCCTTCAGCGAGTTCGATCCTGAGAAGGTGGCCCGATATACCGACAAGCGAATCCAGAAGCTCACATTGGATCCGGCGATCATTCGAAACCGGATGAAAATCGAAGCCGCAGTACGCAACGCGCGGGGGCTTCTCGCAATTCAGAAAGAGTTCGGGAGTTTCGACGACTATTGCTGGCGGTTTGTCGACGGGCGACCCAAACTCAACCGTTGGAGGGCCATGCGGGAGATTCCGGCGACCTCGAGTGAATCGGATGCGTTTAGCAAAGATCTCAAACAGCGGGGATTTAGTTTCGTTGGGTCGACCATCGTTTATGCGCACATGCAGGCGGTCGGCATGGTAAACGATCACCTCGTGGACTGTTTTCGTTATCGAGAGATTCGGCGCCTAGGTTCTTGAAACGACGCTGTCGCTTACTTGTGCTTCTGCACGCTCTCGAATCCCTTTTCAAATTGCGTGACCAACGGAGTCTCGCCTGACTGCAGGCCGCTCGGCGCCATGACGCGCCAGAGAAAAGTGCCGCTCGGCCAGCCGTGTCCATCGTATACGGCTAACACATCCTCAGAGGGGCGGCTTGTCACGAGAACAACGATGTCGGCTTCGGACGGCTGGTACACAATCGTGAGTTTACCCCAGCTCTGAATTGCGTCCTGCACAGCCTGGATCGCAGCCCGATCTTCGGGAAGCAGGTTCAAATCGAACTGATCTCCATCGTAGGAAGCTACATAGACATAACTTGCGTTTGCCAAAGTGCCCGGAAACGTAGGCGTTTTCGCGTGACTGGGATTAGGCGCAGCTGTGGCCGAAATCGCCGCCACCACAATCAAAGCAATCGACGCAATAGAAAATCGCTTCATAAGTAAATCCTCTAGACATTAGATGCCGTCGGAGAGGCGAAGTCGCGGACCTATCGGATGACTATAGTCACTGGGGGAAAGGCCATCCCCGCCGATAATGGAATATTTGTGGACGTTAGCTGGCCTCCAAACTATTGCAATTGCTGGACATTTCCACCCGACTGCAGTTGCTCGGCCAGTTTCAATTCTCGTTCCGCTTCTTCGTTCTTTCCCAAATCGCGATATGCCTGGCCTAGGAGGTGGTGAGTGACGGCGTTGTTCGGATCCATCGACGATGCCCGTTGGAGTGCGCGAACTGCGAGTTCGGGTTCTCCTTTTTTCTCGAGCACCTTTCCCATCAGAATATAAGGACCGGTCGAAGTCGGATCGAGCCAGATCGAGCGCTGGAGAAGCCGTTCGGCGTCGTCGAATTTCTGCAGGCGGGAGTAGGCATCGGCCAGTTTGTAGTAGGTTGCAGCGTGACCAGGGTTCAAACTTAATTCACGTTGGAAATCCACAATCGCCTCAGGAATGCGCGATTCGAAGAGATGAATTTCTCCCAGCAGGAAATTTGCAAGTGGAAGTTTCGGATCAAGGGCGACAGCTTTCTGTGCGTATTCCAGAGCAACGGGTTCGAACTCCTGGCGGAAAAGCATTCGCGCAGTGACAAGAAAGCTTCCCGCGGAATCCGGTGGCAAATCAAACATTTTCGCGAAAGCCTGGCGAGCGTGCGGATAATCTTTGGTCTGGATATAACACTGGCCCAGAATGTAGGAGGCGTCCACGTTCGCCCGCGGATACCAGGCCTGCACTTTCTCAAGCAAAGGGATGGCATCGGCCGGCTTGCCGCTCAAATAATAGGACATCCCTAGAAGTTGGGTGGCTTCGCTGTCCGCGGAATCCTGCTGTAACGCTTGTTTGAACGCGCTTATGGCCGTGACGTAGTCACCTTTTCTGTAGTATGCCGTTCCGAGTTCGTGGGCCAGACCATTCAATGAGGGCTGAGCGACAGCGAGCTGTTGCAATTCGGCAATCGCATCGTCGTATTTTCCTTGCTGCAGAAGCTGGCGCGGGTGAGCAAACTGCTCCGGTGCCGAACCCGTCAAAGCCTGGGCCTGGTTGCTCGTAGAACTCTGTGCGCAACATTGATGGCTAAAGAAAACGCCGAGAAGTAGCAGAACGAGGAGAAACCGGGTCATCGAGAGAATTTTACGAAATAACAGCATTGAGAGTTCTTCTATATATCAATCCGCTGTAGCGACTCCAATGTATTTGTCTGCGGCACCATAATAATAAAGATAGCGTCCATTCTTCTCCGCTGCGCCTTCCACGAATACGACATTGGGAACCTGCCCAGTTTTTTCCCAATCCATCGCAGGAAAGAATAGTGGATCATCGCTGCGCGAGATTAGCTTGGTGGGATCATTACGATCGAACATCGCAATTCCGGTGCGATAGACCAACCTATCATCGGCACCGTTGTAAATCAGGATGATGCGGTCCTGAGTGACAATCGGTGGCGGCCCTGGCTCGACCACACGAGAATCGAATTTACCCGCGCGCTTCGGCAGAACTGGTTCACGAGTCGCTTCCGTCCAATGAATAAGATCGGTGGAATAAGCAAGTCCGGTCTGATCTGTCTTATCGCTACTGGTTCCAAGGAAGTACATCCAGTATTTGCCATTAATCTTCTCCGGCACTATCGCTCCAGACTTTGTCCAACCCACATTCCAATTCCCCTTATAGGCAGCTAGGATCACTCCCTTGCGCTCCCAATGGATGAGGTCTTTCGATTCCGCCAGGCAAAGCTGCGCGTCTTTCTTGTTGTATCCGGTGTATGTGAGGTAGTAGGTGTCTCCAAATTTCACCAGGCGCGGGTCTTCTACACCTCCATCTTTTTCGTAGCCAGCTTCAGGCGAAATCACAGGCTCAGGACGGCGAGTAAAGTGGATCCCGTCTGTACTCTCCGCATAGCCTAAACGCGAGCTTCCAGTATTGTCCTGTGCGCGATAGAGCATGATGAAAGTCCCGTTCCGAAGAACAACTGCTGGATTGAATGTCCCGGCTGATTCCCAACCGTTGCCACGGGGGGAGATTATTGGCTTATCAGAAAGCCGATGCCACTGGGGAATCGTCTGATCCCCTTTCACTGGGAACACAAAGATGATCCACGCGATAAGGCATGCCAAAACCGCGGGGTTGCTGTCGCGCTTAGGGATGACTCGCACCTTGCAACTCATGGAGATTCTCGCGAGCTAAAACGTGAGAGGGATTGATTTCCAGTGCGCGTTCGAACTGCGCTTTGGCTTCGGCATATTGTCCAAGCTCGGCGAGCGCGCTGCCGAGGTTTGCATGCGCGTCGGCATCGTCCGGCCGGAGTCGAACCGCAGCCGCGAACTGTTCCGCCGCTCCAGGAAAATCCCCGGCAGAAGCTAGCGCATTTCCTAAGTTATAGTGCGCGTCAAAAGATTCGGGCGCGCCCTGCGCTGCGGTTCGAAGGTAGGCCGTCGCGCGATCAGGCTGTCCGGAAGCGATAAGGGCGGCTCCCATCGCATTATTCGCACTAGTATCCTCTGGCCGAACACGCAACGCCGCTTGATATTCAGGAATCGCCTCCGCTGCCTTGCCTTGCCGCAACAGCATTGCCCCCAAGTTGTAGTGCGCTTCAAAATCAGCTGGATTGTTCTGAAGGTTATGGCGGGATAATGCTTCCTGAAGGGCCATCCTCGGATCACCAGCACTCGGATCAAAATTCCGTGGCAGCACCTGCAACCAGAGATGTGCCATCTCGTCCTTCGCCCGGTTACCGCCACGAACTCGCTCAGGCGGATCGTTGGGATTAAGGGGATTATCATCGGAGTTGTCGTAAACGTAACGCATGCTGACCGTAGTTCCTTTCGGCAGAAACACCGGCTCTGCGTAGCGGAACACTGCCTGCCAGTTCAAGTCCCAGTGCGGAATATGAATCAACGTCTTCGTGCTGCCGTCAGGCAAGGTCGCCACTGCCTTCAAGTCTTTACCGAGATAATGCGCGTGCGGATAAATGGCTAGCAGGTCAACATCAATGGGAAGGGTTAGTTCATCGGTGACAACGAAATTCTTCTCTCCCGCTGGAATGTCGAGCTTCGCGTCATTTTGTAATTGCAGAAGCATGGGGAACTTCGTGGCCGGCTGGTTGGTAAGGTAAATTCCAATCGTAGGTTGGATCGTCTCCGGCTTGCCCGATGGTTGCAGGTGGACATTCAGCACAAGGTCAGTCCCCTTGTCGAGACGCAGGGCCATTCCCTCCGGCTCAACGTAGGTGGTAGTACCCGGCTTCCAAAACAAGAAATGGCTGTCGGGATCGAATGTTTCCGACTCGATTTTAATTTCCATGCCTTCGAAACCGGAACCGGGTTCCTTTTCCCGCTGCCGCGAATTTTGCATCCGATCAACCAGAATATTGGCGTGGTGGACGAAGCGTTTTTCTCCCGGGCGAATCTCGACTGCCTTGACCCAGCGAGTTCGATCAATTGGAACCGGGAAAATGAAATTCCAATACATGTCGGAGCCGCTCGCCGGCAGCTGAAATGGCTTTGCAGCGACCAACACAAGATCAGGCTGACCCAACTGCCAGCCTTGAACGAATTTAGGCTGCGGTGGCAGGTCGGCCGGATTTCCTTCCGGCGATCCTTCATCGACCCAGTTCTTTATGGTGGTGATCTGCTTGTCCGAGAGCCGTGACTCGTCCGCGAACTTCAAGGCCTGAGATTCCGGCAGCCACGGTGGCATGAAATGCGTCTGGGCAACAATCTCAATCTGGCGAGCATGCTTCTTAACGTCGTCGTAGGTTAGCAAAGAGAAGGGGCCGGACTCGCCCGGACGATGGCATCGCGCGCAGGACTGAAAAATGATGGGGGCGATGTCATGATTGAACGTTAATTGGTCAGCGTGTCTACGATCTGATGTTGTCTGTGCGAGAACGAACAAACTGGGCCAGAACAGCATTGCAATCGCTAATACACAACCGATCCCAGCAAGTGACCACAACCGCTTCATTGCAGATCCGAAATGTAGCAGCCCACGCCCGCAACCTCAACACTAGAAGGCGAACGACCCGCCAGCGCGGCCTGAAGGGCGTCTTCCAGTTCGTGGGTGGTTGGTGCGGATCGCGCGTGGCCAAATGACGCGTAGAGATTGTCGATGCGGCCGTGATAAATCAGCGAGCCCTTGGCATCGAACACTGCGGCTTCGGGCGTGATCTGAGCATGCGCTTGCTTTACAAGCACCTGGTCAGGATCGCGCAGAGCTGCGATCGAATATCCGTAATCGTGCAAATACTTACGAATGTCCTGCGGCGTTTCCGACTTATCGGGAAACACAAGATAGAACCGGGCGTCCTTCTGATGTTCCCGGCTGATCCGTTGAATTGTCGGAGCATATCGTCCAGAGATCGGGCAATCCCCGCGCACGAAAAGCAGCACAACGGATTGCCCGGGATTCGAGCTGAAGGGCTTTGCGGCATTTCCGTCAAGATCCAGTGGACTCTGCTGGGCGGCACAAAATGCCGGAACCACGAATAAGAAGGGTATCAATAATAAGGACAGAGAAGAAATCCGTCGTTGCGTAGCCCTCTTTTCGATTCCTTCGCGACTAGGAGGGACAAATTTAGGAAAGTGGCTGACCATGGGAACCGCGTCCGGCGTTTGCATTCACATTCTACGCCAATAAATTAGGGAGGAAGCCTTGACAGACTCCCTCCCCGAGGACTGTATCTCCGTGACTAGAAGTCCAAGCGCAACCCAAACTGAAGCTGACGCATGCCATTGGGCGAACCCGGCGACGAGTCGGATTCAATGTCGACCACGCGCCCGTTGTTCGCGCAGTCAATGCACGTCCCGCTTCCACCCTGGTTCTGGTTGAATCCCAAGACGGGGTGATTAAACAGGTTATAGACGTCCATGCGGAACTGAAGTTTCGCCCTTTCCGTGAGTGTAAAGCTCTTGGAAAGAACCGCATCGGCTCCGAAGAATCGCGGCCCGCGAAAACTATCGTAGCCATGGTTCCCGATGTTATTGAGTCCGGGGTCCGAAAATCCGTTGCCGCTTGGCAGGGTACTGATTCCTGTCGTCGGGTCGACAGTGTCTGTGACAGGCGTGAAGAACTGGACGTAGTGACCTCTGGCGTCGTGGACAAAGCTCCCCGCTCCTATTTTGAACGATCCGGAGCCCGTGTTCGGGCGGCATATGCCAGTGTCTTGTTCGAGGTTACAAACCGCGCCGGAGAGACCGGGTGTCCACGGCAGGCCACCCGCCCAGGTGATGGTGCCGGCAACTTGCCAGCCGCCGATTACTGCATCCATACCGCGGCCTACGCCGCCACCGAACGATTTGCCCTTTCCGAAGGGCAGTTGGTAAACGAGACTCGTAACCCACTGGTGATTGCGCAAGTTGTCATCCGGCCCATGAGCTATTGCTGGGTTGTCGACGTAGAAGTTGCTGTCGTAGTGATAACCCTTGGCGTAGTTGTAAAAGGTCATGAACTGCAGGCCGTTCGAGAAGCGCCTGTCCAGCTTCACGGTGAGTGCGTTGTAGTAGCTGCTGGCATCGTTGCCGAGGTAATTGCCCTGGTCGGTGAAGCAGCACTGCAGAATGCCTGGCGTGCTCCCCGTAGTGTTTGAGGAGTCGGGATACCCAGGGTAGCTGAACGCATTGTAGAAAGGACGCCGGTTTACTTGTGGCACGTTCGGAATAAACGAGCATGAAGGAGTCGTCGAAGGGGCATAGATTCCACAAGGCTTCACAACGCCGGCTACGACGGTACCTTGCACACCAGCACCCAACCCCGGCTGGTTGACGTTGTAAGTGGGGCCGTCACCAACAAATCCGTGAGTCCCCTTGTTCCCGAGGTAAGTCACTTCCAGGCTCATCGTTCTTGTGAGCTGATGTTGGACCGTAGCGTTCCACGTGTCAACATAGGGCAATCGCTGGGATGTTGGCCGAATATGAGGCTGAGTGCACAGAGGAGCGACGACTGTCCCGTCGGGGAGGACAGTGTTCCCGAAGGTACAATTAGGCCCGGCCAGAGGCAACTGGCCATTCGAAGGCACCACCGGGAAGGTAAAGGGCGGAGGCCCAGCCGACAACGAGAAGCTAGGCAGGAACTGATTCGTATTCTGCTGGAACTGCGCGGCGAGTACCGGCAGGTTTTGGGTTACCGCGTGACCGAAGTTCGAGCCAAAGACTCCCATATCGTAGCTGCGGCCATAACCCATACGAATTACGGTCTTCTCGCGCAACTGATATGCAATCCCAACTCGTGGGGCGAAGGCATGCCAGTCATTTCCGATGTTCCCGTTCAGTCCGTATGGGCCAAAGCCAGCAACGCGATCTACGCCTTGCACAATATTAGTGAAACCGCCATTGCCCTTTGCGTTGACGTATTCAGGGAAGTAAATTTCCCAACGCAACCCTAAGTTAATAGTCAGTTTCGGGGTGAATCGCCAACTATCCTCCCCGTAGAAAAACGTCCTCCATTGCCTTTCCGCAGCGTTGGTGCTGGTGCTGACATACCGGCTGACGCTTCTGACATCCCCTAAGAGGAAACTAGCCAAAGCCAAGCCACCGGAGCCACCGTTTGAAGTGTTGCTGTCCGTAAAATTGTAAACGCCAGTACGATTGGAGTCGCTGGGAACGCGCAGATTCTCCGCGAAGCGGACATCCGCACCGAATTTGAAAGTATGGTTTCCGCGCGTCTTGGTCCAGTTGTTGACAAACTGGAACTGCTGTTCGCTTTCAATTAACGGGCAATTGCACCGGGCAACGCCAAGACCATCACCAAAAGCATCTGAGGTGTTGTTATTGTTTCCATTAAAATCGAACTCACCGAGTCCTGAGGTGAACCTGTCGCCGAGATTGGCGTTTGGAATTCCGAACGCGGTCATGGGGGCCGAGCCCTCATCGGGTTTGTGTGTATTTGGGTTGTATTTGAAATAGCCGAAACGGAAGTCAGTTAGAAGCGACGAACTCAGGGTCTTTGTGACCCCAGTGGACAAGCTGTAGTTGTGAACGATTGAGCTTCCGGACAAGCCACCAGGACCGAATCCAACTCCCCCTAGAGCACCCAAGCTCCCTTTGCCGGAGAGACTAAAATAGTCAAGGCTGAAGCGCCCGAAAACCTGTATGGTCGAGGTGGCGTTGAAATCGATGCGCGTATCGAACGCGTTCTGATTATAGGGACCTGATCCTGCGGCTAGGAAGTTGGTAAGAGTTCCACCATTGCTACCGGCATTGTTCGGCTGGGGGAACAAAGCGATGATATTGGCCGCAGCAGGAGAGATGCGATTGATCGGTATCAAATTTCCGGCGAATGCTGTTCGGCCAGTACCCGTCGCCGTCCCCGTAGTCGGATCATACGCCTGTCCCCCGGTACCATAGCCAGCCGCCGGGTTCACACTATTTAGGTAGTCGCTCAAGTTACAAAAGCCCGGCGTCGAACTTTGGGCATTTGTTAAAGGATTACAACTCGACAAAACCGTCAGCGTGGGTACTGTTATCTGGTTTGTGACACCACTGGATTGCCGCGTTCCCTGGTAATCGCCAAAGAAGAACAACTTGTTCTTGATGATTGGGCCGCCCAAGCTTCCACCGAACTGCTGCCATTTGCTGGTCGGAACGGGGCTGGCTGCAACGCCCGGAGCTGCAGCCCATTGCGTGAATGGATCTCTCGCTTGATTCGCACTGCTGCGGCGAAAGTAAAATCCGCTGCCGTGAAGTTCGTTGCTTCCAGACTTGGTCTGAACTGTGACCAACCCGGCGATTGCTTTCCCAAATTCCGCGTCAAAATCCGCAGTACTAATTTTGGCTTCGGTCACTGCGTCGAGATTGGGATTGATGACGATAATGCCCAAGATAGGATCCTGATTATCGGTGCCGTCCAACTCGAACCCGGTTCCGCTAAAATGCTGGCCGTTGACGAATATCTGGCCGCCGCCCTGCGGATTCTCCGTCGCGGCGTGAGACCATCCAAGCTTTTGGGTGCCCGGGGTTAGAAGCTCGAAATTTGTGAAATTGCGGTTCAGGACGGGCAGATTCTCGATAGCCCTGGAATTGAACTCCACCGCGACGTCGGCACGGTCAGTCTTAAGTTGCGGAACTTCGCCGGTTACCTCGATCGACTCGGTGGTCGCACCCAATTGCAGACCCAAGTCAACCCTTACGCCCGTATCGGCGGCAACCGATACATCCTTCTGTTCGGATGTCTTGAAACCTTTCGCTTCGACTCTAATCGTGTAGGGGTCCGGGACGAGGTGGGTTACGGTGTAGTTTCCACTTTCGTTGGTCGTCGTCTCTTGAATCGTTCCCTTGCTTTGGTCGGTGACGGTAACTTTAGCTCCGGCCACTGCGGCGCCCTGCGGGTCTGATACCGTGCCGAGAATGCTCCCGAAGACGGCCTGAGCCTTAGCTTGGGGCAGCCGAACGCTATAGACGAGAGCTAGAACGATTAGAGCACTGAAGCCGAATGCTTTCTTCATTTGAATTCCTCCCCCGATTAGAAATCCTTGCGATCACCTAATCACGGCTCGAAATGCGCGCCGCAGTTGCTCGGCAATTTGAGTTCCAATTTTCTTCCGACACGAAGCCTCTGAAATCATTCAGCTTTCAGCTCGCCAGTTCACCCGCGAATACCGCGAATGGAATGTCTAAGAGTTACTTCTACAAAAAACAAAAACACAGCTTCACCCACTCCATCAGGCTCGAAATGCAGGTGCGATTCTTTTAGGAACCGGTATTTCTGCTGCAGCTATCGAAAGCAAGCACAAAAATATGTGTTCGAATCTCGCAAGCAGATTTCGACGCCCCATTTGAATGCGCCGAGTAGCATGGTGCCGTTCTGCCTAATATGGAAGTTTCACGAGGTTTGTTACGGTTACGTCTTTCTAAGTCGCTGTCTTGCAAGGGAGATAAAAACTCTGTAACCTCTCTAGCGTGAGTGTTACAAGCCACGTAACAAATGTGGACCCGCGTCTTGTTGAGATAGACAAGTTAGTTAACAGCCATACGCTCCACGGTTCCGAGTCGCTTTGCAAGCTGCTGCGGTATTTAGCGGACCACGCGCTGAAACACCCTGGTATGGCGCTCAAGGAATATCAGATCGCTACCGAGACCTTCGGACGGCCTGCAGATTTCGATCCTCATCTGGATTCTCTGGTTCGCGTGATGGCGGGACGCCTTCGCTCTAAACTTGTCGAGTACTATGCGTCTGAAGGGGCCGACGATCCCATTATCGTTGAGCTGCCGAAGGGCACGTACTCGCTGGCTTTCCACGATGCGGCAACTTCTCCTAAGCCGATTTTGCATCACGAAGCGGACCAGATTGTCACCGATCCCGCACAGAAGACTTCGCTACTGACGTTGGCGCTGGCAGTTTTTCTCGGGATTGCAATCGTGGTAATCGCGGTCTTACTGCTCAACCGAAACCCGAACTCGCCAATCGCCGGGGGCGCTGAACGGCCACCATTACCGACGGGCGCTGGCGCCGGAGAAGGCGCACAAGCAGCAACGGGCAATGGCGAACAAGCGCCCGAGGCGGTTCGCGTTTTCTGGCAGCCATTCACTGCCGGCCCCGAAGAACCGTGGGTGGTCTTCAGCAACGGGGCATTCATAGGCAGGGCAGAGACCGGGCTGCGGTATTTCGATCCGGCAAAGGACTCGAGACAAGCGATCGACGACCATTACACTGGAGTTGGGGAGGTGCTGGCGGTTCTCAATTTGGACCACGTCTTCAGTCAGTTACACCGCCAGATTCGGGTGAAGCGGGGCAGCTTATTTTCGCTGGATGACGCCCAGAACAACAATCTGATCTTCGTGGGTTCGCCTGCAGAGAATCTGACGCTGCGAGATATTCCCAGCACGCATGAGTTTGTTTTTCAGCGCCTCACCAGCGGACCGAGAAAAGGCGACTTAGCTGTAATAAACGTCCATCCGCAGCCAGGCGAGGAGAAAATGTTTCTCTCCACGTCCCCAGGCACGCCTCTTACCGAGGATTACGCGATCATCGGACTGGTGCCGGGAATGAACCCTGCCCGTTCGTTCTTGATCTTGGCGGGGACCACGACCATTGGCACACAGGCCGCAGCAGAATACGTCTCGCGACAGGACTCTCTGGAACAATTACTGCTGCGGCTCAGCGTCTCGGAAAATGGCAAAATAAAACCGTTTGAGGTCGTGTTGCGCGTAAAAGTCGTGCGCGGGGTTCCGGTGGCAAGGGAACTGGTCGCGTTGCGGAAAGTCGCGCAGTGAAGAATCAGGTTTCCGCGGTCGTTGACCAATGGCCTGAATGACTCACGGCGTGGTGTGCGCCAGTTCGGCGGCCTTCCGAAATTCCTCTTCGGCCTCGGTTTTTTTCCCCTTGCGTTGAAGCGCTTCCGCCAGATGCTGATGTGCGGGCGCATAGTTTGGCACAAGATTGATGGCCGAGCGAAATTGCTCGATGGCGCCGTCCAAGTCACCTGCTTGCAACAGCCTGTTTCCGGAGTTGGTATTGAATGTTGCCGCTTGCAGATTATTGGACTGTTTGAACAATTCCTGAGCACGTTGGCTTTCCGCAGCGGCCGCGGCGGTGTCGCCTGTCTGGCGGAGTACAGCAGCCAGAGTGGTGTGGGCTCCTACCAGACCCGGATCAATCGCTATCGCCTTGCGCAGGGCAGCTGCAGCCTCGTCGGGCTTCTCATCCTGCCTCAGAACCGTTCCCAGCGTGTAATAGGCTTCGGCATAGTCCGGTTTGGCTTCCGTCGCGGCACGCAGTTCCTTCTCGGCCTCGCCGAAAGCGCCTTTCTGCCAGAGCGTAACCCCGAGCGTGTAATGGATATCGGGCTGCCTCGGGTCGAGCTCAGCGGCTTTCCGAAATTCTACGAGCGCATCGGCGAGCCGATCCTTCAATTTCAAAGCCAAACCGAGGTCGTAGTGGGCGGTCGCGTCATTCGGCTCAATTTTCAGAGCGCGCTGGAACTGAGTGATCGCGGAATCAAAATCTGCTTTTTGCAGATAGGCGGTGCCAAGGTTTTCTACATAACTCCCGTCGTCAGGCCGGATGCGGATCGCCGATTCGAATTCAGGAATTGATCCGGCGGCGTCCCCGGATTGGATCAACGCGAGCCCAAGATTGTTGTGTGCGTCGGCATCCCGCGGCCGAATCCGCGCGACGCTCCGAAAGGCCGCAACTGCCCCTTCGGCATCACCTCTTCGTTGAAGCAGCGGACCGAGGGTCCCTTGGGCATCGGCGAAGTCCGGTTGCAGGTTGGTCGCTTTTTCTAGCTCTTCGATTGCTTCCTCGGGACGGCCTTCGTCTTTCAGAACCAGCCCGAAATAATAATGCGCCTGGGCATCTTCCGGGACACCCTGCGATGCCTTGGCTAGAAGCTCATGCGCCTGGGGCAGCATTTTCTGCTGCAAGCGCACGACACCGAGATGCAGTTCTGCGGCGAAAAAATCCGGCTGCAGACGCAACGCCTCGGAGAAGTGGGCTGCGGCTTCGTCTGTTTTCGAGACTTGCGCCAGAAGTGATCCCAACTCGTCGTGCAGGTCTGCGCGTTGCGGTTCCAGCTCAATCGCCACCTGCAGCTCACTGATTGCCGGCCGCACATCCCCGCGAAAGCTCAGCACGCGGCCTAACGTTCGATGCGTTTCCGAATCTTTGGGAGCGAGACGCACTGATTCTCGGGCTTCGGCCTCGGCCTTCGCATAGTCGCCATGTTTAGCGAGAGCGTTGGCCAGATTCAGATGCGCCTGGGGAAAGTCAGGCTTAATCTGGATAGCAGAATGAAACTGCACAATCGCGGAATCAACCTCGTTCTGTTCAAGGAGGACCCATCCCAGTGAATTGTGCGCGTCGGGACTCCGCGGAGCGATAGCAACCAGTTTTTCAAAGTCTGTGCGCGCTTCGGGGAGATTGCCCGACTGCAACGCGGACATTCCTTGCGCATAAAGAGATTTGGCTCGGACCTCTTGCCGCGATTGTGAACTTAGGGTTTGCGCGGATAGCATCGCCGCTGCGCCAATTAGCGAAATGCCGATTGCATTGACGAGCACCGCTGAAAGTCGAAAGGGCAGAGGCATGGTTGTCGTCCCATCAATACTACTATTGCCGAATTCCGCGACACCCAAGATCGCGGTCGCGCCCGGCTTCGTCGGCTTGTAGTATCGTCCAGGTGAGATGCGATTTGTCCTGCACGGTCTCGGCGAGTTCTGCAGCACGCCAATCATGGCCGCTGTACTCAGCTGTCTGGTACTCTCCAGCGGCCACGTCCGCGCGGAGCAGCCCCGGCTCGCTGATTTCGAGGATGTTGCCGAAAAGGCCGGGCTCACCATGATGAATGTGTTCGGCGGTGTGGACACCAAGAAATACATCATCGAAACCACCGGCACCGGTATTGCCATTTTTGACTACGACAACGACGGATGGCCAGATATTTTTATCGTCAACGGTACGACTCTGGAGGGATTTCCGGCCGGTAAAGCTCCTACCAACCATCTCTACCGCAACAATCACGACGGCACGTTCACCGACGTTACAGTGAAGGCAGGACTCGCGGCTACCGGCTGGGGCCAGGGCGTTTGCGTTGGCGATTACGATAACGATGGATGGGAAGATCTCTACGTTACGTATTACGGCAAGAACCAGCTGTATCACAATGATCACGGTGTGTTCCGCGAGGTTAGTGATCAGGCTGGCGTTGCCGGCTCGGGCAAAGCTTGGGGAACAGGCTGCGCCTTCGTGGATTACGATCGCGACGGACTCCTCGATCTCATGGTTGCCAACTACGTGGATTTCGATCTCTCAACCGCTCCGGGGCCGGGAGAGCGGGCTTCGTGCATCTGGAAGGGTGTCCCGGTCATGTGTGGGCCCCAAGGCTTGCCGGGATCCAAAAACATTCTGTATCACAATCTGGGCAGTGGAAAGTTTGAGGACGTAACCAAGAAATCGCATATTGACCAGGCCGCCGGGCATTACGCGTTAAGCGTCTCGACACTCGATTATGATGATGACGGCTGGCCGGATATCTATATCGCCTGCGACAGCACGCCCAGCATTTTGTATCACAACAACCACGACGGCACGTTCACCGACGTGGCCGTTGTCGCCGGCGCGGCCTTCAACGAAGACGGGCGCGCGCAGGCGGGCATGGGAAGCACCGTCGCCGACTTCAACGGAGATGGCAAGCTGGATATCTTCCGAACAAATTTTTCCGACGACACCTCCACGCTCTATCGCAATAACGGAAACGGCACATTCGACGACGTGACCTTCGCCGCCGGGCTCGGACTCCACACGCAGTATCTGGGATGGGGCACGATGTTTTTCGACTTCGATAACGATGGCTGCCCCGACCTTCTGCTTGCGAACGGGCACGTCTATCCCGAAGTGGATAAACAGCACTTGGGAAGCAATTTCCAGGAACCCAAAATTCTGTATCACAATAGCGGGAAAGGAACTTTCACCGACATTTCCGCTGACGCGGGTTCCGGAATCACTAAGGCAACCTCGGCCCGCGGGCTGGCCGTTGGCGATCTTTGGAATGATGGACGGCTCGCGGCGGTGGTCAGCAACATGAATGCGCACCCCAGCCTTTTGGTGAATCAAATCAAGTCCGCGAACCACTGGATAGCCTTCCGCACTATCGGCACAAAATCCAATCGCGACGGCATCGGCGCGCGTATTAGCTTGCAAGCCGGGGGCCGCGTGCGAGTGGACGAAGTCCGCAGCGGCTCCAGTTACTCGTCAAACAGCGACATGCGCGTCCACTTTGGCCTGGGGCCGACTGACAAGATTGATTTCGTAAAGGTTCGATGGCCAAGCGGGCTACTGGAGCGCTTCGAGAGTCTTTCGGTCGATACAATTCACGTCTTGAAAGAAGGAACGGGAACCGCTGTGCCGGCGACAAAACCGTAACTCGTAAGAAATCGCTTTGCTTCTTGCAGTTGTGAAAGTAACATGCGCGTTTGCAGTCTGGTTGCGCTTTTCGAAAGGCAGCTCTAGTGGAGGGTCTATCGTGAATTGCGTCAGATCCGGCTTGATGCTGATATTGCTAACCTGCCTCGCGGCGGCGCCCCTCCGCGCGCAACAAACTAGCCAACCTGCGACGCAGCAATCATCACAACAGTCTACCGACCCCTGGTGGAAGCATGCTGTTATCTATGAAATCTATCCACGCAGCTTCCAGGACTCGAATGGCGACGGCATCGGCGATGTCAATGGCGTCACTTCACGGCTTGATTATCTAAAAGATCTCGGCGTCGACGCCATCTGGATCACGCCCATGTATCCCTCGCCCCAAATAGATTTCGGTTACGACGTTTCGAATTATGAAGCTATCGACCCGCAATTTGGCACCATGGCGGACTTCGATCATCTGATGAGTGAGGCCAAGAAACGGAACATCCGCGTCATCATGGATTTTGTTCCGAACCACACTTCGGACCAGAACTCATGGTTCCTGGAATCGCGTTCTTCGCGCGACAATCCCAAACGCGATTGGTATATCTGGCGCGATGGCAAGGGACCTGGAAAGCCGCCAAATAACTGGGAATCCTGGTTCGGTCATTCCGCGTGGACGTTCGACGCAAAGACCGGCCAGTGGTACTACCACTATTTCTACGTTCAACAGCCAGACCTGAACTGGCGTAATCCGGAAGTGCGCAAAGCCATGTACGACGTGTTGCGCTTCTGGTTAGATCGTGGCGCGGCTGGGTTCCGAATGGATGCGGTCTCGCGTCTGTTCGAAGATCCCAATCTGCATGACGATCCTATTCTTCCCGGCAAAAATGCGTACGGCGATCCAAATATCCAACATAAATACACCGACGATCTACCTGAGGTACACGACGTGCTTCGCGAAATCCGGAAATTAGTGGATAGCTATCCGGGCGATCGCGTACTGATCAGTGAAGCGGATGAACCTACGATTCAAGATCTTGTGAAGGTTTACGGCGTAAACAACGATGAAGTGCAACTTCCCATGGATTTTCAAGTAGCAGATTTAAACCAGCTTTCAGCGCCAAAGTTCCGCGAGCTGCTTGATCAAATTGAATTCAATCCACTAAAAGGCCAGCCATATTTCTTTTTCAATAATCACGACCAGGTGCGCACCTGGGACCGCTATGGCGATGGAGTCCACAACGATCAGATTGCGAAGCTCATGGCGGCTCTGCTCTTAACGACTCGCGCTACCCCGCAAATGTATTACGGCGAAGAACTCGGCATGCGCACAACCATTCCCACTCGTAAGGAAGACGTCAAGGACCCGGTTGGCCGAACGGGATGGCCCAAGGACAAAGGCCGCGATGGCGAACGCACGCCGATGCAGTGGGACGGCTCTCAGAACGCAGGTTTCAGCACCGCCGCAAAGACGTGGCTTCCGGTGCCGCCGCCAGCCGCCCAATACAATGTCGCAACAGAAGAGCAAGATCCGAATTCGATCCTAAACTTTTATAAACATGTTATAGCGCTGCGGCGAGAACTGCCGGCGCTGCGGGATGGTGGTTACGTCGCGGTGAATCGCGATGACCAAAACGTGCTGGCATATCTGCGGAAGGGCCGCGATGGCGCCGACTCGGTGCTGGTGGCGCTCAATATGAGTGCAGAGCCGCAGACGGCAAACTTCAAGCTGCAGGGCTTCGGGATTCAAGGAAGCTCAGCGCGCGTGCTTCTGGCCGCGCCACAACAGGGGAACGAGCAGATCTCGCTCGACGGAATCAAGCTCGGCCCTTATGCGGTTTTGATCGCCGCGGTGAAGTAACTCTTCTCCGCTAGCACTCATCTCGGAAGCCTGGTTGTGAATTTCTCAGTGCGCACGATTCCGTGGCCCTCGCTTACGAACACCAACTGATTCACCGTAACGTCTTTCATCGTGTCTACCTGCCCGCTCGGCCAGCGGATTTCTAGCAAGTCCACCTTCTCGACCCTACCCAAACCGAAATGCACCCGTAGATCGCTTTGCGACAAATAGCCGCCGCCGCTTCTGACTTCGTCAATCTGCCGGTGGGGTTTGTTTTCTCCAGCAACGGTTGTCACGCAAGTTACGCGTGCGCCGATCCCGCTGCGATTTGATTTCGTGCCAATGACTTTGATCTTGATCCAGTTGTTGCCAGAGCTGGAATCGCAGCGCAGAAGTTGCGGAAGACCGTTCACTGTATTTACGACCGCGTCGATGTCGCCGTCATTGTCGAAATCTCCAAAAGCGCAGCCGCGAGCGGCGGAGGGCGTAGATATGCCTGGACCGGCGATCTCCGAAACATCTTCAAACTTCCCATTTCGCAAATTCCGATAGAGCAGTTTTCGCTGTGCGTATCCGGCTTCGGTTTTCAGTTGCTCGACTTCGGGATAGACATGCCCATTGCAAATCAAGATGTCAGCCCATCCATCGTTATCGAAATCTAAAAATCCGCATCCCCAGCCCAGATACTGCGTATGGGCACCTAATCCGGCGGAGAACGTGGTGTCCTCAAAATTGGCGCCGCCGAGATTGTGGTAGAGCGATGGAGTATCGCCCGCAAAATTGGTTTTCACAATGTCGAGATTGCCGTCCAGGTCATAGTCAGCGGCCGAAACTCCCATGCCAGCCTGGGGTTTTCCATCTGGACTGAGGGCACAACCAGCTTCCACCGCGATATCGGTAAACTTCCCGTTCTTCTTGTTTTGATAGAGTGCGCTGGTAGAGGAATCGTCCGCGACGTAAATGTCGGGCCAGCCATCGTTGTCGAAATCTGCCGTGAGCACACCCAATCCGAAGGTGCCACCGGAGCTCAGAATGCCGCTCGATTCAGAGACGTCGGTAAAAGTTCCGTCCCCGTTGTTGTGAAACAAAATATTTTTGCCGCCTTTGAGCCCGGGCGGTCCGCAAGCGACCATCACCCCTTTGTAGAGACAGGGACCGGATTCCGGCACCGGGGCGGTGGCGAGATCCATATCAATGTAGTTGGCGACGAAAAGATCAAGCTTGCCGTCGCGATCGTAATCCACGAATGCACAACCGGTGTTCCAGCGCTTGCCATTGCCGCCCACGCCAGCCTTGTCCGTGACGTCGGTAAAGGTGCCGTCGCCATTGTTGTGGTAAAGAACGTTCTTACCGAAGTAGCTGACGAAGAGATCGTCCCAGCCATCGTTGTCGTAGTCGCCGATGCAAACACCCTGGCCCCAGCCGTGATGAACCAATCCAGCTTTTGAAGTGACGTCAGTGAATGTGCCGTCGCGATTGTTCTTGAATAAGTGTGATGTAGGTTCTTCGCCCGGAGGAAAACCCTCCAGCCGCGATCCATTCACAAGGAAAATGTCCAGCCATCCATCGTTGTCGTAATCGTAGAAAGCGACGCCGCAGCCGGTTGTCTCCAGTAAATATTTGTTTTTATGTTCGCCGCCGAAGATGGTTTTTGCGTTTAGGCCGGATGCACGAGCCACGTCGAGAAAGGTTACGCCGAGGTCGGCCTCAGATTTGGCATTACTCGGCAGATTTCCCCCAACTGAAAGGGCGCCTACAAACGGGGACCTGCCAACGGCCAATACCTTTTCGAGGGGCAGCACCAACGCGGATCGGCTGAGAGATTGTAGAAAATTGCGGCGTGAAAACGACAACGGGGAGCACCATCCGGTGTTAAGCGTGCTAGAATTCGCAACTTAATTCTTTAACAGGGAAGCTGAATTTGCAAGCCGATGGACTACATTTCGGGATGCGAGTGGATTTCTTCCGAAATATTCCCATGGTTCTGCCGCACAAAATCTGCCGATGTCGCTGGAGGCCTGGCCTTTACACTGCGCTCGCAGCCCTCGCACTGGTCATCGCTTCAGTTTCAGCACCCGCTCAAACTTCTTCCGCCGCCGCTTCAACTTCTCTGGAATTATCTCGTCCAGTTCGTCCCCTGGAATTTCTATCTGCAGTTGGAACTCGCTCCGCACTGTTTGGTAATGAGTCCGGAGATTTTGAAGCCTGGGTGTACCCGCTAAAAATCTTGCGCGATTTTCACCTCCGATTTCATATCGATGGCCGACTAATTCCCGCTGAATCGCTTGCCAGAACGGTTTCGGTGCGTCCCGAGTCTTCCACGATCTCGTATGCCAGCGACACGTTTCAGATTCGTGAAACGTTGTTCGTTCCAGTCAGCGAACCGGGTGCGGCCGTAATGATTGAAGTAGAAACCACCGATCCTCTCGAAATCGAAGTAGTGTTTGAACGCGATTTTCAGTTAGAGTGGCCCGCCGCTTTGGGAGGCACATATCTCCATTGGGATCCGAACTTGCGCGCTTTTGTTCTTGGGGAAGAACTAAAAAAATATTCCGCCCTCGTCGGTTCGCCTTCGGGAGTAATGTCGGAGACCGAATACTCGACCAATGATTCAATGTCATCCGAGAACGCTTTTCTCCTGGGTCCGTCGAAAGGCAAGGATACGAAATTGGTGGTGATTGCGGGCTCCACGAATGGGCAAAACGATGTCCAAGATAATTACCGGAAGCTTTCAAACAACTATGCATCCCTTCTTCGCGATTCGGCGGACTACTACCGGCAATATTTGAATCGCACCGTGAATCTGGTTTTGCCGGATGAGCAACTGCAACAGGCGTACGATTGGTCCCGCATCAGCGTCATTCAAGGCATGGTCCACAATCCGTTTCTGGGAACAGGATTAATCGCAGGATACAGAACTTCCGGAACAAGCCAGCGGCCTGGATTCGCATGGTTTTTTGGCCGCGATGCCTTGTGGACTTCCTTCGCATTGAATGCTGAAGGTGATTTCGCCAGCACCAAGACGGCTCTTGAGTTCTTATCTGGCTTCCAGCGTGCCGACGGAAAAATTCCACACGAAATTTCGCAATCGGCGAGTCTCGTGAACTGGTTTAAGGATTATCCGTATGGATTCGCCTCGGCCGACGCCACTCCGCTGTACATCATTGCGATGAATGATTATGTCGTTCACAGCGGAGACATCGAATTCGCGTCCGGCAAGTGGGACAATTTGTTCCGCGCATATCAATTTCTCAAGAGCACGTATAACGCGGATGGCCTGCCTCGAAATTATGGATTCGGGCATGGATGGGTCGAGGGCGGTCCGCTGCTTCCCGTTGAAACCGAGTTGTATCAGAGCTCGTTGGGCGCCGAAGCGTTGCGCGCACTCTCGAATCTCGCGCATCTTGCTGGCAAAGAAGACGCGGGTCGTCAGCTCGATCAGGAGTATTCTCACGAGAAGAATTTAGTGAACGATAAATTCTGGTCAGAAGGGAAGAAAACCTTCTCCTTCGCGCTCGATGCGAACCAACATCAGGTCGAGATACCAAGTGTGCTCGCCACGGTGCCGCTCTGGTTTGATCTTCTCGCAGATAGCCGTGTACAGCCAACAATCGACAAGCTCGCCGATTCAGATCACCAGACCGACTGGGGAATGCGGATCATTTCTTCGCAGAGTCCTTTGTACAATCCGGGTGGATATCACTTCGGCTCAGTATGGCCACTTTTTACTGGATGGGCCTCCGTAGGTGAGTACCGCTACCATCGCCCGCTGCCAGCTTATTCGAATTTGAGGTCGAATGCGTTGCTGGCCCTTGACGGATCTTTGGGGCATGTAACGGAGGTGCTTTCCGGCGACTATTACCAGCCGCTTTCTACAAGTTCGCCGCAGCAGATATGGTCGGCAGCCATGGTGGTGAGCCCAATTCTAAAGGGGATGTTCGGTCTCGAGGTCGATGCAATTTCTCATCGCTTGCGGCTTTCCCCGCACATTCCGGCCGATTGGAAGTCTTTCGAGATTAGCAATGTGCATGTAGGAGATGTGGTGCTCGATCTCAAGTATCGACGCAATGCTGAGAACCTGTCTTTAGAAGTGACCCGTTCTGGTGTCGGCGATTGCACAGTTGAGTTCTCTCCGGCACTCAGCCCGCGCGCGGAGATAACCTCTACCACAATCAATGGACGCACGGTCCGCAGCCGATCTCGGGTCAACAAAGAAGACCAACACGTAGCAACAGAATTCCGGGTCACATCGGAGAACACTATCCTGCGAATGAATGTGCGCAACGACTTCGGTGTCAGCTATTCGTCAACTCTACCGCCCCATGGAGAAACAAGCCAAGGCCTGAAAATTGTGTCAGAAGCTTGGGCTCCGCAAAATAACGAATTGACTCTCGAAGTCGCGGGCAATGCGGGTAAGCAGTACGATCTCTCTGTTTTGAACCCGGGACAAATTTCGTCAGTAGACGGAGCCGAGTTGGTCAAAAACGAAGCAGGCACCAGGATTGAGGTCAAGTTGCCCGGCGAGAATAGCGCATCCTATGTCCATGGCAAGGTGTCAATCCATCTCAGCGCGAAAACGGCGAGGAAGGTTTCGAGAGTACAGTAGCAACAAGCTTTTTTTGTGGCAGTTTGTTTCAGTCGGAGGAGACAGCCTTATGGTCCGAAAGTCTTTACCTGTGATTCTCGTAATCATCGCCGCATTCTCGATGCTTTCTCAGGCGCCGGCACAAACCAAGAAAGTTGACGCCGAAGGTCATGAATGGTGGCAGCATGCCGTGTTCTATGAGATTTATCCGCGAAGCTTTGCCGACAGCAACAATGACGGCGTTGGAGATCTCAACGGTATCGCATCAAAATTGGATTACCTGAAAGATCTTGGTGTCGATGCCATCTGGATTACGCCTTGTTTTCCATCACCGCAAGTTGATTTCGGCTATGACGTTTCAGACTACGAGAACATCGATCCCATGTATGGAACGCTCGCCAACTTTGATACTTTGCAGGTGGAAGCGAGCAAGCGCGGAATTCACATAATCCTGGATTTCGTGATGAATCACACTTCCGATCAGCACAAGTGGTTTATCGACTCCAAATCTTCGCGCACAGCTCCGAAACGCGACTGGTACATCTGGCGGGACGGAAAGGGACCCGGAAAGCCTCCGAACAATTGGATATCAACCTTCGGCGGATCGGCATGGACATTAGATCCCACGACGAACCAATACTATTACCACTTTTTTTACGCTCAACAACCCGATCTCAATTGGCGCAATCCTGCCGTCAAAGACGCAATGTTCGATGTAACTCGCTGGTGGTATGACCGGGGCGTAGCTGGTTTCCGCCTCGACGCCGTGGATACGCTTTTCGAAGACCCTAAGCTAAAGGATAATCCCGTGCTCCCCGGAACCAACAAGCAGGGTGATCCTAATATGGACAATGTTTACAACACCAAGCTTCCGGAGGTGCACGATGTGCTTCGCGGTCTGCGCAAAGTGGCGGACCGACACAATGCCGTTCTGATCGGCGAAACTTGGACTAAGGATGTCAGCGAGCTGAAGCGATACTACGGCGGGCACAACAACGAACTGCAGATGCCGATGGATTTAATGTTTGCGCGCGTTGATAAGCTTTCGCCGCCAGAGTTTCGCCGGCAGATCGCTGCGGTTGATTCCGCCGGAGGCTGGCCGGTTTTTGTCATCAGCAATCACGACATCGTACGTTCCTATGACCGCTATGGCGATGGGCAGCACAATGACGCAATCGCTAAAGTAATGGCAGCGCTTTATCTAACGCTGCGGGGCACGCCGATCATGTATTACGGCGAAGAAATCGGCATGACCAATAACGATCCTACCCGAAAAGAAGACGTCAAGGATCCAATTGGACGCACTGGGTGGCCCGAAGAAAAAGGCCGGGACGGAGAACGCACGCCCATGCAATGGAACGGAGAAAAGAACGCTGGGTTCACCACGGGCGACCCTTGGCTGCCAGTGTCACCTAGTTATACAACTCACAACGTCGCCACCGAACTGGAGGATCCATCTTCCATTCTGCTGACCTACCGCCAAATCCTTTCGCTAAGGCACACGAATCCAGCCTTACTAGAAGGAGCGTACATTCCCCTGAATGAGAAAGATCCAAACGTTCTTTCCTACCTCAGACGCTATAAAGATCAAGCCGTGTTGGTTGTCCTAAATATGTCCGGACAAACGCAGGACGTCACCTTCGATTTGACTCCGCAGGGATTTGCAGCGAAGTCGGCACACACTTTGCTGAATACCTCGGCAACGAAATCGCCTGACCTGGCCCTTTCGCATATGTCGTTGGAGCCTTTTTCCGCGTACATTGGATCAGTTTCAAAATAGACAAAGGTCGTTGCAAAGTACTGCCCCATGAATACGGCTAAGCTCAGCGCTTCAGGTCGATCACTATCTGCTCACCAGGAAGTCAAATACCACATGGGCATTGTCGCTACGCAGTCCTACCGGACCGTCAAATTCAAGGGACACCGGACCCAGATCGCCCTCCCATACCACGCCGTCGTCTGCTTTCACAGTCAGGTTGGAGCCGCTCATTATAGCGCTAAGAGTATGAGGTTCATCCGCGTGAACAGATGGTGGTAGTGCTGAAATGCGCGGTTTAATGTTGTTGATGTAACCATGGTCGAGACAATCTTCATGTGTCCGCTTGCCCGGATTTCGTTTAACCGAAACGGCGATTTTTTGGTTGGGGGAGAAGTGCCACATCACATACACGATATTGCAAGTATCCTGGGCACGGAGCTTGATTCCAAATTGACTCCGAACCTCTCCGTCGCCAAGATGTGAGACCTGTTTTGTTGGTCCAAGAAAAGTGAACTTCACAGTGACGTTTTGTGGAGTAGGAAATTTGAGAGTGGCGCGCATTTCCTTTGTGGAAACCATCAAGTGGTCGCCCGCTTTCTCAATTCTTCCATCTGGCACATCAAAATCGGTAGGCTGGCGTTGTGCCTTGGCGCTCAATGCGACAAGCAAAAATGAGCAAAGAATAGGGACAAGACGAAACGGCACTTTAGTTTCTCGACCCACTTCGACTTTGGGCCTGGCATCCAAATGGTCAGCCCGGCGGGCGTCGTCTCTATCCTGATCCTGGCAAGATAATTTTCGCAAGGTTTCTACCAACAAAATACCGGCTGATCAAGAAGTTCGCAGAGAAAATAGTCGTGTGAGGACGTGTTTGGCTGTCATCGCTTCGCCAAGCGACTAGTTGAAACGTTCAGCTTCCGCGTCAAGGTACTGTACCAGATTTGACCTGTATGTCTGGTCGTGGAGCGCGAGTACAATTTACCCCGCTGCCAAAACGCAGACCCTTCGGGCAGGAACTACATGGGCGCGCTTCCCAAAAATGAAGCTGTTCCCCTACCGACTTCGGTCGAAGACCATCTCCGGCTTGTTATCGATGCTATTCTCTGTCTGACCCTACGTGCGGCGCCGGACGGCGCTGTTGATTTCATTAATCAGCGCTGGCTGGAACTTACCGGATTCAAAATCGAAGAAGTGCAGGGGTGGGGCTGGCGAGCGGCCCTTCATGCTGAAGATGCCGGAAGAGTGATTAGGGCGTGGCGTGAGGGATTAGCCGCTGGCCAGCCGTTTGAAAATGAAGCGCGCATTCGGCGCGTTGACGGCGATTATCGCTGGTTTTTGATTCGTAACGTACCCCTAACGCCACGCGGCGGGGACCATTGTTGTCCGGGGAGAGAAGAGAGGAAAGATGAAAATACTTGAACCAATTAGGAACGCGCTTTTGCTCACAACCGCTGCCACGGTGTGCTTCGTAGGAGTTGGGATAGCGACACCGTTGGCAGCTCAAGGGCAGAACGTCGCCCAAGGCCAAAATGACGATCAGGAAGTGCTGATGGGCCAGGAAGTCTTCAAGGAACTGAAGGCCAAAGGCGAAATCATTGAGTCGTCCCCCCTGTACGATCAGTTGCGGCCGATTGCCGAAGCTATCACACGGTCGGCGCAACCCCGATACAACCACCCGTTCAAGTTTTACCTGGTTCATGAAACTCAACCAAACGCGTTCGCAACTCCAGGCGGCAATGTCTACGTTGTCGATTCGCTTCTTCACTTCGTCAAGAACACGGACCAGCTGGCCGGAACGCTGTGTCATGAGGTCTCTCACACGATTCATCACGACACCGTAACGTTGATGGAGAAGCAGCAGAAAATCGAAAAGCGCGAAATCGGAGCCGCGATTATTCTGGGCCCTTCTACGGCGCATATTTTGGCTATTGCGCTGGTCGGTAAGCTGCATTCGTTAAGTTATTCGCGGGATGTTGAATCGCGGGCCGATATCACCGGCTCCGACGTGTGTGCGGCGACGGGATACAACCCGTGGGGGCTGGTTTGGCTGTTCCAGGATTTTCAAGGCGCCAAAATAGGACAGGTTCCCCAACTTTTGTCCGATCATCCCGATGACCAAAATCGTGTAAATGCGTTAGAGAAGCATTTCCGCAGCAATCCCGCAGTCTTCGGAAAGTTCAACCCGGATCCAAAATCGGCTAAGACTTTCGTAGTTCCCGACACCGCTCCAGAAGTATTTATGCGGTAGGTGAATTCAATTGGATCAATTCGACGTGCTGCCAGATAAGTGGCGTGTAAAAGGAACAAGAATTGGTACACGTCCTCAGGGCCTTTACAATTTCGCAAGTTGGGCGAGGTAGCGCTGATCGTCGTGATTGGTCTTGCGTTGGACGAACTGCATAAATCGTAGTAGGTGCTCACGTTCTGCGCGTCCCGTGAGAGCGAACCGGATAGACATGCCCGCGCCGGGATCGATCCGTACGATGACCCCGTCCGCGTAAAGCTGATTCTCGTCGTTGGAGAAGGCCAGCGTTACCTGAGTCTGCGGTTGTAGGACGGCGTTGGTTTCGACGTAGCAACCGCCGGAACTAATGTTGACCAGAATTCCGAGGATGCGTTCCTCCCGTTGGCTTATTTGTAGCTCGACAGCCACCCGGCATCTTATACGCGGATACAATCTACGATTGTTCGGAGTCGAACGCTGCTGCTTATCGATGTACATGCGCCGGTCCGCCTCGGCCAGCAATCCTTCGGCATCCAGGCCGTCAGTGGGATAGAGGGATTGTCCAACGCTCAGCGACAGTAAATCTTCCCCGCAAATTTCCCGAGCCGCGGCCTTGGCTAGTTCGCGAAGATGAGTCGCTTTGAGGTGGGCATCGTCGGGCGTCACGCCAGGCATAACCACAACGAACTCATCCCCTCCCATGCGAGCCACGATGTCGTACTCCCGAGAACTCTCACTGACGCGGCGGGAGAAGAGCTGCAAAACGCGGTTTCCTTCCAGGTGGCCGTACCGGTCGTTGACTTGCTTGAACCCGTCCATATCGCAGACGATCACCGTCAACGGTGTATTGGAACGTTTTGAGCGAGCCAGTTCCCGGTTGAGCTGTAGGAAAAGGGAGCGGGCATTGGGTAAGCCGGTGAGGTAGTCGGTCGTAGCCGAACTTTCCGCCTGCTGATATTTCAACGCGTTTTCGATGACCAGAGCCATTTTGGAACTCATTGCGAGAAGGACACGCAAGTGGTCGGAACTGAAGGCTTGCTTCTCAGCATGGTAGAGAGTCAAAACGCCGACAACGCCCGCCAGGCCTTCCAAAGGAACGGCGACCGCCGACATCAGCATGTCAGAGCCGGCCGCATCGACCGGATAGCCGGTTTCGACTGAAGGGTTACCGTTAATGATCGGCTTCTTGTTCTCTGCGACCCATCCGGATACGCCGTGCCCTAAAGGGATGCGCAGAGAAGCGAACAGGCGGAAATTGTCCCCGCCGACGTGCTCCGGAACCAACTGCTCGCCCCGCAGCACGTAAATTGCAATCGAATCGTATGGCACCAGGCGCCTGAGTTTGGCCGCAAACACCGATAACGTTTCATCAAGGCTTAGCGATGCCCCCAGATCCTGGCTCAGTTCAAAGAGCGTCTGCACCTCTTGTCGCGCTGCCGCAATAGACATGAGGAAAGTGGTTTCATCATTTGACTTTGCGCTTTCTTCAAAACCTGTCGCTGGGGCCATGCCCCGTTCCACTTTAAGTTCAGTCGAAAGCTTCGACCAAGGTATTTCGGTGGTGCGCGTCTGTACCAACCTCTCCAGGTCGGCGCAGCGACGTCGCAGAACGGTGACGACTTCGGGATCGAATGATTTTCCGGACTCCTCCTGCAATCGACGGATTACTTGGTCCATCGGTAGCGCCCGGCGATACTGGCGATCGGATGCAAGGGCGTCGAGAAAGTCCACAGCAGAGAGAATGCGTGCACCGATGGGGATTTCGTCGCCTCTGAGTCCAAAAGGGTAGCCCGAACCATCCCACTTTTCGTGGTGTGCGCGCACGATTGGGACCACCGGGTAGGGGAAGCGGACACGCTCGAGAATCTCGGCTCCTACTACCGGGTGGATTTTCATCTTCTCAAACTCCTCCGGGGTCAAACGCCCAGGCTTGGAAATAATGTGCTCTGGTATGGCAAGCTTTCCGATGTCGTGAAGCAAAGCTGCAGCGTCTATCGCCGTTATTTCTTTCGGACTGACTTTTAGTTCCTTCGCCAATTCGACAGCGTACAGCCGTACCCGCTGCAGGTGCTCGTGGGTGTTGTGGTCCTTGGCTTCGATAGCTAATGCGAGCGCTTCAATGGTGCGTAGGTGCAAACTGGCCATATCCTCGATGTGTTGTCTCTCATCTTCCAACTTGCCCAAGTAGACGGGATAAGAGCGGTGGATCAGATAGACCACGGGAAGAGTCACGAGTCCGGCTGGCCAGCCCAGGACATCATTGAACCACCCAATGAGCCAAGCTATGCCGGCGCCGACTGAATAATACGGAAGAGAATAGACGTTGCAATCCGAGCAAATCGCGCGCAGAGACTTGTGTTCGGTTAATCGAATGATTATGGCTAATAACAGAGTAGTCACAACAAAGTAAACCGATGCAGCAGCAGCCAGCGGCAGGAACGCAGTCTCTAACGGCCAATGCAACAAGATGTCGTGATACGTGCGGTACGCGGTCGCAATGGCTATCGCTGCTGTTCCAATGTCAAACGCTGCCTTCACGACCCCTGCCCGGTCGCGGACGCAGTGCATCAGGATCGCGGTGCAGCCCAACGCAAGGGTCTCGGAAAATCCCAGCTCTCGCAGCCCCAGGAGGATGAATAGGAAATTGACAGAGACGGCGCCTGTGATACCGGGAAGGTTTACCTTCAAACGGGAAGCAATGGTAGCGACCAGCAAATAGGATGCGAACACAATCGGTTCTTGGCTGGACCAGTGGACCGCACCATAGCCAACTACATATGCACCGGCGACGATCACCATGGTGACAAACGTACGCACCTTTATCGTCGTGATGTTATTGCGGTTCACTGGTTACTCCGCTGTTATAGAGTTACGGCTTCCCATGGGAAACGTGCCTGGTGGGGAAGAGGCTAGACAGACAAAGGACTGCTCTAAGCGTCTGCAAAGGATGTCTTGATCGTAAGAAACGACCTCCCTGTTAAACAGACTAGTGGGAACGTTCTCTCTAACAAAAGTTACCGGGGTAATCTAGAACCTCGCAGCAAAAACGCGTGGCGCATTTTTCTAAACCAGCTCTGGACGAATCCTCATCACATGAGGGCACAGATTTTCCCTGATCGACCTGGTCGCGCGATAAGAAGAGATTGGGACTGCTCAGGTCCCTGGCGGAATAGCCTCCTTCGAAAACAACGGGAAACGCAAAGTAAACCCCGAAACGATGGTGGACTATGCCGCGGGGTCAAAGCCTTCCGAGGTAATGTAGACTCCTTAGCTGTGCGACCCAGTCGGAGTCGCCTCTACTGGCAGTCTACGAGGGCTTAAGTGCCTCAACCCGCGCTCGACTGTGAGGATTCTGATCATGACATCTACTTTCTTTCGATCTGTTCGCTCTCTCGAAGCTGACGACTCCAAACGTTCATATCTGGGTATCGCTCTGGCGGCCTTGCTGCTCGGAGCGTGGATGGTTTGGTTCTTTATGGCGCGAGTGTCAGTCTATGCGGTCACAAACAAAGCCGACTTGGAAGTAGGTCGATCGGCGTACTCGGTTGAATCCGCAGTCAGCGGCCGCGTCGTGGCAACCCATCTGGTGATTGACCAGGAAGTGAAGGCTGGAGATGTCCTGGTTGAACTCGATTCCGGGGCTCAGAGTTTTCAGCTCTCGGAAGAGAAGACACAAGTCGCTGGCGCAGATCCGCAAATCCGTTCCCGCGAAGAACAAATTGCCTCGGAACAGCAGGCGCTTGAGCAGGATCAGCAGTCGGCAAAAGATGCGTTGGATGAAGCGAGGGCACATTACCGCGAGGCCGAAGCAGCCGCGCAGTTTGCACAGACTGAATCGGAACGTTTGCGCAAGATGTACGACGCCGGCGTGGTTGCTGAACTGGACCTGAACCGTGCGGTAGCAGATGCCCAGCAGCGTCGCGCCGCAGCCGACAGCCTGCGTTACGGCGTGGTGCGTCTGGAAGAAGAACAGCACACCCGGACCAACGAGAGAAAGGCTCAGATCGATCAACTTACCAGCGAGCTCAATAAGTTGCGCGGCGACCAGGCGACAGCGGGCGTGACCCTTCAGCGGTTGAAAGAAGAAGTGGATCGTCGGAACGTACGCGCCCCAGTTGACGGAAAGTTGGGTGAAGTGGCGCCCTTGCGGGTCGGGATGGTTGTTCACGAAGGCGAAAAACTCGCGGCCGTGGTGCCGTCCGGGAAGCTGCGCGTAGTGGCGACCTTTGATCCGCCGGCGGCCTTGGGTCGCATTCGGCCTGGGCAGCACGCTCGCATGCGGCTGGAAGGGTTTCCCTGGGCGCAGTATGGAAGTGTCACTGCCACCGTCACCAACGTTGCTAGCGAGATTCGCGATGGCAGCATCCGGGTGGAGCTGGCGCTCGATGCAAATTCCGGCTCTCGAATACCTCTCTCCCATGGCCTGCCCGGTTCTGTTGAAGTCGAAATCGAGACCCTCTCACCCGCGAACCTCGTGCTGCGTACGGCAGGAAGTCTGCTAGCTGGTCCTAAAAGCAATATCGCCGACCTCAGCCCTGGGACGCAGCAATGAACCTGAGCCGGCGCCGCATATTTGTTCCGGAAGTCGTGCAGACATCCGCCATGGATTGCGGTCCGGCGACGCTGAAGTGTCTGGCCGAGGGATTCGGCATACCGGTCAGTTATGGGCGCTTGCGCGAAGCTTGCCAGACAGACGTCGACGGCACTTCCATCGACACGATGGAAGAAGTCGCGATACACCTTGGGCTGGACGCTGAGCAGATCATGGTGCCAGCGGATTTTCTGCTGCTCCCGGAGGCCAATCTCTTGCCGGCGATCGCGGTCGTTCTGCGCGCCAGCAAGATTACCCACTTCGTGGTTGCATGGCGGAGTTACGGTGGTCTCCTGCAAGTCATGGATCCAGCGATTGGGCGACAGTGGCAGCCCAAGTCACAGTTTGTTTCTAGTCTCTATATCCACACGCTTGCGGTTCCTGCCAAAGGTTGGAGAGAGTGGGCGGAATCCGAGAAATTCACCCTGCCAGTGGGGCGGAAGTTGGACGATTTGGGCATCTCGCACCGAGCTGCGAAGCGATTTGTGGACACGGCGCTGAACATTCCCGGATGGAGAGGCCTTGCTCGCCTCGAGGCCGGCACAAGAAGCCTCGGCGCAATCGTCCGATCCGAAGGACTACGCCGCGGAACGGAAGCCGAGCGCGTGCTGGAACGGCTCATCGAACAAGCAAGCCGAGATCCGAAAGAAGGACTGGGCGTAATCCCGCCCAATTATTGGTCCGCGTGGCCAGCGCCACCCGAAGACGGAGAAGAGCAAGTCTTCTTTAAGGGCGCAGTCCTCGTGCACGTGAAGGGACGCCGCCCGGAATCTACGGTCGAGGAAACTGGCACGCTTCCACCTGAAGTAGCCGCCGCACTTGGCGAGAAGTCGAGTCGACCTGGTGTCGAACTACTGCGAATGCTGAAGGCGGATGGATTGCTCGCACCCGCAACTGTCGTAACGGCTCTGGGCCTCGCCACCCTCGGAGTGTTGGT
>Ga0073928_10002012_pt1 | contig 36853 bp, 38 predicted proteins | sample PaiPotPPA55metaG_FD_76969 | JGI IMG/M metagenome (GOLD analysis project Ga0073928, IMG submission 76969) | Iron sulfur acid spring bacterial and archeal communities from Banff, Canada, to study Microbial Dark Matter (Phase II) - Paint Pots PPA... ... | reverse complement strand
TACGCGAAGCACGGCAGCGACGCCATCGCTCCGGCCGAGCGCATCTATGGCGAAGGCATTTCGCAGAACGGCCGCTTTCTTCGCGATTTTCTCTATCAAGGTTTCAATGCCGATGAAGAGGGAAGAATCGCGCTCGACGGAGTTCTCGCGCACGTGGCGGGAGCTGGCCGCGGCAGCTTCAACTATCGCTTCGCTCAGCCTTCGCGGGACGCGCAACCTACATCATCCGTCTTCTTTCCCACCGACGTTTTTCCGTTCACCGACCAGCCCGAAACCGATCCTGTGACAAAGGAAAAAGGAGCGCTGCTCGAACGTGCCGCCGCTGAGAAGGTGCTGCCGAAGATTTTCTTCTCCAACACCTCATACGAATATTGGGGTCGCGCCGCCGCGTTGATTCACGTCACAGCGGATGGGAAACAGGACGCGGCAATTTCACCAGAGGTGCGAATTTACCACTTCACGGGACTCCAGCATTTCTCCGGATCTTTTCCACCCACAAAGGGCAAAGGAGATTTGTTTGGCCAGCAGCCACAGTCGCCGCTTCCCATCAAATATTTCTGGCGTGCGATGATCACCCACATGGATGCATGGGTTCGCAGCAACACGGCTCCGCCCGAAAGCAATTATCCGAAGATCGCGGATGGAACTCTCGTGCCGTTGGGAGACTACGCTTTCCCTCCGATCCTAGGCGTAAACAAGCCGCGAGAAGCGAATGACGCGTGGCGTCTCGATTTCGGCCCGAACTGGCGCGACGGAATATTGACCCTTCAACCACCGAAAGTCAGCGAGTCCTTTCCGGTGTTGGTGCCACAGGTGGACGCCGACGGAAACGAACGGGACGGCGTGCGCCTGCCGGAAATAACGGTTCCCCTTGCGACGTACGCGAGCTGGAATTTGCGCGATCCTTCGATTGGCGCGCCCGATCAGCGCGTTGCCTTCGAGGCGTCGTACATTCCGTTCCCGAAGACCGCGGCCGATCGACAAAGGCAGGGTGATCCCCGCAAATCCATTGCGGAGCGCTACACTGGCCGCGAAGACTATCTCAACCGCTACAGCCGCGCCCTCGACGAACTGGTGAAGCAGCAATGGATTTTGGTGGAGGACCGCGCAGCGCTGCTACATCGGGCCGAGGAGGAATGGAACGAAGCGGTTAAGTAGAGCGTTTTGCACATCAAAAGGTCAGCAGCCTATGGGGCGGCTAGACTTCGCGACGTAAAAATGCGAGCATTTTAATCTGCTAGGTCACAAGTTCACCCAGACATGAGCAGCACTCCTACCAACCCCGCTGCCACGCGCGGCCGGGGCAACGGCGTTCCCCGCGTTATCGTAGCCACTACCGCTCTACTTACTTTTATTTCGTTTTGGCGCGCCGCGGCCATCGTGCTGAATGATTTGGCGTCCTCGGCATACTACGCCGGCGGTGAAGCGGAAGGGTACATCGGGAAAACAGCGCCTTGGTTCATCCTGGCGATCATGCTGTTTTCTTACGCCGTGCGCGCGGTGTATGTCGAGAGCTGCAGCATGTTCGTTCGCGGCGGAGTGTACCGCGCGGTCAAGCAGTCTCTCGGAGGCGGCCTGGCGAAGTTCAGCGTTTCCGCGCTGATGTTCGATTACATTCTTACCGGACCGATCAGCGGAGTGGCGGCTGGGCAGTACCTGGGGGGCTTGCTGAGCGAACTTTCCCAGCATGCTCATTTAAGCGGTCCCTTTTCCGAATCGACGGTCGCGGGCATTGCCACGATTTTCGCAATCGTCATAACCGTGTATTTCTGGTGGGAAAACACCAAGGGCATTCCGGAATCGAGCGAAAAAGCGCTGCACATCATGAAGCTGGTCACCGTGATGGTGGTCCTGCTGATCGGCTGGTGCATTTACACGGCCCTGTTGAGACACTCGCAATTGCCGCCATTTCCCTATCCTCGAAATCTTCGTTTCAGCCCTAACGCACTGGGATGGCTTGCGCATACTGCCTTACCCCAAATTGGCGTTGTGGCTATTTTTATCGCGCTAGGGCATTCGGTGCTGGCAATGAGCGGCGAAGAATCACTGGCGCAGGTATATCGCGAAATTGAAAGCCCGAAGCTACAAAACCTGAAGAAGGCGGGCTTGGTCATCTTCGTGTACAGCCTGGTATTCACCTCGATGGTTTCCTTCTTCGCGGTGATGATCATTCCCGACGACATCCGGCAGCATTACCTGGAAAACCTCATCGGCGGCTTGGCCATGAACCTTCAGGGCCCGTTAATCGCGCGCCTGATTTTCCACGGATTTGTGGTCGTGGTGGGCACGCTCATCCTTGCCGGCGCAGTGAATACCGCGATCGTTGGCTCCAACGGCGTGCTGAACCGCGTTTCCGAAGATGGCGTGCTCAGCGAGTGGTTTCGGCAGCCGCATCCGCGCTTTGGCACCAGCTATCGGATCATCAATATCGTTGTCGGCTTGCAGCTCATCACGATTTTAATCAGCCGCGGCGATGTCACGTTCCTTGCGAACTTGTACGCCTTCGGCGTGATCTGGAGCTTCGCGATGAATGGCCTGGCGGTATTGGTCTTGCGCTACACGCGTCCGGGCCAACGCGAGTTCCAGGTTCCTCTGAATTTCTATATTCGCGGCGTGCAGATTCCCGTTGGGCTGGGCTTGATCACGTTGACCCTGTTCGCGATCGCCATCACCAACCTGTTCACCAAGCCAATAGCAACAATCGCCGGTGGCGCTTTTTCCGTGATTTTGTACATCGTGTTTACCATTTCCGAGCGCCGCACCAGAAATCGCGTCGGCGGTCATGTGGAAATGGACCAGTTCAACCTTGAACTGGAAGGCGAATTGAGCCCCGAGGCGGTCGGCGCGCGGCCCGGGAATATTCTTGTGCCGGTCAGCAATCACTTCAATCTGTATCACCTTGGAAACGTTCTCGACCGCATCAAGCCCGGCCGCCGGGACGTGGTGCTCCTTCATGTGCGGTTACTGCGGCGTTCTGGATCGGGCGAGAACGAATTGGACGCCGATCAGCTCTTCGGCAGTGTCGAGCAGCATTTGTTCTCGCAGGCGCTCTCCATGGCGGAGAAGCGCGGCAAATCGATTCGACTCGCGGTCGTTGCGGCCAACGACTTGTGGGATGGTATTTTGCGCGCCGCTGCGGCGCTGCAGTCCAGCACGATTGTGATCGGCCGGTCCGCCAGGGAGAACACCGAAGAGCAGGCGCGGCAAATCGGCGAAGCGTGGGAAAAACTGCCTGATCCCAAGCCGCAATTCAACTTGGAAATACATCTGCCCAACGGCGACAAAATTTACAAAGTGCTCGGCCCACACGCGCCGAACCTGACAGCTAACGAAGTGAATCTCCTGCATCGCTTATGGCTGCGGTTCAGCGAATCGCTCGCGCGCGAAGAGTTGCATCACCATGACGTGGTGCACTTCGCGTTAGAAGACGTACAGAAGGAAATCGAAGAAGGCCACGAAGATGAAGTCGTTAACCGCTTGCGCAACCACCTGGGCGCGAACCAGAACAAACGCAAGCCCAAGGTCTAAGAGTTAGCAGTCGGCCAGCCGCGTGCCTCAAGCAATTTGCGTCGTGCAATGCGGGCACCTTTTGGCTTGTATGGGAATGCTCATCGCACATTGCGGACATTCCTTGGTAGCGGGAGCAGCGGCCGGCTCAGGTTTCCTTGTCCAGCGGTTCACTTGTTGGACCAACAGGAATACGCAAAACGCGACGATCAAGAAATCGAGCACATTGTTCAGAAAAATCCCATAGTTCAGCGTGGGAGCGCCCGCCTTCTGCGCGTCTTCCAAGTGATCGAAGTGCCTGCCGTCCAGGGTGATGAACAAATTCGAGAAATTTGCGCCCTTAAGAAGCATCCCGATCGGCGGCATGATCAAGTCTTGAACCAGCGAGGAGACAATCTTGCCGAACGCCGCTCCGATGATCACACCGACAGCTAAGTCGATGACGTTGCCCCGCATAGCGAACTCTTTGAATTCCTTGAACATGGGCTCTCCTGGTTGGTGGCTTGTTCGCAGGCCGTGAAGAAGCCGTGTGTGGCGGGATTATATCCGACGAAGAGCGTAAATCCAGAAGACAACGATTGTAGGCAGCTAGCGCGGACTAAGGATCAGCGCAGATCCCATCAGGCCTCGAATGACCAGCACGAGCCCGGCAAAGGCCAGCAGTGGCCCGACCCATTGAAACGGGACGCGTGAGATTGCCAGCATCACCACGCCGAGCAGAGTGAGCGAGAGACCGCGCGTCCACTGCTCTGTCCGCGACCACCACTGCACGGGTTTGTACACCGCGCGCAAACCCCAAAAGATGACCGCAAGGCTCAGCACCAACCATCCAGGCTTGCGCCGGTCAAATAAAATGTGTCCGCTCAGACCAAGCCACACCACCAGCCCTCCGAGCAGCACAAAAATTATTTCAATGGTGATTCGCAGCACTTGCTGCGGCGTGAGCATTCTTCTCCGAGACCTCTATGTTCCGCTCGCGGAGGCGGCGTATCGAATCTAGCGGCGGCTACTGCACGCGCTCGATTTTCACCTTGTTCAAAGTGATCGGGGTGCGCGGGCGGTCGCTAGCGTCACGTGGAGATTTGGAAATTTTGTCCGCCACGTCCTGACCTTCCACTACCTCGCCGAAAATGGTGTGCTTATTGTCCAGCCAGGGAGTCGGTGCCACAGTGATAAAGAACTGACTGCCGTTCGTTCCAGGACCGGAGTTAGCCATGGAAAGCTTTCCAGCCTTGGAATGTTTCAGGGACGGATGAAACTCATCCGGGAAAGTGTAGCCCGGGCCGCCGCGCCCATCGCCGCGAGGGCAGCCGCCTTGAATCATGAAATCAGGAATCACGCGGTGAAACGTAAGGCCATCGTAATAATTCTTCTTCTGTTTCTTCCCGGTCATTTCGTCGGTAAATTCCTTGCTACCCTCGGCCAGGCCTATGAAATTGGCCACCGTCTTGGGCGCTTCCTTCTCAAGCAGACGAATGACGATATTGCCTTGAGAGGTATCGAATACAGCGTACGTGCCAGTGGGTCGACTCATGCTTTCTCCTCGCCCACAATCGTACACGAGCGGCCGCAAAGCATGCCAGTTTGCATCCAGGCGCGCCCTTCGCAATTTTATGTATTTATTGTATAAACTAGTGGTAACATAAATATGATAGTAATTATCTTCCCTACGCTATCCGGCAGTTTCGTTCCTGGCCTCCCCCGGAGACACCCAGGTAAGCCGTAAACGTCGACGCTCGACCAGACTTGGAGGTGGCTGTGAAAGGTCGCGCCAGTTTGCTCAAAAGCCTGACGCGTTTGGACCGCTATTCAAAAACGTGTTTGGCTCGCTGCGACACGTATTCCAAGAGGACGCTAAGATCCGGAGACGCTGGCGAATTGGCGCACACGTCGCGCGAAATCGTTCGCGTTCAGTTAAACATGATGAAATTGTCCCGGGAGCTTGCAGCAGTGTCCAACCAGATCCGGGGATTCGTCGCGGGCGAGGCGCGTTGCCTTGCAATGCCAGCGCCTGCAGATGCAGGCAACCAGGTTGGCCGTGATTTCAAGGTGAAGGGACAAGAGTGTTGCGAGCGTTTCGCATTTACCGCGGCTCTTACGGAAACCGGTGCTGAGGTAGTGCGCGTCGTGGCGGACACATCAGCTCTCTGGCCTCAGCAGGAGTATGGCTGCTTTGAAACGTGGACGGAGGCGCAGGATTTCGCCACGGTGCTCAATCAAACGTATGGGATCGACCCGATTGAGGCGCAGCACATAGTCGTTAGCGCCAACTTGGCTCTGAGGTCCAGCAACGAAGCATCCTAGCTGCTCTCGCTACCAGCCTTTTTGTTTGCGCAATTCCGTGACGTGCGCGGTGTGGTGCCGTCCATGCCACGCATATAGGAACAGCATCCAATCCAACGTACGGACGCCATGATCCGGATGGCGGAAGGTGCGCGCAAAATCCTCTGGTTTCAGCGAACGAAGCAGCCGCGCCCAGCGTTCATGCAGAGAATCCAGCAGGGCCAAAGATACGTCGGGCGGGGCGTTTTTGGCGTCCTCCAGTTCCGCCCAGCGCGCTTCTTCGTAGGGTTTGATCGTCGGCTCCTGCTCCGTGAGTGCCAGACGAAAGCGCACATACGCATTCATGTGGCTATCGGGAACGTGATGCGCCACCTGCCGTACAGTCCAGCCACCTTCGCGGTACGGCGTGTTCAACTGCTCTTCTGTCAGGCCTTTTATCGCAGCACGCAATTTAGCGGGCGTCTCCGCGATCGTAGAAATTGCCTTCTGCCTCAGAGCCGGCGTAACCTCCTGCGGCTGGGAGTACTTTCCAATGGGATAGCGCGGGTCCATAGTTCGGTTCCTTTTCGTTTCGGCAAAGAGATGTTTTTGCTGTACTGAATCTAGTCCGCAATATAAGCGCCGCTCATTTCGGAGTCAATTGCGGGCGGGCAAAGGGCTTGTCCAATTTGGCTGCCGTGCCAACGGGACGATACAATACGGGTTTCGCTGTACCGGCGGGGCGGGATGGCGAATCTAATAGTGAGGGAGTATCTGAATGTATAACGTTGTCATTATCGGCAGCGGCTGCGCCGGACTCACCGCCGCGATTTACGCGGCTCGCGCCAATCTTAAGCCGCTGGTCATCGATGGCCACGAACCCGGCGGCCAGTTGACGCTGACGACGATGGTCGAGAATTACCCAGGCTTCCCGGAAGGCATCCTTGGCCCCGAGCTAATTGAAAATATGCGCAAGCAGGCGCAGAGATTTGGCGCGGAGTTCAAATCCGGTGCGGTGAGTGAAGTTGATCTTAGCCGCCGTCCATTCAAGATCGTCGCCGGCAAAGACACGTATGAAACGAAGACGCTGATTGTGGCTGCCGGCGCTTCCGCGCGGCTCTTGGGGCTGCCTTCCGAGCGGCAGCTGATGGGGCGCGGTGTTTCGACGTGCGCTACATGCGACGGTTACTTTTTCCGAGGCAAGCCCATTGCCGTCGTAGGCGGCGGGGATACTGCTATGGAAGAGGCGGTCTTTTTGACGCGCTATGCCAGCCGGGTCTATCTGGTTCATCGTCGTCCGGAGTTTCGGGCTTCGAAAATCATGCTTGATCGCGCGCGTGCCAACGAGAAAGTGGAGTTTGTCACTCCCGCAGTGGTAGACGAGATTCTTCCGCATCCCAATGGGCACGTCGAGAAAGTGCGTTTGCGTAATCCGCAGACCAATGCCACTAGAGAGCTCGACCTTGAGGGCGTGTTCGTCGCTATCGGGCACGACCCCAACACGGCCGTCTTCCGCGGTAAGCTCGAAATGGATCCGAACGGCTACTTAATTTCGCTGAACGGCAGCAAGACGACGGTTCACGGGGTTTTTGTCGCCGGTGACGTGCAGGACCATCGCTACCGCCAAGCGGTTACCGCAGCCGGATCCGGATGCATGGCCGCGCTGGACGCCGAAAAGTTCCTGGAAGAGCACAACGAAGAAGTGCTGTCCTAGTAGGCCATCTTTCCCACAGGCATAATGAAGCTTCATGCTTCGCTCGACCCTGCTGAAACTCTCGGTGAGTCCCGGCTTCGCTCACTGGGTTACTTCCAATCCAACCACGCGCCGCATGGCTCGCCGCTTTGTTGCGGGCGAGACGCTGGATGACGCCATCATTGCCGCGCGCGCCTGCAATAGCCAGGGGATGTACACGAGCCTCGATTATCTCGGCGAAAACGTGGCCACCGTGGCCGACGCGCAGCGCGCCCGCGACGCTTACCTGCAAATTTTCGACCGCATTGCTGAGGAGCGCCTGCATGCCAACGTCTCCTGCAAGCTCACGCAGCTTGGCCTTGACCTCAGCGCTGATTTTTGTGAAGGGCTGCTGCTTTCGATTGTCGAGCGCGCGGCCGGCTACGAAAATTTTCTTCGCGTGGACATGGAAGGTTCCAATTACACGCAGAGGACTATCGATATCGTAAAGCGGGTTCGCGCTCGCAATCCCGCTGTCGGAACTGTCATCCAGTCTTATCTCTATCGGAGCGAGAAAGATGTGCAGGAGTTGCTCAGCTACGGTTGCCGCATTCGTCTTTGTAAAGGTGCTTACAAGGAATCGGACGATGTGGCGTTTGCGAGAAAAAAAGACGTCGATGGCAATTACGTCCGGCTAATGCAAATGCTGCTGCCTAGCGGCTTTTACCATGCGATCGCCACCCACGATCCTCGCATGATCGCGCAGACTATTCGCTTCGCGGCGACCAAGCAAATCTCCAAGGATGATTTCGAGTTTCAGATGCTTTATGGCGTGCGCACCGATTTGCAGCGCCAGCTTGTGAAAGATGGCTACCGGCTGCGTATTTACATTCCGTATGGGCGCGATTGGTTCCCTTATTTCATGCGCCGGCTGGCTGAGCGACCGGCAAACCTGGTGTTCTTCCTGCGAAACTTTCTGCGCACCTAATGTGAAGTCACAAATGCGCTGCTACCGCTTGCGGCAAACTGTGACGCCATCGCGGAGGGGAATCAAAACAGGAAACAACTCCTTCGACGCATAAACCAGCCGGTTGAACTCCTGAACGCCGCGCGTGTATTTATCGTCCGGCGCCGCCGGCTGTGCCACTTTTCCGGACCAAAGCGTGTTGTCCGTCACGAACAAACCGCCGCGTTTCAGCTTCGGCAATGCTGCTCGTAGTGCGTCGGGATACTGATGCTTGTCGACGTCGTTGAAAATGAAATCAAACTTCCCCGGCGCCTTCTTTACCAGTTCCAGGGCGTTTCCCACCTGAACCTTGATGCGTTTGGCGACCCCAGCCTTCCGGAAATACTCTTGCGCGCGCTTTGCATTTTCCGGATCGCCATCGGTGTAAAAAACTTGCGCCTTCGGCCCCGCCGCGCGCGCCAGCCAAATCGTCGAGTAGCCAATGGCCGAGCCCATCTCAAAAATCCGCGTCGCTCCCGAAACCTGCACCAGCAGTGTCAATAAGCGCGCCACCGCCGGACCAATGATCGGGGTGCGATGTTCCTCGGCATACTTTTCAATCTCTTGTACAACAGCGTCGCGCTCCGGCAGCAAATCATAAATGTATTTATCCACATCTTCCTGCGTGAAAGCGCTGCGCAAGTTGTCGCTGCGGATCATAGGCTCTCTCCAGGTAAACTCTCTCCGGGCTTCAGAGCGTGAATCTCCAGTCCGGCAATATCTTTTGTTTGCTGCTTCAACTGTTCCGGTGTTCCCGTTAAAAATGGAAATGTCGCGTAATGCATCGGAATCGCATGCTTCACGCCCAGGAAGCGAACGGCATGCGCCGCTTCGCGCGGTCCCATTGTGAAATGATCGCCGATCGGTAGCAACGCAACATCGGGCTTATACAATTCGCCGATCAATTTCATGTCGCTGAACAGCGAAGTGTCGCCCGCATGGTACACGGTAAACCCTCCGGGCATGCGAATCAGCAGTCCTGCCGGCTCTCCGGCATAGATTCGCTCGCCATTGTCATCGATTGAGTTGGAGTGAAACGCATGTGTCATGGTCACTTCAAATTCGCCGACCTTCTGCGTTCCACCTTTCCCCATAGGCTTGGTCTGCTCTTCAAATCCCTTGCTCCCGATCCACAAACACGTCTCGAAAATAGCCACCATCTGCGGCTTGTGTTGTTTCGCCAGCGCAAGCAGATCACCGAGATGATCGCCATGCGCATGCGAAAGGAAGATCACATCCAGCTTTGGTACTTTCTTCAACTTGTCCGGACACATCGGGTTCGTCATCACCCATGGGTCGATTAACGCAACCTGTCCGGACGCGGTAGTCAGTGAAAATGTGCTGTGGCCGAAATATGTTATGCGATTGCCCTTCATGTCGAGCATGTTGCACCTCTGAAAGAAAATGTACTGGGAAGACTAAAAAACTTTAGGTGCGGATGTTAGCTGGAAGTCGGTGGCGGTCAGTGGGAAGCGCTGGCGCTACCAGCGAGCAATTGGCGAATCGCTGCTTCATAGGTTTCTCGAGGGCCTGCGCCAAGCACACGACCCACTTGATTCCCGTCCTTGTCATAGAGAAATGATGCGGGGAGGGCGCCATTCCACCCTGGCCAGACGGCCTGAGTAAATCCGGCTTCGTCTCCATGCTTTTTGCGGTAGTTGGGAAAGATCGGTTTGTATCGCGCGATAAACCGCCGCATTAAAATTAGGTCGCCTTCATCATCGAAATTGACACCCACGACTTGCAATCCCTGGGGCTCGTACTGTTTGGCCAGTTCGTTGAGCATGGGATATTCATCGCGGCAGGGCTCGCACCACGTCGCCCAGAATGTCATCAGCAGCGGTTTCCCGCGGTGCTGCTGCACTAATTTCTGATAGCCCGGTGCATCGATAACTTTGGGATCCGTGGGAGCTTTGGCTTGTGGTGCTCCAGTCGCTGAAAAAGCGGCAAGCAGCAGTGCGGCAACGGCAATCTGGATTCGCATTAAGTTCCTTCCTCCACCATTCTATCTATAGACGCTCCAAGTTGAGAAACCTATTCCCGCCGCGTACAATTGGTCTATGCCGCTTGTTGCCCCCGATGGGGCCGTGGTATAAGAAAATTTCGCTCGTCGCGCACTCCGTAAGTGGTGCTTCCGGGCGCGCTCGAACAAAAGGAGATTTGAATGGCTTACGTGATTGCCGAACCTTGCATCGGCACGAAAGATTCAGCCTGCGTGGACGTATGCCCGGTGGACTGCATCCACCCTCGCAAGGACGAGCCGCAGTTTGAGAGCGAAAAGCAGCTCTACATTAACCCGACGGAATGCATCGATTGTGGCGCCTGCGTGCCGGTTTGTCCCGTGACCGCTATCTTCGCGCTCGAAGATCTGCCGGAAAAGTGGCAGAGTTATACGCCTATTAACGCCGAGTGGTACGTCAAGAAATAACTGGACTCCCTAGCCCGCCCGCCTTGCATCACGCCGGCGTTTCGCGACGTTCAACGTGTAGCAAGCATCCAACCGGGGTGCGTGATTCGCGCACTACCTCTCTGTCGAGGCATTGTAACTTTGAGCGGCAGAGTTATTCTGTTTCTCTGGAGAGCGCCTCGTCCCCGTGCCGCCAAAGTTCCATCTGGTCCTTCTCATCCACGCGCATCAGCCTTGCGGAAACTTCGGCCATGTTTTTGAGCAGTCTTTTGAACGCTGCTACCTGCCGTTCCTCGAGACCCTTGAGAAGCACCCCGGTGTTCACGTTGGCCTCCATTATTCCGGCCCGCTGCTGACGTGGATTGAAGAGAATCGCCCCGCGTATTTCCAGCGTTTAAGAACCCTAGTGAAAAATGGGCAGGTGGAAATGGTCGGCGGCGGCTTTTATGAGCCGATTCTGATTTCCATCCCAGACGCTGACCAGCGCGTGCAACTGATCCGACTGGCCGACTATCTCGAGCACCATTTTGGCGAGCGCCCCACGGGCGCGTGGCTCGCCGAACGTGTTTGGGAGCCGCAACTCGCTTCCGTGCTCGCTGAGGCGAACGTCAGCTACACCGTCCTTGATGACATTCATTTTCTCTCTGCTGGCTTTGAACCCGAGGAACTTTTTGCCGATTACATCGCGGAAGACCAGGGGCAAACCATACGCCTCATCCCTGGACAGAAGATTCTTCGTTATCTGATTCCGTTCGGCACTATCGAGCAGGTCATAAACTACCTGAAGGAAACTGCCGCCGCACACCCCGACCATATGGCGGCAATGGGCGACGACATGGAAAAATTTGGCGGGTGGCCCGGCACCTTCGACCACTGTTACAAAGATGGCTGGCTCGATAAATTCTTTGTAGCTCTGGAAGAAAACTCTTCGTGGTTGCACGCTTCCACGCCGAGCGAATACTTTTCGACGCACACCCCTGCGGGACGCGCCGATCTGCCCACCGCCTCGTATACGGAGATGATGGAATGGGCGCTGCCTACGCGCGTCCGCCAGAGATACAACCAAGTCCTGAAGGAATTCGGCTCGCGCAACGAAGTGCTCTCGTTTCTTCGCGGCGGCTCGTGGCGAGGATTCTTTCGCAAATACTCCGAATCGAACCTGCTCCACAAAAAAATGCTGCACGTTGCCAATCGCATCGACACCTCGCCTGCGCGGCGCAGCGTGTCGAAAGCCGGCGAGGAGCTCAAGAAGGCTCGCGATCTTCTCCTGCGCGCGCAGTGCAATGACGCCTACTGGCACGGAGTTTTCGGCGGTCTCTATGCTCCTCACCTTCGGACCGAACTTTGGCGCAGTCTCATTCGCGCCGAGCTTATTGCCGACCAGCAAACGCCCGGTGGTCTGGCGCCCCGCGTCGAGAAGCTCGACTATGATGGCGACGGCACTCCCGAGCTGCTCTTCACGTCCACGGAGTATCAGGCCCTTGTGAAGCCCTCCGATGGCGGTACGTTAGCCGCTCTTGATTTCCGTCCGGCCGGCTCGACTTTGATCAATTCCGTCGCGCGGCGCCCGGAGGCCTATCACACGCGCCTTCGAGAAATCGCTACGAATCCTTCTGGCGCTGTCACATCCATTCACGAACAAACACGCGTGAAAGAGCCCGGTCTTGAGCGCTATCTTCGATACGATCGCTGGCCGCGCCACACATTCCGTCTATTTCTGTTCGACCCCGCGCGCAGTCACGCCGATTACGAAAATATTCAGCTGCAAGAGGATCCTGGTTTTGCCGGCGGCGCGTTTAGCATCACCCGCACTACGGAACGCGAAGCCGAGTTGGTTCGCGAGGCTCCGCTTGCCTGGCATGGGCAGGAGGATTCCGGCCCTCGCCTCTCGGTATCGAAATTGTTTTCGTTTGGTCCCGCGCCTCGCGGCTGCGAGGTCGCGTGTGAAGTGAAAATCGGATTGCCTACAGCACTCGATCGCCCGCTTGTGGTGGGAATCGAGTCTGTGCTGAATTTTCTTGCGCCGGCCGAGCCGGATCGTTTTTTTCAAACGCCTTCCGGCCCGCAGAACTTGCGCTTCAGCGGTTGCATTCCCGGCCCCACGCTCCGCGTGGAAGACGGCTGGCAGCGCATTCGCGTAGCACTCCACGCTCCAGGCGCAGAGCAGTTTTGGATTTCACCAATTGAAACTGTTTCCGAATCGGAAGAAGGCTTTGAACGGGTCTACCAGGGCTCGCAGATTCTAGCCGTCTGGCGCCCCTCTCTCTCTACTGCGAAGCCTTGGGCTGCCCATTTATTCTGGCGCATTGAATCCTTCTGAACCTGCTTGAACCGCCGACTACGCTCAGAAGTCTCGCTACAGGACAATCAGCAAATTTTGAGCAAAGGGCCACTCTTCATCGATCCACTGACCCTCGCATCGGAATCCTGTGCGCTCGGCCATGCGCACAACTTCCTCACGCTGGTATTTGTGCGAGCTTTCCGTCCAGATTGTCTCGCCCTCGTTGAGCATTAGCCGCAAGCTCGCTACTGGGATTCTCACACTTTGCCGCCGCATCGAACGCAGATGCATTTCGATCCGCCGCTCCTCATAATTCCAGCGCGCCTCGTGGCGGAAGGACGACAAATCAAAATCTGCCCCCAGCTCGCGATTGATGCGCGCCAGCACATTCAAATTAAAGGCCGCGGTCACACCCGCGGGATCGTTGTACGCCAATAACTGGGTCGCGATGTTCTTTTCCAAATCCGTCCCAAGCAGCAACGCGTCGCCAGGTTGCAGAATTTCCCGAACTTCACGCAAGAAATCTTCGCCGGCGGAGCGGTCGAAGTTTCCAATCGTGCTGCCCAAAAAGAGGACGAGCAGGTGATCGCCTTCGTCGCGTCCCTGAGCCACAGCGCGCAAACCCTCTAAATAGGGCTGCTCGTAACCCACCATACTCACCATGTCGATCTGTCCCAACTCTTTCTCGCAAGCGGCCAACGCCGCGGGCGAAATCTCGATGGGGAAGTAATAGGTTCGTTGCCGGCGCGAGAGCGCCTCCAAAATCCATCGCGTCTTTTTTCCGCTTCCGCTGCCAAGCTCCGCAACGTGAATCGGCGAAGGAAGCCGGTCCACAATTTCCTGCGCGTGCGTTTGCAATAGCCGCGCGTCGGCGCGCGTCAATCCGTACTCCGGCAAAAGGCAAATAGTCTCGAACAGTGCCGAGCCCACCTCGTCGTATAAATATTTCGACGGCAGCTCGCGTTGCCCCGGCTTCAGCAAGCCATCGCGCACCGCCGCGGCAAATTCGGACACATGTCGGGCGGGAAGAGTTTGGTAAGTCAGCATTGAAATGGCTCCCAAGGGCCTGGGGTTTACTGGATTAGTCCTCGACGCAACGGAAGGTTGCGTACACATACGGGTAATGCGGCTGGAACCAGTTGCGGAACGACCGCCGGAGCATGCACGCAGCCGTGCGCGGCGAACCGCCCTTCATAACGTAGTGCTTGCTATCAAAAAAATTTGCTGAGTATCCGGGATAAAACGGCATGGCCGTAAATCCGGGAAATGGCTTGAAATCCGTGCGCGTCCATTCCCAGCCGTTGCCGAGCAGATCATGAACGCCGTGCGCGCTGGCTCCCCGTGGATACGAACCCACGGGACTCGGGTCCCAATGCCCAAAATCAAAATTTCCATAGCGCCCGTCTGGCGCTTCGTCGCCCCAAGGATAATTTCGCTCTATTTCGGAATCTGATGTCCCGTATGCCGCGCGATGAAATTGCTCTTCGGTCGGCAGCTTGCGCCCGAGCCATTTTGCGTACGCCGTAGCTTCCGCGTGGCTCACGTACACCGGCCAGTCCAGCGGGAGTTGAATTTCTCCAAACATCGTGCGATACACCCACAAATTTCCCGCGCGCCGCCAAAAAGCGGGGTGCTTCACGCCTTCTTTTTCTTTCCACTCCCACGATTCTTTATCCCACAGGGATGGCTCGGAATATCCTCCGGCTTGCACAAACGACATGAAGTCGCGGTTCTTTACGTTGTAGTTGTCGATCGCGAAGTCCGCCACGGGCACTTCGTGCGCTTCGAATTCGTTGTCCCAGCCAAACTCGTCGCCGTTCACTCGCCGAAGTCCAAGCGTCGCGCGCCCCGCCGGAATCTCGACCAGGTGTGACTTCGCCCGCGGCGTCTTCCACACCGGCTCGTGCGCCGCGGGAATTTTCTTTTCCGCGGGAAGCTGGTGCAGCATGTACGCCAGCGTCTCGGCGTGCATCAACCGATGCTCCACGGCGACTTCGAGCATGGTCGCCAATTGGGGATGCCCATCCGAGGGACGCCGCAGAACGCGCGCGATTGCCTGATCCAGCTCGCTCTTAAGTTGGTCGTTGTAGCGATCTACTTCATCGCGCGTCGGCCAGTCCGATGGTTTGTCCGTAGGCAAGCCGCCGCCAACGGGATCGATCCCAAACGCAAAAAGTTGATCGAAGGAAGGATGAAACGATTGCAGGCCAAACGCGCGTTGCGCCAGCAAATTCCAATCGAAGGCTTCGACGTGCCCAATGTAAAAAATAATCCGGTGCCGCTCGGCAATCGGGCGGTCGTACAGCGCATCTTCGCGAACTATGCGGAATACATCGTCTGTACGTTTGCGTGCGTTTATAAGGCGAGTGTGAAGGTCGTGCCGGATGCGGACAGCGCTAGCCGAGGCTCCCATGCGTATGCTCCTCCCATTGGATGCGGCTTCCGCTGCTGTGATGCATCAAGATTCGTCAAGATTCGGCTACGAAATCTCGACGGTCAGGAGGCTGAGTGAACTATATTATGTTCGCTCCCGGGGGCGCCGAGTGTCAATCCAAATGAACCCGAAAACCGTTCCGGAGAAAGCTGACCGTACCATTCACTTTGAGAATGTGACATACAGTATTAACGGTAGCGTTCATCACACGATTGTCAGCGGAATTCGCTTTTCCGTGGACGCTGGTCAGACTCTCCTTCTCCTCGGCCGCAGCGGCAGCGGCAAGACTACCCTCCTGAGATTAATCAATCGCCTCCTCGTTCCCACTGGCGGCAAAGTCATCGTCCGGGGCCGCCCCACCACGGAATGGGACCCTATCCGGCTACGTCGCAGTATCGGCTATGTCATTCAAGACGCAGGGCTTTTCCCTCACTTCACGGTTGCCGAAAACATCGCGCTGGTGCCTTCTCTCGAAAAGTGGGATGCGGCCCGGACTACGGCGCGGGTCAATGAACTCCTAACGCTTGTGGGCCTGGACCCTGCCGAATTCGCCGCCCGCAAGCCGCACGAACTCTCTGGCGGCCAGCGCCAGCGCGTTGGCGTTGCACGCGCGCTCGCTGTCGACCCTCCCATACTTCTCATGGATGAGCCCTTCGGCGCGCTTGATCCCGTAACCCGCGCTGAGCTTCAGCGCGAATTCAGCGCTCTCGCTCGCCGCCTTGGCAAGACCATTGTGTTCGTCACTCACGACCTTCGCGAGGCACTGCTACTTGCTTCAAGGATAATCCTGCTGGAGGGCGGCCGCATCGTCGCCGATGCCACCCCGCAGGAATTTCCTCGCATTGATCATCCGGAAGTGCGAGCCTTCACCGCATCACTTGATCCGCTGAACGGTGCACAGGCATGAGCGCCTGGCGATTTTTCCTCGAGCATCGCACCGAAATCCTCGGCGCCACCGCCAATCATCTGGCCCTGGTCGTAGTTGCCATGGCGTTTGCAATTGGCATCGCCGTTCCACTTGGCATGCTTATCGTTCATCGCAAAACGTTGCGCAATTTCGCGCTCGGCATTGCCAGTATTTTTCAAACTATTCCCAGCCTGGCCCTCTTCGGCTTCCTGATTCCCGTCCCCTTCATCGGCGGCATAGGGCGCCGTACTGCGATCGTCGCGCTCGTTCTGTACGCCCTGCTTCCGATACTTCGCAATACGTACGTCGGATTAACCGGGATTGACCCCGCCGTGCTCGAAGCAGCCGAAGCCATGGGCATGACTGAATACCAAATTCTATGGCGCGTTCGCCTTCCCCTCGCTCGCGCTGTCATTCTCGCCGGCATTCGTACTGCGACAATTATCACCATCGGCGTAGCTACCATCGCCGCAGCTATCGGCGCGGGCGGGCTAGGCACGTTCATCTTCCGAGGCGTAGCCATGGTGAGCGATGCTGTAATCCTAGCCGGCGCCATTCCGGCTGCACTCCTGGCCATAGCCGCCGACCTGCTACTCGGCTGGTTAGAGCGCCGCCTCAAAATCGTCTAACACCGGTCGCTTTAAATTCGTCTCCTCTGAACTCTGTGTTAAATTCCTTTCTCACTCCCCCATGCGCTTCCCACTCTTCTCTGCGTTTCCTCCGCGTGCTCTGCGTCTCTGCGCTATCGTCCTCTTTATTTTTCCGTGCTTCTTCGCAGCGTGCCGTGAGAATAAAAAACCTCATCTGACCATCGGGTCAAAGTTCTTCACGGAGCAGGTCATCCTTGCCGAGCTGCTCGCGCAACATATCGAAGCACGCACCGGCGTGCACGTGGAGCGCAAATCAAATCTTGGCGGCACGCTGCTCTGCCAAAAAGCTCTGCTCGCCGGCGACCTTGACCTGTACGTTGAATACACCGGGACCGCGCTTACCGCCGTGCTCAACGAATCACCCAGCCGCGACCCACACGATGTCTATAACCGCGTGAAGCAAGGATATGCGCAGCGTTTCAATCTCGAAGTCACGGAGCCGCTGGGCTTCGAGAACACTTTCGCCATGGTCGTTCGCGGCCAAGATGCTCAGCAGCTACACCTGGGGAACACGAGTGACATAGTCCCGTACGCCGCCAAAATGCGCGCTGGCTTTGGCTATGAATTCCTCGAGCGTCCCGACGGCTTTAGAGGCTGGAGCCAGCTCTACGGCCTGCATTTTGCCGCGTCGCCCAGTGTGATGGACCTCGGCCTCATCTACCGCGCGCTCGTCGATAAAAAAGTCGACATCGTTGCAGGTAATTCCACCGACGGCTTGATTGATGCTCTCCATCTCGTGCCGCTGGTCGACGACAAGCATTATTTCCCGCCTTATGATGCAGTCCCCATCGTCCGCCGCGATGCCCTCGCGAAGTTTCCGCAACTCCGCTCAGCGCTGGCCGATCTTGCCAACAAAATCTCCGCCGAGGAAATGCGGCACCTCAATGCGGAAGTCGATGCCGATCAGCGTGACGCCGCCGCGGTGGTCCGCGCCTTTCGCGCCGCTAAGTCCTTATGACGCTGTGGAATACGCTGACCTGACTACACCCTGCTGAAACGCGCGATACCGCTCGGTACGTCTGAGATTACAGGGAACTTCCTAAAGTCTGCGGCCCGCGTGAGTGCTAAATTAAACTTCGATAAATTAACTTCGAGAGGTGTCAATGAAAATTGTTATCGGTTCTCTCGCACTACTTCTCGCATTTGCCGCACCAGCTTTTACGCAGGAAAGGGGCGGCCAGGCACAACGTGGGGGGCAACAAGGCGGCGGCTCTCGCGATGTTGGCGGCGGGCACGTTCCCTCTCACGGGCCTCCTCCCGCACGAAGCGCTCCGCCTCGCGAGAATCGTGCACCCGACAATCGCTCAGCTGAAAATCGCGCGCCCCAAGGCCGCCCACCAGACGCTCGGCCGCAAGAGGGCCGTCCTCAAGAGGCACGTCCTCAAGAAGATCGTCGTTCTTTCCGCGATCAGCCTAATCATCCGGAAGCGCCTCACGTCCACCACGATGACACGTGGGTCGGTCACGATTCCGGCCGGGGTGACGAACACTATCACCTTGATCATCCATGGGAACACGGCCGCTTCCCCGGCGGTTTCGGCCGCGGCCATGAGTACCGCCTTGGCGGAGGAGACCGCGATCGCTTCTGGTTCAACAATTTTTACTTCGGCGTCGCGCCTTACGACTACGACTACGTGAATGATTGGGACTGGAGCAACGACCCCATCGTGATCTACGAAGATCCCGACCACCCAGGCTGGTATTTGGCCTACAACGCGAGGACCGGCACGTACGTCCACGTCACGTACCTCGGCCCGCGGTAGAAAGACCCTCACGTCGCAGCGGGCTTCAGGCGGGCGCCTCTGCGCGTCCACGAATTCTTCGTGATTGGTGGTGCGGAGACTTTCTGCGCGCCTGGATCGTATAGGTGATCAGCGCGCGAGCTCGATTCACGTGGCCTTTCGAGGCCCATTTTCGATACAGTACGCGCAACAGGGAGCGGCATGGATACTGCCCCGAAGCGTACCGGCAAACAGGTTGGTCTGGCCGCCCTGAATCTGCTCTTCGTCCTTCTCATCCTGTTTGGCGCACAGGCGCTCATTCGCGGCCACGTCAAGCAGACAGCGGGTCTCGCCATTCTTTCCCCATTGGTATTTGGCGCTTATCTTTTCGGCCATCGGTTCATTGAACGCCGCAGCGCGCCCGAACTCGCCGGCTTGGTCTCTGTGAAAGCATTCTTCGGCGGACTCGCGCTAGGGGTCACACTGTTTTCTGCGGTGATTGCGGTCCTCTGGCTCTTTCGTGTTTATCATCTGCAAGCACGAGGAAGCACCGCGGGGCTCTCTGCCGGCGCTCTGAGCGCTCTCCTCGCTGCGACGGTTGAAGAAACATTGATTCGCGGCTTCCTCTTTCGCATCGTGCAAATGGTCGGCGGCACCTGGATCGCTGTGCTTATCTCTTCGGCGTTCTTTGGTGCGGCCCACGCGTTCAATCCCGGCGCCACCGTCACAAGTTCAGTCGCCATTACTCTTGAAGCAGGAGTGCTCCTTGCTGCCGCTTACGTGCTCACCGGACGTTTGTGGTTCCCTATGGGCCTGCATGCCGGTTGGAATTTTTCCGAGGGTTCCCTTTACGGACTTTCCGTCTCCGGGTTCACGGCAAAAAACGCACTGACGCAAGGAAACCTGCAAGGCCCGGTAGTTCTTACTGGCGGCGCCTTTGGCCCGGAAGCCTCCATTGTCGCGGTGGTATTGTGCCTAGGCGTTGCGATTCTACTGCTGTGGCGCGCGGCTAAGCTCGGCCGAATACAACCGCCACTCTGGTCTCCTCGCACTCCCGCTGTGGCGCGAAACAGCGCAGCCGTTACCGAACCTGGGCTCAATTCCAACATCGAGCAATAGCCTGCTTCTGTCTGTTGTATGCTAGTATGGCAGTATGGCTACGCGGAAAATGACCTTTACGATTCCAGAAGACCTTGCCTTGCAATTCGTCCGCCGGGTCCCAGCACGCGAGCGTTCTAGATATCTCGCGGACGCGCTTAGCGAGAAACTGACTGCGCGTGAGCGGGTCTTGATTGACGCTTGCAAAACCGCAAACAGCGATCCGGAGGTTCGAGCCATTGAAAAAGAGTTCGATGCAATCACCGACGAGGCCGCCGAGCCCTGGACCCGTCCCGCGCCGCGGCGAAATATGGTGGGTAAGACTCGATCCCGCGCTCGGCTCAGAAATTCGTAAGACTCGCCCTTGTCTCGTGGTAACGACGAATATTGCTAATCAATATCGCCGAACAGCCGTCGTCATTCCGATTTCCAGCTCTCCAGTGAGTAGTCCGCCGCTCCTAGTGTCGTTGACGTGCCAAGGCCGTTCCGCTGTCGCTGTTATTGACCAGATCCGTGCCGTTACTAAAGAACGCTTTCTCAATAAAATTGAGAATATCAGCGGACTGCAACTGCGGTCCGTCGAGGACGCGCTTCGCAACATTCTGGAATTGTGATTAGCCGAGCGCGGCTTTACCGTTGAATCGGGCTGAGGCGCCCAGCTCTTCCTCGATGCGCAGCAACTGGTTGTATTTGGCGACGCGGTCCGTACGCGACGCCGATCCCGTTTTGATCTGTCCTGCAGACGTGGCCACCGCCAAATCCGCGATGAAGGTGTCTTCCGTCTCGCCTGAACGGTGCGAAATTATTGAGTTGTATCCGGCCTTACGCGCTAGCTCGATCGCGTCGATCGTCTCGGTGACCGTGCCGATCTGATTCAGCTTGATCAATATCGCGTTCGCGATGCCTTCATTGATTCCGCGCGACAGCCGCTCCGTGTTTGTCACGAATAAATCGTCGCCCACCAGTTGAATTTTCTTCTTCGACGATTTGCTCCCCACACTCTGTGTCAATTGCTTCCATCCTGACCAGTCGTCCTCCGCCATGCCGTCCTCAATCGACACGATGGGATATTTCTCCGTCCAAGCCGTCCAGTACGCGGCCATCTCCGCGGACGAGTGCGCGGATTTGTCCGATTTCTTGAAGACGTACTTGCCGCCGCTCTTGTCGTAGAATTCGCTCGATGCGGGGTCGAGCGCGATGCTCACCTGCTCGCCGGGTTTGTAGCCCGCCGCCCCAATCGCTTCGAGCACAATCTGAATTGCTTCTTCATTCGATTTGCAGTTAGGGGCGAATCCGCCTTCATCACCGACTGCCGTTGAGTAACCGTGTTTCTTCAGCGCCACTTTCAACGCATGAAACACTTCCACACCCCAGCGCAGGGCTTCCGAGAAGTTCGGCGCGCCGATCGGCATGACCATGAACTCTTGAAAGTCCACGGAATTATCCGCGTGCGCTCCACCATTCAAGATGTTCATCATCGGCACAGGCAGCAGGTTCGCGGACCTCACCGTCGAATACGTGGCCAAATATTTGTACACCGGCAATTTCTGTGCAGCAGCCGCACCCCGCGCCGCCGCCATGGACACTGCCAGAATCGCGTTCGCCCCCAAGCGCGACTTGGTCGGCGTGCCATCCAACTCGATCATCCGCTTGTCCAAAGCGCGCTGATCCGAAGCGTCTAGCCCTGCAACAGCCTTCGCAATCTCCCCGTTTACGTTGCCTACTGCCTTGAGCACGCCCTTGCCCAGGTATCGCGACTTGTCTCCGTCGCGCAGCTCCAGGGCCTCGTGTTCGCCAGTCGACGCGCCGGACGGAACCGCCGCCCGTCCGCGCGCCTCCGCTCCAACGTAAACGTCGGCCTCAACGGTCGGATTCCCTCGTGAATCAATCACTTGCCGCGCGTGAACCTTCGTAATCTTTGTCGACATTACTTGTGTGGTCTCCTAAACGAATGTGAGCCGACTATTCTACAGAAATTTGCACAGGCACACACACTGCGCCTTCCTACACCGAAACCCCTTAGCAATTGCGGTCTCCCCCGCATATCTCGACGAGAGAAACGCGTCGATAAAGGGGCAATGAGTCCCGCATGCTCATGTTCTCGCCTTCCTCGCGTCTTGGGACTCTCACAAGCTTCAAGAAAGGAAACGAGATGTATCACCACGTGAAAAGATTGATGTACACGGTGAACGTCGGCACGCCCGAGCCCCGGTTTGGCAACATGCTGCTCGAGCAGTTTGGCGGCGCGAACGGCGAGCTGGCCGCAGCTCTGCAATATTCCATTCAGGGTCTGAATTGCGATGATCCTGACCGGCAAGACTTGCTCATGGACATCGGCACCGAGGAATTAAGCCACCTGGAAATCGTCGGCACCCTCGCACGCATGCATCTGAAGCCTATGAAGAAGTCTGCGACTGCGGCCGAGTCTGACCCCTTGGTGGCCATCGCCGGCGGTGGCGGCGCCACGCTCTGCAATTCGATGGGTACGCCTTGGACCGCCGACTACCTGAAGATCACCGGCGAGCTCGACGTCGATCTGCGCAGCAATATCGCGGCGGAAGCGCGCGCGAAGATAGTTTACGAGCGGCTCATCAATTTTTGCGACGATCCCGGGACGAAAGACGCTCTTCAGTTCTTGATGACGCGTGAGATTGCGCACATGAAATCTTTCGCGTTCGCGCTGGACAGCCTGGGCAAAAAGCCGTTTTCGATCGGGCACATTCCGCCGACCCCGAAACTCGTCGATCAATATTTCAACGATTCAACGGGTGTCGGTGACCACGGCGAACACGATGCGCGCGGTCCCTGGAACTCCGGTAATGGATGGGAGTTCGTGGAGGCGCCGGCGTTCGGAGAGATTCGCGCAGGCGAGGGAGCGAGAGCCGAAGGCAAGTCTCGTTCCGCAAATCGATAAATAATGAGGTGTTGGCCAAAAGAGGGGCGATTCGGGTCGCCTCTCTTTCTATTTTCAAGAGCTCGCGAGACGCGAGCTAAGGCAATTCCGGTTCTTCGATCAGCGATTCCTGCCGCACCACCACCACAATTCCCGAATCCGTCACGTGAAACCGCCGCCGGTCCGCTTCCATGTCATAGCCAATCTCTGTCCGCTCCGGTAGCGTAACGTGCCGGTCGATAATCGCTCGCCGGATGCGCGAGTGCCGCCCAACATTCACGTGGTTGTACAGGATGGAATCGGACACTTCGCAGTAGCTGTTCACGCGTACGTCGTAGCCCACCACGCAGCGTTGCACCCGTCCGCCGGAGACGATCGACCCGCCTCCCACAATCGAATCGAGTGCCACGCCCATGCGCTCCGGATCGGCAAAGACAAACTTAGCCGGCGGATATTGCTGCTGCCAGGTGCGCAGCGGCCATTCCTTATCGTAAAGGTTGAAAATCGGCGAGACGGAGACTAGGTCCATGTTCGCTTCGTAGTACGCATCCAGCGTCCCCACGTCGCGCCAGTACAGCGCATCCTTGCGATTTTCGTCGATGAAATTAAATGCAAACACGCGGTGCTTGCTGATGATGCGCGGCAGAATGTCTTTGCCGAAATCGTGCGCAGACTTGGGGTCTTCCGAATCCGCGAGCAAAATCGGAATCATCAGATGTGTGTTGAAAATGTAGATGCCCATTGATGCATTGCACTGGCCCTTGTGGTGCGGCGACTCTTTTGGCGCGGCGGGCTTTTCTTCAAAGCCCATAATGCGCCAGTCCTTGTCTACCTCAATCACGCCGAATTGCCGCGCCGCTTGCTCCGCCGGAATTTCGATCGTCGCCACCGTCACTTCGGCGCCGGAGTCTACATGCTGCTGCAGCATGCGGCTGTAATTCATTTTGTAGATGTGGTCACCGGAAAGGATAAAGACGTATTTCGAGCGCTCGCTGCCGATCGAATAAATATTCTGATACACAGCGTCCGCAGTGCCCTGATACCACTGCTGCGATACGCGCATCTGCGGCGGCAGCACTTCGATGTAGTCGCCGAGACCGGCCAATGGAGACCACCCCGCGCGAACATGGCGGTTCAGGCTTAACGCTTTGTACTGCGTGAGAACGAAAACGCGCCGCAAATCCGAATTGATGCAATTGGAAAGTGTGATGTCGATGATGCGATAGAGCCCGCCAAACGGCACCGCCGGCTTCGCGCGATCGCGCGTCAGCGGCCACAACCGTTCGCCCTGTCCCCCAGCAAGCAGTACGCCGATGGCGTCGCGCATGTCAGACACACTGGACCCCCGGACTTCGCTTTCGTGGAGCGGCACATTCTAACAACAGAAGCTCGTAGAAAGACAATATGAAAGGCGCAATTCCCAACGAACTTCCAGTAAAGGCCTCACAATCGCTTTCTCTACGCCCGCTTGTCCCCCAACGCTCTCCAGGGAATAGCAACAGCGTTATTCATCCCGAGATATCTACTTGATTACATTAAATGCGTCCGTGCCCCTCCTCCCATAAAGATTGCTTGACTTCTGTACCCCTAATTGATTAGAAGATGCCATCTACCTCGTGCGATAATCTTCAGGGCGGTGTGAATCAGCGAGAGAACACCGCACAGTTGTCCAATCCGAACCGGATTGGGGGTGAATTAATACAGTGGCAGAAGTCATCATCCAAGAGAGTGAATCTCTGGAAAATGCCCTGCGCCGCTTTAAGCGCAAGGTGCAACAGGAAGACATCATCAAGGAAATAAAGAAGCACAGCTTCTACATGAAACCCGGCGAGAAGCGCCGGGCAAAAGAAGCGCTTTCGCGGAAGCGACTGCGCAAGAAGCAGCGGCGCGAAGCGGACTAACCTCCCTCCTCGTCGCGGCTCGGCGCCGCACTTCCGAGAATCAGGCCCCTTTAAGGCAAGGACGTTTGGGTTTCTGTTGCAGCTTCGTGCCCGCAGGCCCAAGGGATCCGTCTCGATTCCCTCCGAGACCAGGATCCCCCATGTTCCCAGGCCCATGGTGCAAAGTGCGCCCATCCCCCTGCCCTTTCCGGGGTCCAGGGAGAGCGGCTCGATGGAATACCATGACAAGGTCCTGAAGTGTGCGGAGTGTGGCGCCGAGTTTGTTTTTACCGCGGGCGAACAGATGTTTTTTGCAGACAAGGGCTTTAAGAACGAGCCCAAGCGCTGCAAGGCCTGCAAGGCCAAGCGCGCCGAAGGCGGTGGCGGAGGAGGGAGCAACGCCTCCCCGATGCGCGCCGAAACAAAAACCAATTGCTCCCAATGCGGCAAGGAAACGACGGTGCCCTTCCGGCCGACGCAGGGGCGGCCCGTTTTTTGCCGCGAATGTTTCCAACAGCGCCGTGCCATGGGTGCCGCGTAGCTGTTAAGTAGCGGCAGCTTTAGTTTGGCCGCCGGTCAAATTAGCTTGAGGAAGGGGCGGACGCACGCGTCTGCCCCCTTTTTTTATAAATACGATTGCACATCAGAAGCCAAGCCGCGCGCATCCAGTCCGATATGCGCTAGCTCTCTGCACCTATGAGTTGGACTCAGACCTTCAGACATCGCCCAGCGTGCCAGCCTTCCATCCGTCGCGTGTAATTTCGGAGGTGGAGAGGTATGATACGCGCTTAGCGGTCCCCACAAACCAAGGTCCCGGAGGGCCACTTCATGGCTCACCGCTTTACCATCGGCGTAGAAGAAGAATTTCAGATTATTGATCCTGCCACCTGTGAGCTTCGCTCTCATGTGATGCAGCTTGTCTCCGCCGCTTCGCCGGACATCGTCGAGCAAGTCAAGCACGAGATGCACCAGTCCATCGTCGAAACCGGCACGAACATTTGCGAAAACGTCGCTGAGCTCCGCATCGAGATGCACCGAACACGCGGCGAACTCGTCGCCGCTGCCGAGCGCGCCGGCCTGCAAGTCGCCGCCGCCGGCACGCACCCCTTCTCAAGCTGGATTGATCAGGTCATCTCTCCCGGCGAGCGTTACCAGCACATCGTCGAAGAATTGCAGCAGCTCGCGCGCTCCTTGCTCATCTTTGGCATGCACGTACACGTTGCCATGCCCGATAAGCAGACCACGATCGACATGATGAACATGGTCCGCTACTTTCTCCCGCACCTCCTCGCGCTCTCAACCAGCTCACCTTTCTGGATGGGCCGCAATACCGGCCTGAAATCGTTCCGCACCACGGTTTTTCGCCGCTTCCCGCGCACCGGCGTGCCCGAACAATTCGAGTCCTGGAGCGCCTACGAAAATTTCCTCAGCTTGCTCGTCAAGCTCAACTGCATCGACAGCGGCAAGAAGATCTGGTGGGACGTCCGGCCGCATCCCACGTTCGGTACGCTCGAGTTTCGGATGTGCGATGTCGCCACCAAGGTGGAAGAAGCGGTCGCCATAGCCGCCCTCACGCAGGCCATTGTCGTGAAGCTCCACCGCCTTTACACCAGCAACATGAGTTACCGCGTCTATCGTCGCGCCCTCATCGAAGAGAATAAATGGCGCGCCGCGCGCTACGGCATCGAAGGCAAGCTCATCGATTTCGGCAAGGAATGCGAAGTGCCCATGCGTGATCTCGCAGTCGAGTTGCTCGCCTTCGTCGACGATGTGGTCGACGAACTCGGCAGCCGCAGCGCCGTCGAATACGTGCACACCATTCTCAACGAAGGCACCAGCGCCGAGCGGCAGCTCCGCGTTTATCAGCAGACCGGCGACTTGCGCGCCGTCGTGAAACATTTGGTGGACGAGACTCGCGGAGGTGTCACGGCGCCTCGTACTTCGTCCGCGCACGCCATCAATTAAGGAAAGGCGGCACCGTACCGCCAGTATCTTGCTTGCGCGTCTCATCCCCGGAGCAATACGCGAAAGATCGCGAAGTCCTTTTTAGGAGGACGTCATGAAGAAAGTAGGCCTTCTCTGCGGCCGCGAATACAGCTTCCCTCCGGCATTCATCGTAAAGGTGAATCAACTCGGCAAAGCCGACGGCGTCGCCGCCGAATTCGTCAAGCTCGGCGGCACGCGTATGAACGAGCCCGCCGAATATTCCGTTATCGTCGACCGCATCTCGCACGAAGTCGAATATTATCGCGGCTACCTTAAGCACGCCGTACTGCAAGGCACCTACGTCATCAACAATCCCTTCTGGTGGACTGCCGACGACAAATTTTTAAACTATTCCATCGCCGCAAAACTTGGCATCGCCATTCCGAAAACTGTTCTCCTCCCGCAAAAGGGTTATCCCACCGACGTCGACATCACCTCCGAATCCCTCCACAACCTCACTTATCCTGTCGATTGGGAGGGCCTCCTCGATTACGTTGGCCGTCCGGCCATTCTCAAGCCGTTCTCTGGCGGCGGCTGGAAACACGTCTACAAGGTAAGCAACAAAGAAGAGCTGCTCGCCGCGTACGACAAAACATCGCCGTACTGCATGACCCTGCAGGAATTTATCGACTTCACCGGTTACGTGCGCTGCTTCACTTTCGGCAAAAATGACATCACTCCCGTCCGCTACGATCCCAAGGAGCGCCGCTACCTCATCGAGCACGAATATCTTTCGAAAGATCTCGGTGCCCGCATCGTCAAAGACGCACAAACGATCAACCAGGCCCTCGGCTACGAGATGAACACCATCGAGTTCGCCATCAAAGACGGCGTCCCCTACGCCATTGATTTTCTGAATCCCGCGCCCGATATGGAGCGCGATCGCATCACCGAGTTTTATTTCGAGCACGTCGTGGAAAAAATGGCCAAGCTGGTCATCAATCGCGCTCTGCACGGCAACGTCGCCAACACCTGGCCCCGTTGGGAAGAAATGCTGGGCTTCGGCGCCGCCGCCGGGTTCACCGCCGCCCCCAAAGCTTCAGCGCGTCAGGTGACCACCGCCTCGTCCGCCCCGCTGAGCGCCGCCGTGCCACCCGATCGCTTCGGAGCGAAAGTCAGATGACCGGCGCCGCCGTCCCCTCCCCGACGGCCTCGAAGTCCGCCGAGCATTGGCGCGAAGCGCTTCTTCCCGCGCTCGGTAATACGCGGCGTTTCGCGGAACAATTCTTCGAACGCTTGCGCGCCGCCAAACTCACCTTCGGTGATCGCGTCCATTGCCCTTTCCTCCGCCCGTTTTTTCTTTCGCCGGAAGACGAGCAGCGTGTTCGCGTCGTCGCGGAAACCATCGCCGCTCTCGGCGAACGCGTTGTAGCCGCCGCGCTGGAAGATCGCGCCCTGTTCGCGCAGTTCCGCCTGCGCCCCGAAGAAGAACGCCTCGCGCGCCTCCACGCCGGTTATGGTTTCGCCAGCACCGCTTCGCGCCTCGACGCCTTCCTTCTGCCCGATTCCCTGAAATTTGCCGAATACAATGGCGAATCTCCCGCCGGAGCCGGCTACTCCGAAACGCTCGCGGAAATTTTTAGCGCTCTCCCGATGATGGCCGAGTTCTCGAAGCACTATGACGTGCACAGTTATCCGCTCAGCGCCAAGCTCCTGGACGCGCTGGTCATGAGCTACATCGATTGGGGTGGAACGTCCAAGCGGCCGCAAATGGCCATTGTGGACTGGCGCGAAGTCCCTACCTGGAGCGAGTTCGAAATCCTGAAAGAACGCTTTGAGAAAATGGGCGTGCCTGTGGTGCTCGCCGATCCGCGCGATCTGCTCTTCGACGGAAAAACTCTCATAGCCCACGGCACCAAAATCGATCTCGTTTACCGCCGTGTGCTGATCAACGACATCGTTGCGCGTTCTAAGGAATGCGAAGCCCTGGTCAAAGCTTACGCCGCGAATGCCGTCTGTGTGGCCAACACCTTCCGCTGCAAAATACCGCACGTGAAAGCCTTTTTCGCCGTACTAACCGACGAACGCAATGGCGCATTGTTTTCGCATCACGAGCGCGAGCTGATTCGCCGTCACATCCCGTGGACGCGAGTCGTCGAAGATACGGGTACTGCCCACTACGGCGACCACATCGAGCTGCTCGACTTCATTCGCAAAAATCGTGCGAATCTGGTGCTCAAGCCCAGTGACGAATACGGCGGCTCCGGCGTCACCCTCGGCTGGGAAACCAGCGAGCATGATTGGGACGAAGCCATCGAACGCGCCGTTTCCGCTGCGATGCCCGGCGCCACCAAGTCCGGCGAACAAACCGGCGCCTGGATCGTGCAGGAACGCATCCCCATTCGCCGCGAAATTTTCCCCTACATCACACCGGCTAAGACCGTCGAATTTCGCGACATGCTCGTCGACTTCGCACCCTATTTGTTCCGAGGCAAGCTTTGCGGTTTCCTTACCCGTCTGAGCGCCACCGGCCTGGCCAATGTAACCTCCGGCGGCGGCCAAGTCCCCGCCTTCCGCGTCCAACCCCTCGCGGCAAACAACTAATCAGCGACAATGCTTGATTCCCCGCACTTTGACGGATACGCTTTACCTGCATGACCTACTACACCTATCCCATCACAATCGAGAAGGAAGACGGTCAGTACTACGCCTACAGCGAAGATCTGCCCGGGGTGTATGGTCTCGGCGATTCCATTGACACAGCGAAAGTGAGCATGCTTGAAGGAATTCGTCTTTACATTGAAGAGTGCAAGAAAGATGGCCGGCCCATTCCCACCGCGCGTACCGTATATACAGAGACGGTGTCCGTCGCAATTGAATAAATGGCGACTGCTCGTGAACTCCTGAGTTTTCTTCTCCGTAATGGATACACCGAAAACCGCCAAACTGGTTCGCATTTGATTCTAAAGAATCGCGATGGAAAGATCGTCGTAATTCCGGTGCACCGAGGCAAGGATTTGCCGAAAGGTCTTTTCCTGAGAATTCTTAAGGACGCGGGCTTCACACTCGAAGACTTTCGTGAAGACTGAAACGAACCAGGTGACCTGATCACGCTGTTCGCATTTCGATAAGGTGAGGAACTCCCTGCACTACAGCACATCCCACTGTAATCTTGCCGTAATCCTACGCTAAAATAACGAGATGAACTTTGGCCCGGCCTCACCAGACCTACTCCCCGGCGCGAAGAACGCGATCGAAACTTGCCTTGCCGTCAAACCCGGCGAACACGTCGCGCTGATTGCAGACGAGCCAAGCCGCGCCGTCGCCGCGAGCCTCGCGGCAGCGCTCGACAAAGTTCGTGCAGACTACACCGGCTTATTGTTGGAAGAATTCGGCCCCCGGCCGCTGAAGGCAGCGCCAGCTCCTGTTCTCGAAGCCCTAGAAACCGCCGACGTCGGCGTCCTGTGCATGAACCCGCAGCCCGGCGAACTCACCGCGCGCATGGCCATCGTCAAAGTCGTCGAGCGCCGTCAGATTCGTTACGCGCATATGGTTGGCGTAACTCCCGAGATCATGCGGCAAGGCATGCGCGCCGATTACCGCATGGTCGACCGTCTCAGCGACAAGCTTCGCGAACGCATGCTGCGCGCCGAAACTCTCACCGTAAAAACCGAGGCCGGAACAGAATTCGCCGCGCACTTCGACCGCGGGCTCGACTGGGTCAAGACGAGCGGCCTAATTAGTCCGCGTTACTGGTCGAATCTGCCCGCTGGCGAAGTTTTCACCACGCCGGCCACGGTTGACGGCACCTTTGTCTGTGATGCTACCGCCGGCGACCATTTCAACGGAAAGTACGGCGACCTGCAGCGCACGCCAATGGTGCTGGAAATCGAAGGCGCCCGCTTAAGGCACGTTGACTGCGAACGCAAAGATCTAGAACAGGAATTCTGGGATTACTGCCACACGGACGAAAATAGCGATCGGGTCGGCGAACTCGCTTTCGGCACCAACCTCGGCCTCTCCGAAATGATCGGCATTCTTCTTCAGGACGAAAAGTTTCCCGGCGTGCACATCGCCTTCGGTGACCCTTACGGCAGCCAGACTCACGCCAACTGGAAATCTCGCACCCATGTTGACGTGCTAACCCGCAACTGCGACGTCTGGATCGACCAAGACCAAATCATCGCCAAGGGCCGCTACCAACTCGATCATCTCGGCCTGTAGTGATGGCCGGTCACGTCTTACCGCTTAGGTTTTTAAATGTAGGCGGCTGCAAGTAACGGCATTTGAGCGCGAACTATTCCTGAGGTGGGTTTAACTTCGTGATTTGGCCGCAGCTGCAGACGGTGACGGTGCGGAAAATCTGACCTCATTCGCTTCAAGGGTCTCGCCTCTTGTTGTCGCGTGGATCACAACACGGTTGCCGACTACCAGGTCGGCCTGCTTGGCAGATTTATCTTCGTTTCCGACCCGCGAGACGTACATCGTGGAAGGAACCAGCTTCACTTCCACAGATTTTCCGGCAGCCGTCTTGACCACAACAGAGCCGGCATTGACCTTTTCCACCGTGCCGATAATGTGCTTTTTGTCACCATGCGCCAGCGTCACGCTCGCGGCGAGCGCAACCATCGCGAGCAGCGCATACATTTTCGTCTTGATCGATCTCGCCTTACCAATAGAAGATTTCATCAGGCTCCTCTGCTCCCGCCATAGCAACCCAATTCAATGCACTCAATGATGATGATGCGCCCCCTCTGATTTCTGTTGCATCGGCTTGCCTCCAAGAAACTCGTTTTCTTCCTGTTCTTCCTCGCGATCGCCCAGGCTCTTGGGATTGTATTGTTCCATTTCCATCCGCTCCTCGGCCGTAAGCTGCGGCAGGTGCCGAATAAAGCGCACCAGCTTCCAGCTATCCTCTTCGGAGCCGTGCGCGCCGCCAAACGCCGGCATCCCCGTGAAGCGCACGCCGTTTTCGATAATCCAGAAAATCTCGCCGTCCACCAGTTTTTGCGTTTGGTCTCGCCGCAGGTCCGGCGGCTTTGGATATAGATTGCGTCCGAATGGCGTGTCACAGCTTCCGTCATTCGCGTGGCAGATCGCGCAGTGATCCGCGAAATGCAAACGAGCGTCGCGAAGATTCTCCGGTGTATCTGTCGCAGGATTCTCCAGGTTGCGAGCGCTCTTGGGAATGGCCATGTGACGCACCTCGCGCGCCATCATGATCTCAAGCGCGGAAGGGTTTACGCGTGCGCTCACTCCACCGTGCAACACGGATACGGCGGCAGCCGCTATCAGCGCGATAGCGACCACGATCCCCAGAAGAATACCCTTGCCGCGACTCATAACTGCTCCATCGCGCCATATGGTATCGGACGAAACGCCCCCAAGCCAGCACCGAACTCAGCGGGCTGCGCAATTCGATATGGCGCGTTAGACCACATCTGATACGATACAGGTGTCAGTGATTCACCAACCCTCCCCGAGGCCCCGCGATGCCTCAGGCATGGATGCCGCCGATGCGTGCCAACCCCGAAGATCTGAAATTGCCAACTTCTTCATCTTCGTGCTCTCCCGCGGTGCTTGAGTGCTTGGAAGCAAGCCGAACTGGCCACGAACTCTCCTTTGACCAGGGATTGCTACTCGCCAATGCCGAAGCCGCCGATCTACAGGCGTTAGTTTCCTTCGCAGACGCGCTGCGGCGCGAAACCGTCGGCGACGCCATCACCTACGTCGTAAACCGCAACATCAATTTCACGAACGTCTGCTTCGTAGGATGCAGTTTTTGCGGATTCGGTAAGGGGCCCGGCGCGCCGGATGCCTACTCTCTCTCCCCTGATGACGTAGTCCGCAAAGCCCGCGAAGCTTGGGAAACCGGCGCGACCGAAGTCTGCATCCAGGGCGGCCTGCCACGCGATCTCGACGGCTTCTTCTACCGAGACATTCTGCGCGCCATTAAGCGCGCCATTCCCGCTATGCACGTGCACGCCTTCTCGCCCATGGAAATTTCCTACGGCGTCGATAAAACCGGAATGCCGCTGCGCGAGTATCTCCAAATGATGAAAGACGAAGGCCTCGGTAGCATTCCCGGCACCGCCGCCGAGATTTTGGACGATCGCGTCCGCCGCGAGCTCAGCCCCAACAAATTGCCGGTCGCGCGTTGGGTGGAAATTATCAGCACCGCGCACGAGCTCGGCATTCCCACGACTTCCACCATGATGTACGGCCACGTCGAAGATCCCGCCGATTGGGTCCGCCACATTCTCCTGCTGCGCACAATTCAGAAGCGCACCGGCGGGTTCACCGAATTTGTGCCCCTCGGTTTCATCCACGAAAATACTCGGCTCTTCAAGCACGGCGGCGCGCGTCCCGGTGCTCGCCTTGAAGAGCACTTGCGGGTACACGCCCTTGCACGCGTACTGCTCCACGAAACAATTAAAAATATCCAAGTGTCCTGGGTCAAGCTCGGCTTCGAAACTTCGCTCGCCTGCCTCAACGCCGGCGCCAACGATTTCAGCGGCACTTTAATGGAAGAAAACATTTCGAAAGCTGCCGGCGCAACCTTCGGCGAATATGTCTCTCCCCAGGATTTCCGGCGCATGATTCGCTCCATCGGCCGCATCCCCGCGGAGCGTACCACTACATACAAAATTCGCCATCTCTACAACGACACCCAGGAAGCGGAGGACGCGCCCACGCCTCAGTTGAATCTCCTGCAAAACGCTCCGCACGTTTCCTACGCCGAAGGTGCGTACTGAGGCCAGCCGATGCGCGCATTGCTCTTGCCCATTAAAGATTTGCGCGAAGCAAAGCAGCGCCTCGGGCCGTTTCTCAATCCCGAAGAACGCTTTGGCCTCGCCCAAGCCATGCTCGCAGACACGATTCGCGCGGTCCGCGGCGTGCGCCAAGCCGACAAAATCTTTGTCGTAACGAATTACGCCCCAGCGATGCAGGCGGCAGAGGAAAACGGCTGGGAACTTCTGCGCGAAGACCGCCAGATATCCGAAAGTTTTTCGGTCGACTACGCTTCAATACAATGTGCAAAACGCGGCGTAAGGGCGCTGCTGCGGCTGCCGCTCGACGTTCCCCTCGTGCAATCACCGGACATCGACGGACTGCTCGCGCTCGAATGCGCCGCGCCGGCTCTGGTTATTGTCCCGTCGCGCGATGGCACTGGCACCAACGCCATCCTGCGCACGCCCCCTACTCTCTTTCCATCGCATTTCGGCAGCGACAGTTTTGCAAAACATTGCGCCGAAGCGCAGCACGCTAGCGCGCAAATCTTCATTCGCCGCAACGCGCGTTTGGAGATGGACGTAGACGATGAAGCGGACCTGCGAGCCTTAGCGAAAGAAGATTTGCGCGGCACGGAAACGGGCGACTGCCTCCAGCGTTCCGGCGTCCTACAACGTCTGACGCAGCCCCCTTTAGAACCATCGACCCGCGACCACGCGATGAAGCTGGCCTCAAATACCTGAGGCCACTAAAAAGACTTTTTGAATCACAGACAAATCGAGGACCAAATCCTCCGGAGGTTGAAATGGCTGAGCAACTACCTGAAAAATACGCGGATCTGCTGGACAATAAAAAAGCGTTCGCCAACCTAGGCACGCTAAATCGTGACGGCAGTCCGCAAGTCACGCCAGTGTGGGTCGATTACGACGGAAAGCACGTGCGCATCAACTCCGCGCGCGGCCGCCAGAAAGACAAAAACATCGCTCGCGACCCGCGCGTCTCCATATCAATCCAGGATCCCGAGAATCCCTACCGCTACCTGGAAATTCGCGGCAAGGTAGTCGAAGCCACCGAAAAAGGCGCCGACGACCACATCAACAGCCTCGCAAAAAAATATCTCGGCAAAGACGTTTACCCCTTCCGCCAGCCAGGCGAAAAGCGCGTGATGTACAAAATCGAGCCCCAACACTTCAGCGCAATGGGATAATCTGGCGCGTCGCGTTTCACAATTACAAATCATGAGGTAGCCTATGAGTTCTCTCCCAGCCGCTCTTGGAGCTCGCAAGAGTTCGATCCTGCAGTCCTTGATCGTTACTTTGCTGCTCGGCGTGTTCATCCCGGCACGCGCCGCATCTGACGAAAAGGGCCAGCTATTTGATGGCCCGGGCGGCAAGCTTTACTACGAAGTGATTGGAGCTGGGGACGCTTCGCCGCTCGTGCTCGTAAATGGCGGGCCCGGTTTCGACCACACATATCTGCATACCTCGTTAGTTTGGGACGCGCTGGCGAAAAAACGTCGCATCGTTTTCTATGATCAGCGCGGAAATGGGCGCTCCGCCGCCTTGAAACCGGGGCAGTCGTGCACATTGGCCGACCAGATCGATGATTTGGAAGCGCTTCGCGCCCACTTGGGCTTCGACAAAATGGAACTTCTTGGCAGCTCGTGGGGTGGATATTTGGCTATGGCGTATTCGGCCAGGCATGCGGACCATGTGGCTCATCTCATCCTTGTGGACTCTGCGGCGCCGAAATTTAGCGATACGATCTTCTTGTTTGATCAGGTTTTTCCGGAAACCACGGAGCGCGAGGCTTCTGGCGCGTTTGCGCGCGAATTTGGAGACAAAGCGGCCGACGATGCGCAGATTCGCGAATACCTTTCGATGATTTTCTATTCGCCGGAAAAACGCGACGCATTCCTGAAGCAAATTGGACCCGGGGCCTACACTAAGGAAGTGAATCAGGCCGTGACGCGCGACCTTGCGCGATTTGACTTGACCCCCGAGATTCGTAAGTTTCGATTTCCAGCGCTGGTGATTACCGGCCGGTACGACATGAACGTGGCACCGCTAGTCGCTTATCGCATTCACAAGGAGATTCCCGGCTCGCGTTTCGTCGTCTTTGAGAAGAGCAGCCATTTGCCATTCACCGAGGAGCCGGAAGCCTTCACCCGCACGATGGAAGAATTCCTAGCCGCCAAGTAGGCCGCTCTTCCTGTAACTGCGAAGCATGACCTGTAGCGCAGGGCGGAGTCCGCGCAGCCCTGCGGCTTTTTCTTTCCGCTCTGAATTCAGCCTAGCCCCTGGACCTTGTCAGTTATGCGTACGCGGCAGGAAGGCTAAAGCCGTGCAGCCACGCGAGCCACAATATGATTCTCCGCATCGCGCAGCACCAGCACCAGGCTGTCCGTCAGCGGCACTCCGGCGCTAGGCACAATGTATTCGTAAGCCCATTCGAGCTGCTCCGGCAAATCGTGGATCCGCGCGGCCGCCTGCGGAATGATCGCTCGTATGCCAAAATATTTTCGCTCCACCTCGCCCACCGGCCGCAGCTCCACCCCACGCTTCCAGTACAAATAGAGGTGTAGCGAGCTCATCATCGACCGCGTCAACCGTTTCGGTGCGTCGGGATTTTCCTCGCGCGGTGGGCAAGTCTGGTCATACCAATCGTGCACAACAAACGAAAGCGTAAGCTGCTGGGGAAAATTCTCAACCGTGTCCGCCCCGCGCCGGAAAATCGTCCCGCTCTCTTTGTCAAAGCGCTTCAGGTGATCGAAGAAATCGCCTGACGTCACGCGCCCTGCCAAACGGAAACAAGGCCCTTTCGGAATCGAGCCGTTCGTGATCACGAAAAGGCCGCCCTCGTAATTCCAAACGCTTTTATCTCCCGCAAACGCGAGCGCCGTGCAGATCATCACCAGTGCAGCGGCGCAGCGCATCGCATAAGGCAGCAGGCGCATCAGGGATTCCTTGCCAAGAGCCGGAATCTTTATTTTAGCCTCGGAATCCTACTGCGCCCGCAAGAGAAAAGAAAATCCGTCGATGGTGCGAATCTTCCGTCCCTCCCCACCGGGTTTGCTTGTGCCCTTTCCGGAGCGTACCGCCTCAATCGCCGCCACCAGTCTCGGCAACACCGCTGGCTCCGCCACGGGAATGTTGTGCGCCCCCAGCACCAGCTTCAACTGCGGCCCAAGCGCCGCAATGCGCTTGACCGATGCGACGTACGCATCGAGATCAGTCTCCGGCCGGAACAGCCAAATCGGCGCGGGATAATACGTGTCTCCCGTGAACAGCAATCCATTCGCGCGATCCAGCACACAAATCGCATCCGGCGTGTGCCCCGGCGTCGCGATTATTTCCATCGTGCGATCACCGAGATCGATTTTTTCCCCGTCATGCAGAAATCGCGAAATGTGCCATGCTCTTGTCGCATAGGTCTTCGCATCGAATCCCTTCGGCAACTCACCGCAAATCTGATCCC
>Ga0073928_10002011_pt1 | contig 36861 bp, 37 predicted proteins | sample PaiPotPPA55metaG_FD_76969 | JGI IMG/M metagenome (GOLD analysis project Ga0073928, IMG submission 76969) | Iron sulfur acid spring bacterial and archeal communities from Banff, Canada, to study Microbial Dark Matter (Phase II) - Paint Pots PPA... ... | reverse complement strand
CGAGAGAAGGCGGGACTGGACGAGCCAGAGTGGCATCCACCCGTCCCGCCAACGAGGCGGAGGCGTCTACCCGCGGAATGCCAAACGGCGCAAGTCCGAGCAGGTCGATCACGGTCTTCGGGATGACCGCGTGGGAGTGCCAGCTGGTGTCGATCCCCTGCTTGACTCGTCCTCCGAACATGAGCATCGGAATCCGCGTACCGCCGCTCAACTGAAAGCCTGAGGGATGCAGGGCGTCGACTACCGTTTCGGCGTCGGGCGTCGACACGTGGTCGGCGTATCCGCCCCAATCGTCCCACGTCAGTATGAACACGGTGTCGGCCCAGCTGCCTGCCTTGACGACGGCGTCGACGCGTTGCCACGACAAGTTGTGCCCCTGAGTTACGTACTGGGGATTGGCGCTCCGGTCCGGTGCGTGCTCGTCATAGCCCGCGGGACTCCACACGAAACAAAAATCAGGCAGCGTCCCTGCGGCGGCCATCGCCGTGAATGTGTCGTCGGAGGGCTGAGTAGAAGTGTGGATGCTCTTGCGGCTCGTTGCGTCCGCCAATTCTTTGTAGAACTTCAAGGGATATAGATCGCTTCCGGTAAACGCGCCCCACGTGTGCCCGCCGGCCTCGACATGCTTGAAGATGGTGGGCAGGTCCCACACCGGAGAAGTCCCGGAGGGCGGATTGCGCAGCGTCGGCGTCTGGCCGCCGACGGCGAGCATGTGGCCCGGCGTGGAATTGGTGCCGAGCCCGAAGTGATAGTCACAGTACGTGAATTGTTTTGCGAGCCAGCTGTAGAACGGCAGGATCGCGTCGTTGTCGATCTGCAAGGTCGACGGGGTGTAGTCTCCCATCTTGTAGTGAACCCACGCATTGCGGTCGTGCGGGGGATCGGGCAATGGGGGCGAGGTGAGCAGATTTCCGCGATTCTGAATATTGGCGCCCCAAGAGGCCAGGGTGGGAAAGTAGAAGTCAGGTGTCTTGTTTTCCTGCATCAAAATCACGACACGTACCATGGCGATAAGCTCTCCTTGGGGTCCGGCTAATGAGATGAAAGACTGTACCCGGCGGCCATGACATTGGTAAGTCGGACAATAGGAATTGCGACGTCAGATAATGTGAAGGGCGTTTGAGGACCTCCCTCAATGCCCGAAGAGCTTGTTGACTGTACCGTACTCCGCGGCCGCGCTGAACATCTCGCCGAGGGATCCCGCGAGGAGAGCAGCCGTGAGGCGCCTCGTGCACCCGAGCGCCGCCTCCGCGATTGCGGAGCCCGCGCTCAGGCGTCGAACGCCGTGCTTGCGGAGCGCATCCATGGACGGCAGACTCGGCAGGGCCATGACGTTGAGCGGCATTGGCTTGATCGCCTGAGCAATGGCCGCCATGGCGTCGCCGCCTGATAGGCCGGGAACGAATAGACCGTCACATCCGGCGGCGCGGTAGCGTGAAGCCCGATGAGTGACTTCCGCGATGGCCGCATCTCCGCCGGCAATGCCGCGTAGATACACGTCGGTGCGCGCGTTGATGAATAGATCCACACCCGAGCGCGCGGCGGCGTTCCGAACGGCCGCAATCTTCTTGCACAGAAGATCGGCCGAGGCGGCGCCGTCTTCGATGTTGATGCCCACGGCACCGATGTCCAGAATGCGCACGACCAGATCTGCCGCCTCGTGCGGGTCATCTGAATAGCCGGCCTCGATGTCGACCGTGAGCGGCACCCGAATGACTCGGGCTATGTCGCGAGTCGCGGCGATCACTTGATCGATCGGGAGCGCATCGCCGTCGGGATAACCGCGCGACCAAGCCAGACCCGCACTCGTGGTGGCAATCGCTTTCGCGCCCATGCTTTCGATCAAGCGTGCGCTGACCGCGTCCCAGGCGTTGGGCAGCACGAGCAGCGCGGGGCCTTGGTGGAGCGCTCTAAAGATTTCAATCGACATAGTGGACCCCCGACGTTGACGCGTTCGCGATGCGGCTTCTCATGTCGATCACCCCTCGGAGGCCGCAGCCCAGTGAGCTCTCACTTCCTGATTGAATTCGCTCCAGCGCTCTTCCGGAAAGAAGATGCGGCCGCCCTTGAATTCCACTCGTCTCCTGGTTCCTGGGATTGCTTCCTGCAGCCAATGGGACCACTTCAGGTCGAAGTAGACATCGTCCGTTCCCCAGGCAATGAGTGTGGGCGCCCGCACTAGTCTCAGCGGTATTTCGATCTCGACGGTGTGGCGGCAATCGAACGCGTCGACGAAGCGCTCCAAGTCGCGGGTGCGCTGCGGCGAACGAACGTGCGGCCGCAGGTAGGTCTCGATGGTATCGTCGGAAACCGCCTCCGGACGCTCGTACGCCGATGCCAGCGCCTGAGGCGATCGATAGACGGATTTGTCGGCGAGCATGGCGGCCAGAGTTCCCGCGAGCCCGCCGCCGGCAACCATCCCGACGAATCCCTGGAATGCTTCAGGCGGCCAATTGTCGTGTGCATCGCAATTGGTCAGCACAAGACTGCGAACGCGCTTGGGGTATAACGCGGCGAATATCTGACAGATGCCGCCGCCGCTGTCGTTGCCCACCAAGTCCGCCTGATCGATGTCGAGCGCATCGAGAAACTGGGCCAACATGTGCGCGTTGGCGGTTACCGAAACATCTTGGGTGACGGATATCTCCGTGTTGCCATGCGCCATCAGATCCACGGCGATGCAGCGGCGTAGGTCGCCGAGCTCTGCGAGCTGGTGTCTCCACAAGTAGCTGTTGAGCAACACTCCGTGAACGAACAACGCGACCGGTCCGCTGCCGCGCTCGATGTAGTGGATGTCTCCCGACGGTGTTTTCACGCTGCGCTGACCGGCAAAAAACTCCGTGCCGGTCATGATGGGTCCCCCGGACGGGCCTCGCGCAGCTTCTGTGCGCATTCTTCGCAGCAGACCTCGACAACGTGCGTGCCGACGGTAACCTTGATGGCACTCTCGTCCAGCTTGCAGTCGCAGGCAGCACAGGTTTTTTCAAGCATGGCTATCTCCTTTTTCGGCCCGCGTATCGGGCATGAATAGGAGACCATCTCGCGACCGGGGCCGCTGTCGAAATCTTTAGTGGTTTCTAAGAGCGCTGGGCGGACTGCTTGAAAGCCGTGGGCGATCGGCCGTAGGCCTGCCGAAACGCGGCGGTGAAATGGCTGTGGCTGGAAAAGCCCAGCTCCGCGGCCAAAGCGGACAGATCGTCGCATCGCGCAATCAGGTCCAGTGCCCGCGCCAAGCGCAGCCGCAGGTGATAGCGATAGAGGGGAATGCCTTCGGTCTGCCGGAACACCTGGGTCAGGTACACGGGCGAGCCGCGGATTTCTGCGGCGATCTCCGCGAGCGTCCAGCGCCGGGAAAGATCGCTGGCCAGCAGGACTTTGACACGGTCCGCCAGCCGGCGGCGCGCATGAGTCGCGCCCGGCTCGTGCGATGTGCGTGGACCTAGGCTACGGCACACCAAGGTCAGCACCAGACTCTCGGCCTCCAGCGCCTCAATGCTTCCGCTGTCCAGGCCATGCCGAAGCAGGGCGACCAAGGCTTGTGCGCGAGGGTCGATGCGCCGATGCTGGCGACGGAATCCCAATTTCCCGCCGTCATTCAAAAGAGACCGGGGCGCGAGTTCACGCAGGACGGATTCCGACAGCGCAAGCGATAGGCTTGCATCGCCTCCTGCTATTGGATGACTGATCTGATAGCCCTGGCCGGCGTTAAAGAAAAGTACATGGTTCGCATCGGCCACCGCTTGATCGCCGCCGACGTGCCGCATGTAAACGCCGCGATAGGGGAACACGAACTGCGTGGCCGAGGCGCATTCTTCCGTGCTGCGATGACGGCACACACCGCTGCAGCGGACGTTACGCAGCGCTACGGTATCCGTATTCAGCAAATGGTCGACTTCGAACTCGGATAGGGGCATACCAATCTAACTCTATGGCGTTCCTGCCGGCCGGGCCAATTTACATCTTTCACGGCTTAAACGCTCTTCCAACGCTCAAACGCGGCGACAGACCGGCGCGGGCTTTGCGCTCACCACGGATTCATTAACCAAGCTTCACGTCGGTGGTTGTCAACGACGGCTGCGTCGTGACGTTACACGCTCGTAGCCCGAATCGGTGGGAAGTTCGGCGGGCTCGAAATCGCAGCTGTTCATACTGGGAGACGCTGATGCAACGGTATTTGCCTGTCTTTGCGCTAGGTGCGGTGATCACGAGTGTGTTGTCGGGATGCGGGGGAGGAAACGGCGATGCCGGCGTTGGCGGCCCCGCCCCGGCGCTCGTGAGCTATGTGGGTACGACCGGTGTGTTCGTCGCATCGGTGGACACGACCAGCGGCAATTATGCCTTCGCCTCGATCGGCAGCTATGCGGGCAAGAAACAGTCCCTGCGTGGCACGCTGGATTTCATGACGGGAGCCAACCTAGGGCAACCCGCGGGCATCGAGATCTACAAGGGCGACGACGGGCATATCTATGCACTCGATCTGACCTCGACCGGCGCGCCGTCGCCGCAACCGCTTTCCAGCGAGTCGGCCGCGACGATCGACGACACCTGCACTCTGTCGGGCACTGCGGTCAGCGGCGCCAACTACGACTATGTCGGAGTCTATTTCACCGCCGATCTACAGACGGCCACGAATTCCTCGTATTTCTATCGCCTGCCCGGGCCGGACGGCGTGTGTGACACGGCGGACGATGTCATCCATATGGTGAAGACCGGCATGACCGGAGCCTCAATGCCGATTGTCGCCTCAGCGATGCCGCTCGCCACGGTGCGCACCGCGCTCGGCGGGATCTCGGGCTTTGTGATCAAGAGCGGTGCAAGTCTCGTGCTGGTCGACGGCAATTTCGCCAACCCCGTCGTACTGGGCACCCTCGCCGCCCCGATCGGTGTGGCAGTGGCGTTGCCCGTGGGCACGACTCAGGGTTATCCGAGCGGACAGCTCTACGTGGTTGATGGAAACATCGTGCACGTGGACTACGCCGCCGGCACCGTGTCCACGGCGCTGTTTACGATTCCGAATTGGGCTCCTACCAATGCCGGGGCGTTGTTCGCCGCCTCCCCGACGACGTTGTATTTCTCGATCAACACGCCTGCAGCGGGTTCTGCGCCTGAATCGGCCAGCATCTATGCCATGCCCGCGGACGGTTCCGCTGCGCCGTCGGTGGTGGACACGGAACCCGGACGCATCGCTACCCTGTCGTTCCCCGTTCAGGGATCGAACCTGATCTGGGGCGTCGTGAACCCGACCTATACCATCCGCAGTCTCGCGGTGGCGGGCGCAATTCCCGCAACATTGATGAGCAGCACGGGCAACGCAGGCACGTTCATCGCCACGGCCACGACGGTGTACTACGAGACCTGGATGGGGTCCACGGATTCGACGACGCACACCGTGACCCGCAGCGGCACGGCATCCGGCATCCTCGGCGTGGACGGCACCGTGATTCAGCCGCCGCTCGCGAATTCAACCTTCGTCAACGGCGGCGAGCAAGACCCCTGGCCGAACGACACGACCACCACCATTACGCCGTATCGCACCGTGTTCCAAGTACGCGGCCTCTCGCCCGTGACCGTGACGAATCCGGGCACGGGCTATACATACACGGAGGATGGGGTCGGCGGCGCATCGCTCGTCTCCATTGACACGGCGTCGAATCAAGTCGTGGCGACGGTCGGCACGCTCCCGGTCAGCACGGCTACCGCGCTCAACGGCACGTTTCGCGGGAGCGCAGATACTGGGTTTCTGGAAGCCACGAATCCTCTGTCGACCGGGAATCCCGCGACGCGCGATCTGTATCTGCTCAATTCACAGACCTCGGGTGGTCTATTGCGCGTGATCGGCAATCTCTGAACGTCAACGAGCCGACCGGCGGCGAAGTCACGCTATCCTTCGTGAAGGCGCGCCATAACGGCGGTGATGCTCTTGTCGCTGTCATGGCGCTGCGTATTGAGCGCGATTCGACCTTGGCGGAGAAGTTCGCCGGCGCGAGTGGCGCCCACCGCCTTGCTGAAATGAAAGCCCTGTGCCTGCGACGTCGCATTGGCCGAGGACAACAGTACCCGCTGCTGCTCGGTTTCCACGCCCTGGGCAATGACCTCGATTCCGACGTCCTTGGCAAAATTGACGATGGCACGGATCGTCGCTGCACTCTCGGCATCCTGGGTGGAGCGGTTGACGAAGGACTGGGCGATCTTCAGATGGTTCACACCGTAAGCTCTGACGTAATCGAACGACGAGTACTCGCTGCCGAAATCGTCGATGGCGATTTTAACGCCGAGATCCCGAAGCTGCGGGAGCACGTCGTTCTGTGTCCATCGGAGCTGCGCCAGCGTCGCCTCGGTCACATCGAACTCCAGATCGCAAGGGGCCAGTCCCCACTTCGCGATCGTCTCGGTGACGCCGCGGACGAGCTGCTGCCCAGTTTTGCGCTGGTGCAGGGAGAGATTGACCGCGATCACCGGCAGCACCAGCCCCTCATCGCGCCACAGCTTCAATTGCCGGCACGCCCGGTCGAGTACCCACTGTCCAAGGGCCACGATAGTGCCGGCTTTCTCGGCGATCGGGATGAAGACGCCTGGCCCGAGGAGGCCGCGGGTGGGGTGGTTCCATCGCACCAGCGCTTCCATGCCGACGATGACTCGAGAGCTTACCTCCACTTGGGGTTGATACTCGAGCTCCAATTCGTCGCGGTCGATCGCCTTTCTTAGATCCTCAGCGAGAGTGACGCGGTCGAGGACCTCGTGATCGAGAGCGTCGGAATGGAAGTGATACTGGTTACGGCCTTCGTCCTTGGAGCGGTAGAGCGCGAGGTCCGCCTGCACCAGCATCGCTTCGGCGTCCGTATTGCCCGGGACATAGGGGCAGATTCCGATGCTGACCGAGATACGCACATCGTTGCCGCCGAGCAGATAGGGCAGGGCGAGCGCCGCTTGGATCTTCTCCGCAAGGACCCCGGCATTCGCCGGCTCGCTCACGTTTCCCTGCAGGACCACGAACTCATCGCCGCCGAGCCGGGCCACCAGGTCACTCTGCCGTGTGCAGTTGCGCAGACGCTGCGCCACTTCCTGCAACAGCAAGTCGCCGACCGCGTGCCCGAAGGTGTCGTTGACGGGCTTGAACTTGTCGAGATCGAGGTAGAGGATCGCAAAGGGGGTGGCTCCGCGTTGCGCGGAGGCGAATGCCTGACCGAGCCGCTCGATGAACGTGGCGCGGTTTGCCAGACCCGTGAGCCCGTCGGTGCGGGCGAGCAGGGCGATCTTTTCCTCCGCTGCCTTGCGCTCGGTGATATCGATGACGATCCCTTCGACTTCAATGAGTCGTCCGTCCTTGTCGCGTACGGGAACGTAGCGGTTCTCGACCGAGCGTAGAGAGCCATCGCCGGTGCGCAGGCGAAACTCGATCGAGGCGCCTTGCGCGTCCTTCTCCAATACACGCGCCATGGCGTCGCCGACTTTGGCCAAGTCCGCCGAATCGATGAGACTTTTTGCCCAGTCCGGCGAGCCCAGCAGGGTTGCGGGGTCGTGTCCCAATTTGGTGATGTTGTGTGAGATATAAATGAGCGGGAACGAAGGCTCGCCGCGCAGCCTATAGAGGATCACCGGACTGTTCTGCACGACGATATTGGCGTTGGACAGCTCCCGAGTTCGTTCCTCGACCGCCTCCTCGAGGCTGTTCATTTTGAACGCTGCCTGCCGGGTCATCTCCCATTTCGTGGTCAAGGCGTTGGCCAACTGATACACCTCGATGGCATCGAATGGCTTCTTGAGGATGAGCAGCCGATCCTGCACGTCGAGCCGGGTGAGTACCTCCGTCCAAGAGTAGTCGGAATAGGCGGTGCAGAACACGATCTGCAGTGCCGGATCGGCTTGCCAGAGCCGCTCGACGGTCTCAACGCCGTCCCATCCGGGCGGCATACGCATGTCGACGAAGGCCACGGCATAGGGTAGATCCGCCAGGAGCGAGGCTTGAACCTTCGCGAGGGCCTCCGCTCCCTGGTAGGCCGAGTCCAGTTCGAAGTGGATGGAGGTCGCGCTGGTCGGAGTGCCGAAAAGAATCCTCTCAGCCTCATCCAGATCGGATGTCTGCGCGGCGGATGCCAGAACCTTGCGGAAATCCTCATGGATCGCCGCCGTATCATCAACCAGCAAGACGCGCCGATTTGCCCGGGGGTTCATGGGGGAGACAAGATCAGGCTCAAATCGTAGTGACCGTCCATCGTTCCGTCCCCTGGAATATGCTGAGAATCATTGACCCCGGGTCCTCGAGCATGATGACTTTACGCTTTTACATGGCCGCATCTGTGGTGCAACTCACACCGAGGAGTGCTGGTGCGGTCGCTTTGGTCATTTAAACGGCATCGGCCAAGCTAAAACCCTGCCTCATCAGCGGCAATGAGCGGAGCCGCTGGCCGGTGGCGGAAAATATGGCGTTGGCCACGGCAGGCGCCACCGGAGGAACCGCTTCTTCGCCGACTCCGCCGACGGGAGCGTCGGATTGCAGGATCGACACTTCGATTTTCGGGGTCTGTGCGAGCGTGAGCAATGGATAACTGTCGAAATTCTTCTGCACGACGGCGCCGTCCTTGAGAGAAATCTCGCCGAGCAAGGCGCCGGTCAAGCCGAAGATGATTCCTCCTTCCATCTGCGCGACCACCGTGTCGGGATTGAACGCGATTCCGCAATCCACCACGCAGTAGATGCGATGCAGCCTGACGGCCCGCTGCGGACTGACCTCGAGCTCGACGATTTGTGCGACCACCGATCCGTTGACGGCGTTCAGGGCAAAGCCGCGATGCCGCCCGGCGGCCGCCGGTCGGTCCCAGGCCGCAAAAGTGGCAAGCTTTTCCACGACCGCGAGTTCGCGCGGCCGCTGGCGCAACAGATGGCGCCGGTAGGCAACAGGATCAGCCTGGGCGGCCGCGGCCATCTCATCGAGAAAGCATTCGATGCCAAAGACGCTCGCCTGCGATCCAACCGAGCGCATCCACGTCAACGGCACGCCGAGGTCAGTCGATGCCAACGAGATCTTTTGCGCCGACAGGGCATAGGGCAGATCCCTCGCATTGGCAATGCCGGCTTCCTCGATTTCTTGCTGGGGCGCGCCGTGGCGCCGCTCGATGCTGTAATCCATGATCGAGGGACATGCCGCAGTGAAGGAGAAGGCAGTGGGCTGGCCGTGCGCATCCAAGCCCGCCGTGAGTTGCATGACGGCCATTGGGCGGAAATACCCGCGTGAAGTGTCTTCTTCCCGGGACCAGATCAATTTGACCGGCTGCTCGACATGTCGCGCGATCTGGGCCGCTTGAATGGCATAGTCGATCTCCGTGCGGCGGCCGAAACCACCGCCCACCGCGGTGGTGTGCACCGTGACCTTCTCGCGCGGCAAACCGAGAAGCTCCGCCACCACGTCGCGGACCATCGATTGGAATTGAGTGGGGACCCATAACTCCGCCCCTTGCGGGGTGACATGGGCGGTCGCGTTCATCGGCTCCATCGGCGCGTGAGCCAGAAATGGCACTTCGTAAAGCGCCTCGAGATGGGCGGTCGCAGCCGCCATGCCGGCACTGTGTGCGGCCAGCAACTCAGGCGCTTGCGCACCTTCCGGCAGATAGAGATGGTCCGGCGACTGTACAGCTCGCCGCAGCGAGGCGTACTGTGCGGGGCTGTCGGCGGCCTTTCGCTCTCCCGCCCGCCAAACCGGATGCAACCGGGCGAGGGCTTGCTTGGCAGGCCAATAACCGGTGGCGATCACCGCGACCGCGTCTTCCAGTGCCAATATTTTTTTGACGCCGGGCATTTTTTCCGCGGCGCTTATGTCGACCGACTCGAGCTTGCCGCCAAACATCGGGCATTGTGCGATGGTCGCGACGAGCATGCCCGGACGCCTGACGTCGACGCCATAGACGGCGCTGCCGTCGGTTTTCGCGGGGATGTCGATGCGCGGCGTTGCTCGGCCCAAGCGGCGCCAGCCGGCGCGCGGTCGAGGTTCGATGTCTTGCGGCACGGGCAACTTGGCCGCCATCGGAGCCAAAGCGGCGTAAGACGATGTTCTTCCACCCGAGTGACGCACGACGCCATTTTCCGCGGTGCATTCGCTCTCGGCCGCAGCCCATGTGTGCGCCGCGGCTCGCAGCAGCAGAACTCTCACCGTCGCCGCGATCTTGCGCATGCTTCCATCCATGTCGCGGCTCGACAGACTTCCCCAGGTCGCGTAGTAGGCGGCGCCCACTCCATAGCCCAGAGTGTTGCCATGGTCCATGAATGCCTCGGTCACCGGCGCCATTTCCACGTTGACCGAGGCGGGGTCAAGCACCAACTCTTCGGCAACGATCAAGGCCAGCGAGGTCAGAGCACCCTGTCCTAGTTCGGTGGCCCGGGAGAACACAGTGACAGCGCCGTCGGGCGCAATGCGGATCCAACCATTGAGATGCGTCGCCGTGGGTGAGGCGGCCGACGCCGGCTGGTTGCCGAGGCGCATGTAGAAAAGCACAGACCCGCCTAGCCCCACGGCCGCGGCAACGAAGCCGCGCCGCGACAGTACCGATTCCCGCTTCACGAGGTGCTGCCGCCCTGGCCGCTCGTCCGCAAAATGGCGCGCTTCACCCGCGGATAGGTCCCGCAGCGGCATAAATTGGTCATCGTGGAATTGATGTCATCCTCGGTGGGCCGCGGGTTATCGCGTAACAGGGCCGCCGCCACCATCAACATGCCGGACTGACAATAGCCGCATTGCGGCACCTGCTCGGCGATCCAGGCGCGTTGCAGGGGGTGCGAGCGATCGACCGACAGCCCCTCGATCGTCGTGATCTTCGCATGCGCCACGGCGCCTATCGTCACCAAACAGGAACGCACGGGTTGACCGTCGATATGGACGGTGCACGCCCCGCAAAGCCCTGCACCGCATCCGAACTTCGTGCCCGTCAAACCAAGGGTGTCGCGCAAGACCCATAAAAGCGGCGTATCGCCGGCGACGATGACGGTCTTCTGCTGGCCGTTGATAGTCAAGGAGTAGGTCATGGCGTCCAGTTTCCCAAGAACTGCCGGTTCACCGGCCTACAGCCTAATCGAATGCTGATGGATTGGGGAGGGGTCGACAGATTTCGCGCGCGGCGGTTTCTCGATTAGCATGGGCCCATGATTCGCATTCGCGATATTGATCATCTGGTCCTGCGTGTCTCCGATTTGGACGGAATGCTCCGCTTTTACTGTGATGTGCTTGGATGCACGATCGAGCGCAGACAGGATTCGATTGGTCTGGTGCAACTACGGGCCGGCCGATCGCTGGTGGACCTGGTACCAATCAACGGCGAGTTGGGGCGCGCCGGCGGCGCGGCGCCGGGCATTGAAGGGCGAAATCTTGATCATTTTTGCTTTCGGGTAGAGCCGTTCGATGAAGCCGGCATTCGCAGCGTGCTCGAAGCGCGCGGGATAGTTGCCGGCCGAACGGAATCTCGCTACGGCGCGGAAGGAGAGGGTCCCTCCATTTACGTCACCGATCCGGAAGGCAATGTCGTCGAGCTCAAGGGGCCACCGTCGGTTGCTTGACGGCGGTCGAATCCGGTGGGGTCGCGGGGGAAGATGAGCGACGGGCGGTGCGTGATGCCACCGCCCATCGTCTACGCAGACTTAGCCCTTCTTGTCTTTAGACCCGGGATTGTCTTTGGACCCAGGAGCATCGTCCAGCACCAATTGACCGTCGCGGACGGGGATGCGGTCACCGGGATCATGATTCATTTTGATGGTCCGTTCCTGATCGCCGAGCCGATACCGTACGGAATAGCCAATCTGTTTCTCGGATTTATCGTAGACGGTCTCGCAGCGCTGCTGCGTCGTCGTGTAGGTGTTTTTGTCCTGCACGTGCCTTTCGATCTGATTGCCGCCGTAGCCGCCCGCGGCCGCGCCGGCGACCGTGGCAATGTCTTTTCCGCTGCCACCGCCGATTTGATGGCCGATCACGCCTCCCAGAACGGCGCCGGCAACTGTCCCGATCACTTGATGCGAATCGCGCGGTTCCTTCTTATGGGTCACGGTCTCATCGTGGCAAGACTGCCGTGGCGTACTGATGGATTTGGTCAGCGGCGTCACTTCGATGACCTTCGCGTAATCGGGCTGACGATGCAGGGTGAAGCTCGCGATGGCGCCCCCGCCCGCGGCCACCGCAACGCCGATGATCAAGCCGCTTAGCAACGATTTATTCATTGATTACCTCTCCTCATGATGCGCGTGCAATGATTGCCCGCGCCGAATTCCAAAGTTTAGGTGCAGACGTTTCACGGACCGAGTCGGTCGTGAAGCATCGTCCGCGCGATCAGACCGCCGAAGCGAAAAGCGTCTCGCTAACGGTCGTCGTGTCGATCATGGTCATCGTGCCGATCGCGGTCGTCGCGTCGATCATGATCATCGTGCCGTTCATGATCGTCGTGCCGATCGCGGTCGTATCCATGACCGTGATCGTCGCCTCGATCATCGTGACCGCGGCCATGATCGCCGTCATGTCTGCGGCGCTCGTAATCCGGTTCGTATTCAGCGGACCGTACGAAGTACACCGGCCGATTGCAGGCATTGTACTCTCGGCAATACCGGCGCCAATTCTTCGCATGGCCGGGCGGTACGTGTAGATAGATGGGCGGCGGCGGGGCATCCTGCGGCACGATCAGCATCGGCTGCGCATAGACCACCGGCGGCGGAGCGGCGTTGCCGAATTGAACCTGGCCATAGACACCGGGCGCTACTTGTCCCGATAGGATGACATTGATACCCAAGTCGCCCGCGCGGCCGACGCCGGCGCCGGCGAGCGTGACTGCCGCCATCGACACCATGAACCATTGACGCATATTCAATCCTCAGTATCGGCGCCCTGAGCGGCGCCATAAAAGTATTGTCCGGCGACGGCGTATGGTCGCTCGTCGCCTCTCAACTCTCATCTTGCAAGGTAGCGCAGACCGATTCAAGACAACGACCGTCGTCGATCGCCGACAGGGGTCGTCCCCACGGAATCAATCCGAGAAAGTGTGAACCAGTGCTTCCTTCGAATGCATTTATTACTCAAATGTCATTTCGCGAAAGCCGCCGCCTCTCACTCGAATTGCGCCCCCGCTCGCGAATTTTTGGGGCCAATGTCGCGCATATGAATGAGTCTTCATTGTCGGTTCGGCGTTGACCGCATCGTTTCGTGAGACAATTTGGTCCCGAGGCAATCTCAAACGTGAAAGAGCTTTCCAATGAGTTCACCGCGTAAATCCGCTTTGGTTTTGCTCCTTGGCTTGGTTGGCGCATCGGCCGCCATTCTTCCGGCGGCCTCGTTGGCTGACACGGACGATCCCCCTTCGCGCGTCGCGCGTCTCGGTTATCTAGAAGGTTCGGTGTCATTTCAGCCCGGGGGTACCGAGGACTGGGTTGCCGCGCCGCTCAATCGCCCGATCACCACCGGCGACAAGATTTGGTCGGACCGGGGCAGCCGCGCAGAGCTGCAGCTGGATGGCTCGGCTCTCCGCCTCTCGAGCAATACAGCAGTGTCGTTCCTCAATCTGGGCGATAACGTCTCCCAGATTCAATTGTCGGTGGGGACATTGCTGGTTCGGGTCCGCCGGCTCGATGACAATGAGACTTACGAGATCGACACGCCGAACTTGGCGTTTTCCGTCTTGCAGCCGGGCGTGTACCGCATCACCGTCGATGAATCCGGCGCCACCACCGCCATCAACGTGCGCAGCGGCCAGGGCGAAGTCACCGGCGCCGGGGGCGCGTATTCGGTTTATGCCAACGAGTACGACGTTTTCTCCGGCACCGATGAACTCGTTGAAAACTCGCAGCCCTACGGCCCGGAGCCGGATTCGTTCGATGCGTGGAGTCAGGGCCGAGACAGCCGTTGGGACAACTCCGACTCCGCGCGCTATGTGTCGTCCGATGTCGTGGGTTATGAGGATCTCGATGGCCAGGGTGCGTGGGAGTCCACGCCTGATTACGGCAACGTGTGGTTCCCGCGCAGTGTGGAACCCGGCTGGGCTCCCTATCATGACGGCCATTGGTCTTACATCGAGCCTTGGGGATACACCTGGGTCGATGATCAGCGCTGGGGCTTTGCCCCGTTTCACTATGGTCGATGGATTTCGGTGCGAGGAGCCTGGGGGTGGGTGCCGTGTCCGCCGCGGGCATTCGGCGCGGTATACGTGCGTCCGGTCTACGCGCCCGCGCTCGTGGCCTGGGTTGGCGTCGGGGCGGGGGTCGCCTGGTTTGCCCTTGGACCGCGAGAGGTCTACGTTCCCTCGTATCCCGTGAGCCGACGCTATGTGAATAACATCAACGTCTCGAACACCACGGTGAACACGACGGTCATCAACAATGTCTACAACACCACCATCATCAACAACAAGACCGTCAATGTAACGAACGTAAACTACGTCAATCGCCGCGTGCCCGGCGCCGTTGCGGCGACTACCTCCCAGGCGTTCACCACTGCGCAGCCGATCGCGAGAAACGCCGTGCATGTCGATGAGCGCTCGATCGTGAGCGCGCCCGTCCGGGCGGTTACGCCGGCGGTGGTTCCCACGAAACAATCGCTCCTCGGCGGAAGCCGATTGGCCGCGGCGAGACCGTCGGCGATCGTACAGACGCGGACGGTGGTGGCCCGCGTGGCGCCTCCCGCGCCGCCGCCGACGTTCGAGCGGCGGCAGGAAGCCATTCAGGCGAACGGGGGAAGACCGTTGAGCGTCGGCGCAGTTCGAAGCATACCGACGGGGCGACCTCCGGTCACCGCGGCCGTGAAACTGGCGCCGCCCGCCATGCCTGCCGTGGTACATCCGCCGGAACGACCCGTGCCTGCGTCATCGGCTAGGGTGGAGCCTGCACGGGTAGAGCCTGCACGTTCGCCGAGCGCGGCCGCCGAGGGTTCCCGACCTGCGGCCGCTGCGGTCCACCCGCAGGAGCTACCGCAGGGTTCCCGACCTGCCGCCGTTGCGGTCCACCCGCAAGAGCTACCGCAGGTTTCCCGCCCGCCGTCGCCGAGCACTGCCAATACCGCTCTCGAGCGTCAGCATTTGCAGGAGCAGCAACAGCTGCTTGCCCAGCAAGCGGCGGAACGGCAGCGCGTGCAGCAACAGCAGGAGCGCGACCACGCGCAGCTGGCAAAGCAGCAGGCGGATGAGGCAAGGAGGCAGCAGCTGGAACAGCAGCAGCGCCAGCAGCAAGCTCAACAGTTGACGCAACAGCGTGCTCAGGAGCAGCAGCAGGCAAGGCAACAAGCGGACGAGGCAAGGAAACAGCAGCTCGAGCAACAGCAGCGCCAGCAGCAGGCTCAAGAATTGGCCCAACAGCGTGCTCAGGAACAGCAGCAGCAGCAGGCAAGGCAACAAGCGGACGAGGCGAGGAGGCAGCAGCTCGAGCAGCAGCAGCGCCAGCAGCAAGCTCAACAGTTGGCGCAACAGCGTGCTCAGGAGCAGCAGCAGCAGCAGGCAAGGCAACAAGCGGACGAAGCAAGAAGGCAGGCGCTGGAACAGCAGCATCAGCAGCAAACTCAGCAATTGGCGCAGCAGCACGCTCAGGCCCTGCAGCAACAGCAGGAACAGCAGCAAGAACAGAGGCGTCAGCTGGAAGCGCAGGCGCAGTCGCGCAATCAGAAACCAGCGCGGCCACCCAACCAGAAGCCCTAGCAATTTCCGGGCGCGCTACGCAAAGCGCGGTCCAGCGCACCGCAGTCATTCTCATCGACTGCGGTGCGCCTGAACTCGACCTACACTATTCGTTGAACACTCTGCGCGCGGTGCGTGTCGCCATATCAATGTGTCCGATCGCGCGGTCACGTAAGCCGTTCGCGAAGGCGTTGTCCTCTTCGCGCGCGATATCCGAGCGAGCCTTGTTCAGGAATCGCAATGCCTCGTGAATTCGCCCCGCGTGATCGGGGTGATCGTCCAGCGGCGGATGATCATTGAGATTCTTACCATCGTCGAGCGCCGCTCTTTTGATCTCATTGATGGCCGCGTCGATGTGCCGCACGGACTCCACTTCATCAGTGGTCTGCGCCCAATCCCCCGGGCGATGTTCGATCAGCCAGCGTGCCGCACGAAGATCCGACAAGGCGTGCAGGTACGCGGGATGGCGCGCCGGTTGCTGAACCACGACGGCGCGGGGAGGGGGTGCCACGACGCAGCCTTCCAGCACGGCGGCTCCTGTCATGGTGAAGAGCAAGACTTTCAATTGGACTGAATGCAGCATGATTTCTCCCTGTGACTATTGATAAAGGCAATGACTCGTCGCTGCGCCCGCGAATCGGCGTGTCATCATTCTCCCGCGAGAGCGCGGCAACTGACTTCGACGAGTTCACAACGGTGAACGTGGGAGTCCGGCTAGCTGTGTGAAGGAAATGTAACGTGCCGCGGATGCACTGGCGGTGCGCTAATAGTGGCCAGGCGGCGACGGCATTGAAGCGCCATCTGCGCCGGGTCAACGTGATCAGGCATAGCCCGTTACCGTACTGGTGCCAGAAGGAATCATCCTTTGAGCGTGCTTTAGGGGCAGCCATGGAACGACGATGCGCCCGCAAGGGCTCAGGGCAAGCAAGACAACGCGCGGCGTCGGCCGCGTTGTCCACGGTCTTGTTGCTCGCCTGCGCGGGCCCCGGGGCGCGTTCCGACTTGAACCGAACCACGGGTCCGACGCCCGGCACGGCCGCGGCTGTGCTGCCCGTCCTGCGTCGCGAGGATACCTTGTGGCTCGAACGAGTCACGTTCGGCCTCGACAGCGCGAGTGTCGCCGACTATCGCCGGCTGGGCCGCGAGCGGTTCCTCGAGCGTCAGCTCGTTGCCGGCGACGGCTCTCTGCCGGCCCCGATTGCCGCGCAGATCGCCGCGCTCGAGGTGACGCACGCCGATCCCGCGCGCTTGCTGGCGGAGGTCAATGATCGATACAAGACCATCAATCTCATGCCGGATGGAGCCGACAAGGAGCAGGCGCGAAAGACGCTCAACGATCAGGGCAACAAGCTCGCGTATGAAGCCCAGCGCCGCGGCCTGCTGCGCGCGGTGTACTCGCCCAACCAACTCCAGGAGCAGATGATTTGGTTTTGGCTCAACCATTTCAGCGTGCACCAGAACAAGGCCAATCTGCGCTGGTTGATCGGGGACTACGAGGAGCGCGCCATCCGTCCCTATGCGCTCGGGCATTTCAAGGATCTGGTGCTGGCGACTCTCGAGCATCCGGCGATGCTGCAGTACCTGGACAACAATCAGAATGCTGCCGGGCACATCAACGAGAACTACGCCCGCGAACTCATGGAGCTGCACACTCTCGGCGTGAACGGCGGCTACACTCAGCAGGACGTGCAGCAGCTCGCTCACGTGCTCACCGGCGCGGGCATCAACGCCGGCAACCCGCCGAAGCTCAAACCGGAATGGCAGCCGCTGTACGTTCACCGGGGTGCCTTCGAATTCAATCCGGCTCGGCACGATTTCGGGCCCAAGGTATTGCTCGGCCACGCCATCAAGGGCAAGGGCTTCGGAGAGATCGAGGAGGCCGTCACGCTGATCGTGGGTCAGCCTGCCTGCGCCCGCTTCATATCGCGGCAGCTCGCGAGCTACTTCGTCGCCGACAATCCGCCGCCGCCGCTGGTTGAGCGCATGGCGCAGACCTTCATGCGCACCGACGGCGACATCGCCGCGGTCTTGCGCACGATGTTCATGGCGCGGGAACTGAACGCCGCGCTGGGCGGCAAGTTCAAGGATCCCATGCGCTTCGTGGTGTCGGCCGTACGTTTTGCCTACGATGGCCGACCGATCAGCAACACTCGTCCGCTGCTCAACTGGCTCAACGGCCTGGGCGAAGCGCCGTTCGGTCACCAGACCCCGGACGGATATCCCTTGACGGAACTGAACTGGGCGAGCTCGGGCCAAATGAGCCGGCGCTTCGAGATCGCGCGCCTCATCGGTTCGGGCAGCTCCGGTCTATTCGACGCGGAAGACGGCGGCGCCGCGGCCATGAGCGGCTTCCCGCAGCTCTCCAACCGTCTGTACTTCGAGGCGGTCGAGCCATTCCTGGCGGCGCACACGCGGGATGCCTTGAATCGCGCCAATTCGCAGCAGGAGTGGAATACCTTCCTGCTGTCGTCGCCGGATTTCAGCTATGAGTAACACCTGGCAATGTGCGTGGCGCATCGGCATGAGGAGGTAGGTTATGAATCGTCGTCATTTGCTGAAAGCCGGCAGTGCCGCCTTGTTGAGCGCCGGCGTCGCCGGCCGGCTATTCGCCGCACCCGTTTCCGGTCCACGCTTTCTGTTGGTGTTTCTGCGCGGCGGCTACGACTCCACCAATTTGCTGATTCCTTACTCGAGCAGCTACTACTACGAGGCCCGGCCCAATATCGCGATTGCCCGGCCCGATGAGGCATCGCGCACCGGCGCATTGGCCTTGACCGCCGACTGGGCGCTCGCTCCTGCCGTGCGCGACACCGTCGGCGCCATGTACTTGCAGCGGCAAGTCGCATTCATCCCATTCGCGGGGACGGATGATCTGTCACGCAGCCACTTCGAGACCCAGGACAGCATCGAGCTTGGGCAGCCCACGAACATTGCGCGCAACTATCGCTCGGGCTTTCTTGGCCGACTCTCCGATACCCTGCTCGGGCAAGGCAACGGTACCGCGCCCATTGCATTCACGGATGCGTTGCCGCTCGCGTTCGAAGGGGCGAATACCGTCCCCAATCTCTCATTGAAGAGCGTGGGCAAACCTCCCTTCGATGAACGCCAGGCCCGCATTCTCAGCGACATGTACGCCGGTCACCATTTGGAAACGGCCGTCAAGGACGGATTGGAATTGCGTCAGCAGGTCGCACAGGAGATGGCGGACGAAATGCGCACGGCGAATCGCGACGCAATCAATACCAAGGGCTTCGAGCTCGAAGCCGAGCGCATGGGCCGCCTCATGCGCGACAAGTACCGTATTGGGTTCATCGACGTCGGCGGTTGGGACACCCATGTGGGGGAGGGCGCCGCCCAGGGCACTCTGCCCTCGAATCTCGCCAGCCTCGGCCGAGGATTGCAGGTGTTCTCGCAGTCGCTGGGCGGCGAATGGAACAATACCGTCGTCGTGGTGCTGTCGGAATTCGGCCGTACCTTCCGTGAAAACGGCAATCGCGGGACGGATCATGGCCACGGCACGGTGTACTGGGTGCTGGGCGGCGCGATCGATGGGGGCAAGATCGTGGGTGAGCAGCGGCGGGTGAGCCGCGACACGTTGTTTCAGGATCGGGACTATCCGGTGCTCAACGACTATCGGGCGGTTCTCGGCGGCCTGTTTCGCACCCTGTGGGGCCTGTCGCCCGATCAAAGCACCCGCGTATTCCCGCAGGCGGCGCCCACGGATCTGAAGCTCGTCTGAGCCATTACAGTCGATGCGCGCCGATCACCGCAGCTGACTGTCCTTGCTCCCTCGCCGGTTGTATCCGGCGAACTTGGCATTGTCGCGATCGACCATGTCCTGACAGGAAACGCACAGCCGAACACCGCTGAATGCGGCCCTTCGCGCCTCCGGTATCTCGTTTCCACATTCCGCGCAATGAGTCAAAGAGGGCCCCTGAGGCAAACGACTTTGCACTCGACTGATGCCATCTTTGACGGTGGCGTCGATTTGATCTTGCACCGCGCCGTCGCCCGCCCAACCTGTCGCCACGATCCGCTCCTCTCACGAGAAATAGTCACCTCACCCAGACATCACTTATATCGATTCGAATCGTCTATTTGCAAGCAGGCGTCATCGCTGGAAATGCTTCTGATTGGCAGATCCTACACATCATAGGTAACTTGATATAAATTCTATATTATATTGATTAATAACATATTATTGTGCGCGGTGATCTCCAATAGACTTCTGCAGCACCGGCGTGGCGCCAGTGATGCCAACCCTGGCTGCCGCGAAACACAACGATCCTTTGCACCCTCCCGGGCCGCCCCATTCGTATTCCTATTAAAGCGTGAATTGCACACCCCAAAGCTCGCCCGGAGATAAATATGAAGAATCGCGTCGTCGAACTCGCACTGGCCTGCCTTCTACTGCCCACTTGGGGTGCCGCTCAAGAGGCAAAGCTCAAGCTGCCGGATTTCAGTTCTCTCGCAGGCAAAGCCACGGAGTCGGTGAATGTCAGCCTCAACCCCTGGCTTCTGCGCATCGCGGCGGCGTCTATGGACGATAAGGATGCGGACAGCGCGGCGACCAAGAAGCTCCTCTCCGGAATCAAGTCGGTCGACATTCGGAACTATCACTTCGCCACCGACTTTGCCTACTCCGCCGCGGACATCGATGCCGTCAGACGACAGCTGGCGGCGCCAGGCTGGAGTCAGCTGATGCAGGTTTACAATCGCAAGCATGGCGAGAATGTGGATATGTACATCTTGGTCGAGGATGACCATACCAAGGGGTTTGCATTGATCGCCAGCGAACCGCGGGAGTTTACGATCATCAATATCGTCGGCTCGATCAGCGTCGAGGATCTTCCCAGGCTCGGGGATCACTTGCAGCTGCTCAAACTCGCCGTGAGCCAACCCCATTTAATGATGTGACTCGGCTGGGGCATGCGTATCCTGTGCGCTTTGCTAAGGATATGCTCACGTTGACTGAGGCGGCGCCGGGTTTTTCGGACGAGCAGCTGGCCAAGGCACGCTCCGGCGACACCGCTGCACTGGCATCGCTGATCCGGGCGCATCAGCGTTCCGTCTACACGCTGGCGCTGCGCATGCTGGGTACCCGGGAGCTCGCGGAGGATTTGGCGCAGGAGGTGTTCATGCAATTGAACGGCAACCTGAAGTCAATGGCGTCGAACTCGCACCTGTCGTTTTGGCTGCGCAAAGTCACCACCCACCGGGCGATCGATCAACTGCGCCGGCGATCGCGCATCGAGATGACGCCTTTGGATGACGAAGTTCCGCTCCACAGCACCGCCGACGGCGGCGATCCGCTGCTGCAGCGACACCTGCAGCGGCTGCTGTTGGAATTGAGTCCCCCGGCGCGCGCCGTGTTGTTGCTGCGGTATCAAGAGGACCTGGACCCGATCGATATCGCACGAACTCTGGATATGCCGATCAATACGGTGAAGAGCCATTTGAAGCGGTCCTTGGAAATATTACGGCAGAGAACTCCGAGCCCTGATCGAAGTCGCTGCGAGGATCAATCGACATGAGCGAGGACTTGGAATCCCGGCTGCGGGCCGCCTTACGGCCGGTGGCACCCAGCGAAGAATTGACCCAGAAGCTCATTGCGCGCGTCACTGCGGATCAAGGTTCAGAGGGCCATGCGCGCGGCGCGGGTCGGCGCAGCCTCAAGGCGTCGGCGTGGTGGCTATCGGCAAGCCTGGCCGCGTCACTGCTCGTTGCCGTGGGCGTTCAACATCACGTGCAGGAGCGGCGCGACACGGAGAGGGGGCTCGAAGCACGGCGGCAGGTCATCGAGGCGCTGCGCGTGACCAGTCAGAAGCTGAATCTGGCGTACGAAGTGATCAAGAGTGAATCGTCTTCGCCGGCCGATGATAAGCCGGGCGTTTAGAGAGCGATCGAGGTTGTCTTCATGAGAAACTGCAGTTTGCGCCTATTCTTCGCGCTGTTGGCGCCGACTCTGGCATGGGCCGCGCCCAGTCCTCGATTGGTGCTGCCGGAATTTTCCGCATTGGCGCAAAAAGCCACCGAGTCCGTCACCATTACGCTGGACGCTGCGCTGTTGGCGATGGCCGGCCGTTTTATGAACGGCAACGATCCGCAAGATGCGGCAACCCGGGAAATCCTCAAGGGGTTGCAGGGAATCTACATCAGGAGCTATACCTTTGATAAGGACGCGGCATATCAGCAAGCCGATATCGACGCGGTGAGAAATCAGCTGTCCGCGCCGGGCTGGAATCGCTTGGTGGAGACTCGAAGCCGCAAGTCGAAGGCCAATGTGGATATTTACATCATGGTCGCGAACAATCAGGCGACGGGCCTCGCGTTGATCGCCAGCGAACCACGGCAATTCACCATCGTGAATATCGTCGGGGCGATCGATCTCGACAAGCTGCACAAGCTGGAGGGCCAGTTTGGCGTGCCGAAGCTCGACATCGACGTGCCGAAGGCGCCGGCACCCAATATCAAGAAATAACCCGCGACGTTAGGCCGGGGATGCCTACCGCGTGGACGTGCTGCTGCAGGCCTTTGAGCATCGAATGTTACCTTATTTATCAGTGACATACCGTATCTATTTAGAAGGCGTCGAGGTTGAACCGATGTTATAACGTATGTTAAACTGACTATGACCTAAACCGAGGGCAATGCCAGTGACCATTACGCTGAAGATTCGAAAGCTTGGTAACTCCTTGGGCTTAATCGTTCCCAAGGAAGTCTCGGATCAATTGCATCTCAAAGAGGGTGATTCGATGCACGCCACGATTGAGCATAGCGGCGAGATGCGGCTTACTCCGTACGATCCAAATTTTGAAAAAGCACTCGAAGCGTTTGATCGCACGCGCCACAAGTATCGCAACGCCTTGCGGGAGCTGGCGAAGTAACGCGTGTCTCCGGTTTGGGTGCCGGCTTCCGCCGTGCGCGCAATCCACGCTCAGTTGCTCCGTGAATACGGTGGACTATCGGGTCCTTCGCGGGAATCCGCTCTCGAATCGACGCTCGCACGACCTCAGCAACTGCTTACTTACACGGATCAGGCGCCGTCGATTTTCCAACTGGCAGCGGCGTATGGATTCGGACTTGCGAGAAATCATTGCTTTCCGGACGGCAATAAGAGAATCGCCTTGGCAATCATCGATGTATTCATGCAACTTAACGGCTTCGAGTTGATTGCGCGTGAAGAGGACGCCGTGTTGACGATTCGGTCGCTTGCCGCGGGCGAACTAAGCGAAACTGAGCTTGCGAGCTGGATAGAGAACAACTGCGCGCCGATCTAGTCAATCGATATGCAAGGAGGGAATCGCGATGAGCGAAGGCGAAAAACGTTACACCGGCGGGTGTCTCTGTGGCTCGCTGCGATACGAAGCGGAGGGCGAGCCGCTATCCATGGGTCACTGCTACTGCGCTGACTGCCGCAAGGCGTCGGGCTCCGGTTTCATTCCCTTCATGGGCTTTCCGAGCAGCGCCGTTCGCTTCCGCGGTGAGACACTATCGTTCACCTCCAAGGCGGCGAATGGCGGAGATGCCGTCCGCAATTCCTGTCCCATTTGCGGGAGCCTGGTGTTCGGGGGAAGAATCGGCAAGGACGATTCATTCACGATCTATGCGGGTACCTTGGATGATCCTTCGTCCTTCCGTCCTCGGATCGCGATCTTCACCTGCAACCGACCCGCCTGGGCTGTCATCCCTCCGGACCTCAAGGTCTTCGAAACGACGCCGTCCTAATTCCTGACGGTGGCGAATTCCGCGTCGAGTTGGGTCAGGCGGGCCTGCAGGAACCGACGCTCGGCGGGCTGGCGCGTGAGCTCAAGGGCGCGTTGGTAAGAGACCCGCGCCGCCTCGGCCAGGCCCAGCCTTCGCTGCATGTCGGCGCGCGCGGAGTGGGCGAGATGGTAATCGTCGAGGCCACCTTGCTTCAGTGCCGCGTCGATGCTCGCGAGCCCGGCCGCGGGCCCATCGCGCATACCGACAGCGGCTGCGCGGTTCAGTGCCACTACCGCCGAGGGATCGACGCGGAGGAGTACGTCGTAGAGAGCGACGATCTGAGCCCAGTCGGTTTCGCCAACGCTGGGAGCCTCGGCGTGAACGGCCGCGACGGCCGCCTGCAGGAGGTAGGGTCCGAAACGGCGCGAGGCCAGCGCGTGCTCGATCAGGCCCTGGGCTTCAGCGATCAGCCCGCGATCCCACAGCGCCCGGTTCTGATTCTCCAGCAGGATGAGGTCGCCGGCCGCGTCGATGCGTGTGGGACGCCGCGCCTCGTGCAGCAGCATCAGGGCGAGCAGCCCCAAGGCCTCGGACTCGTCCAGGAGTTCAACCACGAGCCGTCCCAGCCGAATCGCCTCGGCGCAAAGATCCTCCCGCATCAGGCTCGGCCCTTGGGTCGCCGTGTAGCCCTCGTTGAAGATCAGATAGATCACCTGCAATGCACTCTCGAGCCGCGCCGGCAGTTCGGCGCGGGCCGGGACCTCATAGGGAATCGCCTCGTCGCGGATCTTCGCCTTCGCCCGGACGATGCGCTGAGCGATGGTCGGCGCCGGCGCCAGATAGGCCCGGGCGATCTCCTCGGTGGTGAGCCCGCCCACCTCGCGCAAGGTCAGGGCGATGCGCGCGTCCGGCGCGAGGGCCGGGTGGCAGCAGGTGAAGATCAACCGCAGTTCGTCATCCTGAATGTCCTCGGGCATGGTGATCTCCGGGGCCGTTCCTGCGAGCGCGGCCAGCTCGGGCAGCGCGCCCGCCAACCGCGCCTGCCTGCGCCAGCGGTCGATGGTCTTGAAGCGGCCCGTGGAGACCAGCCAGGAATAGGGATTGACCGGAACGCCGTCGCGCGGCCACTGCTCCGCCGCGGCGGCGAAGGCCTCGTGAAGGGCCTCTTCCGCCGCATCGAAGCCGCCCATGAGGCGGATCAGCGTCGCCAGCACGTGCCGCGCTTCGGTGCGGTAGGCCACCTCCAGGGCGTGGCGCGCGTCGCCTGTAATCATAAGGTCGGACGGGGCTGGCTATAGTCCACGAGCGGGCGCACCTCGACAAAGCCCAGCCTGGCGAAGGGAATACCCCCCGCGATCCGTACCGCCTCGTTGAGATCGCGCGCCTCGATCAAGACGATCCCGCCGAGCATCTCCTTGGTCTCCATGAAGGGACCGTCGGTCGCCGACATCTTTCCGTCGCGCACCTGCACGGTCATGGCCGCCTGGGGCAGCGTGAGAGCATGAGCCGCCACCATGTGGCCGCTGGCAGTCAACTCGGCGTTGTAGGGCTCGGAATCGCGGAGGACCGCCTCGGCCTCCGGACTTTGATTGAAGGCTTTCTGGGGGTCGAAATAGATCAGGCAGGCATATCGCATGAGGAGACTCCTTATTCTCGCGCTTGTGAACGCGATTTGTCGCTCGGCGCTGCCAGGATTCGACATAGCCACAATTTTTTTGAAAGAATTGTCGAAATGGCGCGGTACCCGGCGACCAAGGAGGTTATCACTTCGCCCAGGAGCCTTTACCATGACCACCCGGAGAGTCCATATGCCGTTGACGGGAACCTGTCTTTGTGGAGCCGTTCAATATGAAGCAAGCACGGAACCCCTGTTCAGCAGCCATTGCTATTGCGCCGACTGTCAAAAGGAAACCGGCGGCGGGCATTTGACCATCGCCGCGGTACCTGACGCCTCGGTCAAAATTAGCGGCGCCACCAGTACGTTCACCAAGCTGGGCGGGAGCGGGCAGCCGACCGAGCGGACTTTCTGTCCCAAGTGCGGCTCCACGATCTTCTCGCGGCCGAGCGCCATGGCCGGCGTGACCATGCTGCGCGCCGGCACCTTGAACAATCCGTCTCGAATCGCTCCCAGCATGAGCATTTACACCAGCCGCGCGCAACCGTGGGATCAGCCCAGCGCGAACATTCCAGGATTTCTGGAATCGCCTTCGCGCCCCAAGGAGATCTGATGTCCGTACCCACGAAGAACGTCTTAGTCGCCTCGTGCGCATGCGGAAGCGTGGAGCTCGAGGCGAGCGGCGCTCCTATCACAAGCGTTGTGTGCTACTGCGACGATTGTCAGGAAGGCTCCGGTCAAATTGAAGCATTCCCGAATGCGCGACCCGTTCGAGATTCCGATGGCGGGACCGCCTACATCGTGTACCGAAAGGATCGCGTCAAATGCTCCAAGGGAGCCCGGCTCTTGAAGGGCTACAAGATCAGAGAGAAATCAGTCACCAATCGAGTCGTCGCCACCTGCTGCAATTCAGCCATGTTTCTCAATTTCGATGACGCCAAGCACTGGGTTGATGTATACAGCTTGAGCGTTAAAGGAGACATCCCGCCTGTGCAGATGCGTGTTTGCGCAAAGTTCAAACCCGACACCCGCCGTGTTCCCAGCGACGCGCCCTTGTATTCGGGTTACGCGCCCAAGTTTCTGGCGAAGCTCGTTGCTGCCAAGATTGCGATGCTGCTTCATCGATAGCTCGCCGCCCCTGCCTAAATGCCAGACAAAATCGAACTGCGTTTGTAATATACGGCGGTCCGTGGGCGAGGAGTGGACCATGCTCGACCTGATTCTGGCGATCAGCCACCATCTCTTGATCTTTGGAATATTCGGGATCTTGTTTGCCGAGTTCTGGGTCCTGCGGCCGGGCATGAGTACCGCCATCGCCGGCCGCATTGCGTCGATCGATCTCTGGTATGGAGTTTTCGCCGCCGCGATCGTGGCCATCGGTTTCTGCCGGGCTATCTTTGCCGCCAAAGGGTGGGCCTACTACTCCCATAACATGTTCTTCTGGGCCAAGGTGGGCAGCTTTGCGGCTGTCGGGCTACTGTCCGTCCCGCCCACCCGCGCGTTCATTCGCTGGCGGAAACTGGGAACCGCACCGGATGACGCGGCCATCCAAGGAGTGCGCCGTTTTCTTCACATCGAGCTGACGCTCTTCATGCTGCTGCCCATTTTTGCTGCAGCGATGGCGCGGGGATACGGGGAGCTTTAACGGCGGAAGGGTGGTGAGCGCAAGCTCACCACCCCGATCCGACGGTCCCGATCGATACGGGCCGCTGCTGGATGCGCTTAGGCCACCACCAGCTTCACATCGATGTTGCCGCGTGTTGCATTGGAATACGGGCAGACGAAGTGGGCTTTCTGCACCAGGGCTTCTATCTGCTCGCGCGGCAGGCCCGGCACGCTGATCTTCAGCTCGACCTCAATGCCGAAGCCGGTGGGGATCTGGCCGATGCCGACGCTACCCTCGATCGAGGTCGTAGCCGGCAGGGTGACCTTCTGCTGGCCGGCGACATACTTTAGCGCGCCGAGAAAGCAGGCTGAGTAGCCGGCGGCGAACAGCTGCTCGGGGTTGGTGCCAACCTCGCCGCTGCCGCCCATCTCGCGCGGAAGGGTCAGCTTCAGATCGAGCACGTTGTCCGAGGAGACCGCGCGGCCGTCACGGCCGCCGGTGGCTTTAGCGTGGGCACGATACAAAACTTTTTCGATAGACATGACTAACTCCTGACTTGATTGCGTGGCGTTTCGGGAAATCATCCGGCTCGCCACGGCGCCGGATGATCGAATAGCAAGCGATTACATCGTGTACTATGTAATGACTCCAAAAAATTTGCCCTGCTGCACACTGGCTGCCGCACTCAGGCGTTTTCCATCAAGCGGCTGCGCAGCCGATCGAGTTGCTGCTTGACGGCGACCAGCTCGTCGAGCGTGCAGCCGGAAGCGTGGAACACGCCGTCCTGAACCTCTCCCGTCTTCTGCCGCAGTTCGCGGCCGGCGCGGCTCAGGCTCACGATGACCTGGCGCTCATCCTCGTGAGCACGGCGGCGGCTGATCAGGCCGAGCGCCTCGATACGCTTGAGGAGCGGCGTGAGTGTGGCGGAGTCCAGGAACAGGCGCTCGCCGATCTCCGATACGGACACGCCATCGCGCTCCCACAGCACCAGCATCACCAGGTACTGCGGATAAGTCAGCCCCAGGTCGCGCAGCAGCTTGCGATAGATCTTGGTCATGGCCAGCGAGGTCGAGTACAGAGCGAAGCACAGTTGCTCGCCGAGCAGCGGCGAGCCTTTGGGCTTGGCGGAGACGTTGGCGCGCTTGTTCAACATGGACCATATAATACATCGCTCACTATTAAATTGCACGCGATATAATTAACCACGCCGCATCTCGCTCAATGTATTGAGATTTTAGGCGGTCAACCCGTGTGCGCGCCGATGTTGGACGATGCTCTCAACTTTGGTCAGCGTCCGTGGGCGCGCTGCCGCCGAGGGCTCTGTAAAGGGCGACGAGATCAGTCGAGACGCTCGTGACGCTATCGGCGAGCGACAGTTCGTTCTGTTGCAGCGTGCGCTCGGCATCCAGCACGACGATAAAGTTGGCCACGCCGCTCTCGTATCGTTGCCGCGCCAGCGTGAGCGCATCGCGGCTGTGCGCGACGCCCGCGTTCAGCTCCGCTCGGCGGTCCTGATCTGCGCGGTATGCGGCGAGGGCATTCTCGACTTCGTGCAAAGCCGAGAGCACTGTCCGCTCATAGTCAAGGGCAGCCTCCTTCGCTCTCACGTCCTGCACTCGGATCGTCGCCCAGCGGCCGCGATCGAAGATCGGCAGCTCGAGGGTCGGACCGATCGTCCCGAATCGGCTTGCCCACTCGAGAAGGTTCGAGGTGCTCTGCGATTGCACGCCCCCCTGCGCGCTCAGCGTGAGCCGCGGAAACAGATCCGCCACGGCGACACCGATGCGTGCGGTTGCCGCATGCAACTTCTCCTCAGCCTCACGGATGTCGGGGCGGCGCCTCGCTAGATCGGCCGGCAGGCCGATCGGGATCTGCGGTGGAACGGGCGGCACGCCGCGGGACTCGTCGAGCTCACTGCGCAGCGCTTCGGGCTCGCGACCCATCAGCTTGCTGAGTAAATTGATGTCCTGAGTGATCTGCAGGTCGAGCAGCGGCAGTTGCGCCTGAGTGGTACTGACCTCCGCCGCCGCGTTCTCGACGTCGAGATAGGTCGTAAGACCCACCGCCTGCCGCTGGCTGGTCAGATCGAGCAGCTCGCGCTGCGTGGCCAGGCTCGCCTCAGCGACCGACTTGCGCAGCTGCGCGCCGCGAAGGTCGATGTACGCGCGAGCGACATCACTATCGAGTGACACGAGAACGGCGCGCTGATCCTCGACCGAGGCCCGCAGGTCCGCGTTGGCCGCCTCGACCGAGCGGCGCACGCGACCGAATAAATCGAGCTCCCAGGTGGCTCCAAGGCCGAGCTGGTACTGAGTGTAGGGGTTCGGGAAGCTGATGGCGGAGACGCCTGGAATCTTGACGCTGTTGAATCGCGTGAACACGGCGCCGTTGGGCGTCGCCTCACTGATGCGCTGGCGCGTGTAGGAGGCGTTGGCCGACAGGCTGGGCCAAAAGCTTGCAGCGGAGACGTCGCGCTCGGCACGCGATTCCGTGATTCGCAGCACCGCGGCGCGTAAGTCGAGGTTCGATGACCGCGAGCGCTCGATCAGCGATGACAGACCCGGATCGTTGAATCTCGCCCACCAGGTGGAAAGGTCGGCTGCCCCGGTGTCGACCGTGCTCGTGGCCTGCGCGGCCGGCGCCGTGGATGAGCTCGACCATTGTGCAGGTACCGAGGGAGTGGGCCGCGTGAACCGCGGTCCGACGGCGCACCCGAGCGGCAGCACTGTCAGCGCGATCGTCAGCGTGAGGCGTTTGGTATGCATAGTCACTGCATCCTGTGGGTGAACATCCACGAGGCGGCGGTCAGTGTGATCGCAGCGATCAGTGCGAGCGGCCACAGATCTCCTGTGAGCACATTCAGGCCGACCCCTTCCAGGTAGACCCGCCGTGCGATGTCTATCGCGTAGCGCAACGGATTGAGGGCGGTGAAGTACTGCAGAAGGCTCGGCATGTTGCTCAAGGGGGTCGTGAGCCCGGACAGCAGCGAGAAGGGCAGGATCAGCAGCAGGGAATAGAGCATCGCCTGCTGCATGGTTGCGGCCACCGAGGATAGCAAGAGTCCGATGCCGACCGCGGCCATTAAGAAGAACAGCAAGCCGGTGTAGAGCGTGAAGAGCGATCCGGCGAACGGTATCCGAAACCACAGCTGCGCGACGAGGAGCACGCCCGTTGCCTGGACCAGGCCGACGAGCATGGAAGGGAGGGCCTTCCCGGCCATGATCTCGAAGGGCCGAAACGGTGTGACCAGCAACTGGTCGAATGTTCCCTGCTCGCGCTCGCGCGCCACCGACATGGCCGTGAGCATCATCGTCTGAATCAGCGTGAGCGTGCCAATCATGCCCGGCAGCATGTTCCACCGGGTCTCCAGATTCGGGTTGAACCAGGCGCGGTTGGTCACTTGAACCGTCGGGCCGGGCAAGCTGTGGTCCTGGCGCCAACGGGCGTTGAAGGCCGCGACCACCGAATTCACGTAGCTGGTAGCCGTTGCGGCCGTGTTCGAGTTGCGGCCGTCGGCGATCACCTGCACGACAGCGCTCTGACCGGCGCTCAGCCGTCGTTCGAAATCCTGGTCGATCTGCAGGACCAGCAACGCACGTTGCCGGTCGATGATGCTCATCACGTCGGCCGGACTGCGCAGATCGGCCACTCTCTGGAACACACCGGACCCGTCGAGCCCTGCCAAGAGCTGCCGGGACGCGACGCTGCGATTCTGGTCGAGGACGGCGTAGGGCACGTGATTCAGGTCATAGGTTGCGGCATAGCCGAACACGAGTCCTTGTACGATCGGCGGAACCAGCAGAGACATGCGCGCTCGGCGATCCTTCAAGACGGCGAGCAGCTCCTTGCGGGTGAGGGCGATGATGCGCAGGACGGAGGAGAGCATGGTGGACCTCATGAGAGCTGCTTGCGAGTCGCGGCGCGGCTGCCCAGGGCCAGCAACGCAGCCATCGCGGCGAGCGCAGCTGCGTTCGGGATGAGCACCCACCAGACATCGCCGGCGAGAAAGATGGTCTGCAGCAGGGCGACGTAGTAGCGCGCGGGCAAGGCATAGGTGATCAAGCGGATGGCGGTCGGCATGCTGCGCAGGTCGAACAGAAATCCCGACAGCATGAACGCGGGCATGAACGTGACGAGCATGGTGAGCTGGCTGGCGACGAGCTGGTTCTTCACCCACGAGGAGATCAGCAAGCCGATGCCCAACGCGACGAGCACATACAACGTGGATGCCGAGAGCAAAGCCGTGAGAGTGCCGCGCAGCGGCACATGAAACAGATATTTAGCGGACAGCACGCAGAGCAACAGTCCGATCATGGCCAGCAGGAAATAAGGAATCGTCTTGCCGAGCAGGATCTCATCGCTGCGCACCGGCGTGACGAACAGCGCCTCCAACGTGCCTCGCTCCCACTCCCGCGCCATCACCATGGCGGTGAGCAGGCCCCCAATGAGAGTCATGACCAGCACGATCAGACCCGGCACCAGGAAGTAGTGGCTGTCGTTGGCGTCGTTGAACCACAGGCGTGCCTGCACGCCGACCGGTTCGGCCACCACCGCTTTGCCTTCAGCGGCTTGCCGCGCGGACCAGGTCGCCACCGCGCCCGCGACATAGCCCTGGATAATCCTGGCACGATTCGCGTCGCCGCCATGCACCAGCACTTGAATTTCCGCATCGCCCGCGCTGACGCGACGCGCGAAGTCCTGGGGAATCCGCACGATGCCGTCGACGTGTCCCTCGATCATCAGCGCCTGCGCAGCCGGCATGGAATGGGTGATCTGGGGGCGGAAGTACGAAGACAGCTGAAAGCTCCCAATGAGCTCGCTGGCATCGTACGACGAGTCCTCCAGAACGACGGCGAGCGGAACGTTCTTCACATCGAGCGACAGGCCGAAGCCGAAGAGCAGTATGAGGATCACCGGCAGCACGATCCCAATCGCGACGCTCGAGGGATCGCGAAGCACTTGCCGCGTTTCCTTCACGATCAGTGCGCGGACCCGCCGCGTCTTCGCCCGAAGACGGTCATTACGCCCAGGATCGGACGGCGAATCTGCAGTCATGCGGCGGCCTTCGGTTGGCCGTTGCGCTCGCGCGCCCGCTCAACGACGGCGATGAACGCATCTTCCATGGACGGCTCGGGATGCTCGCGGGTTGCCGCCTGACGGCGGATCTCACCGGGCGCGCCCTGGGCCAGAACGCTTCCCGCGTCCATGATGGCGATTCGATCGCAGTATTCCGCTTCCTGCATGAAGTGCGTGGTGACGATGACTGTCACGCCTTGCTCGGCAAGCGCCGTGATTCTTCGCCAGAAGGCGCGACGCGCGAGTGGATCGGCGCCGCTTGTGGGCTCATCCAGGAAGAGAATCTCCGGCTCGTGCAGGAGCGCCGCGGCCATGGCAAGTCGCTGCTTGTAGCCGCCGGGAAGCTGCATGCTGGCCTCACGGGCATGCTGCGTCAGCTCGAACTGCGACATTGCCCAGTCGATCCGGCGCTTCTTGCGCTCGCCGCGCAAGCCGTACGCGCTCGCGAAGAACTCGAGATTCTCGATGACACTGAGTGCGCCGTAGAGCGAGAATTTCTGTGCAACGTAGCCGAGCCGCGTGCGCGCCTCGGCGCGCGCCGTGCGCACGTCGGCTCCGGCTACCTGTAGCTCACCGCCGGTGGCGGCAAGCAAGCCGCACAACATGCGAAACGTGGTCGTCTTGCCTGCGCCGTTCGGCCCGAGCAGCCCGAAGAGCTCTCCCCGTCGCACTTCGAAGCTGACATGGTTCACCGCGGTGAAAACGCCGAAGCGGCGCACGAGATCGTGCACGCGAACCGCTGCGCCTTCGCCACGGGTGCCGAGCGGCTGGTCCAGAGCAATCAGGGCGCCGCGCTCGTGCTCGGCCGTGCGCCGCAAAAGCACCATGAATCCATCTTCGAAGCGAGGCGCAGCGGGGTTGACCGTTACGTTGGCTAGAGCACCCGGGGTTCGACGGCCGGCGCCTTCGGTGGCAGGCCATCCGTCCTGATCGGCCAATACGATGCGGACGCGGCCACCGTCCGGAACGGCGTCCACGACGGCGGGCTCGTCCAGGAGCCGTGCTTGCCAGGCGCGCGCCGACTGATCGGCCGGCGGATCGGCCAGCCACACACGGCCGGCAGCGATACCGCTGATGTCCTTCGGCGCTCCCTGAGCCAACACCTTTCCTTGATGCAAGACGACGACGTGGCTGCAGTGCTCCGCCTCATCGAGATAGGACGTGGTGAGCAGTACGGTCAGGCCCTGTTCGTCCACGAGCGATCGAACGATTTCCCACAGCTCCCGGCGCGACAGCGGATCGACACCGACGGTTGGTTCGTCGAGCAATAGCAGATCAGGCGAGCGCACGAGGGTGCAGGCGAGTCCGAGCTTCTGTTTCATTCCACCCGAGAGCCTCCCAGCGAGCCTATCCTTGAAGGGCGCCAGCGCCGTCATCGCCATCAGACGCGGATATCTCACCGCGCGCTCCTCCGCGGATACGCCATGCAGGTCCGCGTAGAGATCGAGGTTCTCGCCAACCGTGAGGTCCTCATAGAGGCCAAACCTCTGCGGCATGTAACTGATGCGGTCTTGAATCTGCTGTGCGTGGGTGGCTACATCGAGGCCCAGCACCTTCATCTCGCCCGAGTCCGCCGGCAGCAGTCCCGCCGCGATTCGCATCAGAGTCGTCTTGCCGGCCCCGTCGGGGCCCACGAGCGCGGTGAGCGCGCGGTGGTGGACTTCTATGGACACGCCGTCGAGCGCCCGAACCGGGAGCTCGTTCTCGCGCGCGAATCGCCGAGACAGCTCGCGTGCGACGAGGGCGGGGGCACTCTCCGCCGGCGCGCTCATGGCGGTAAGCTCGCGGCGGGTGGCGGCGAAGCCATGCCGGAACGAGCCGGCGTAGTCGCAACGGACGATGTGGGAGCCGTCGCTCCCGGCGGCGCCAGGGTCAAATGGACCGTCGCGGGCATTCCGAGTCGCAGCTCGTCTGCCGGGTCCTTCACGAAGACACGAATCTCATACACGAGGCTGGATCGCAGCTCTTCGGTTTGCACTTCTTTGGGCGTGAATTCGGCGACCGGCGAGATGAAACCGACCCACCCGTCGAATGCCCGATTGGGAAAGCTATCGACCGTGATCGATGCGCGTGTGCCTTCGCGCACGTGACCCAAGTCCAGCTCCGAGACGTAGGCGCGAATCCACTTCGGGTCGGTAATCGATAGAGTAAACGCGGATTTCTGGGGCGAGGCGATCGCTCCCGGCTCGACGATGCGCGAGCGCACGACAGCATTCAGGGGCGCGGTCAGATTGGCGTCCTCGAGCTGACGTCGCAGCAGAGCGAGCTGCGCATCGTCCGAGCGCAATTGGGCCTCGGCCTGAGCGATGTCCTCTCTGCGCGGGCCCACGACGGTGAGATCGAGCGCTTTTCGGTTGACGGCGAGCCTCGCCTCCGCCATATCAACGGCGGCCTTCGCGCTGTCGATGTCCTGGTGACTGACGGCCCGGCCGGCGGAGTTTTGGAAGAGGGCGATGAGCCGGTCGTTCTGACTGCGCGCGTTGGCTGCGTCTGCCCTTGCAGACTCGACATTCGCGCGAGCCTGGGCGATCTCTTGCGGCCGGCTTCCTGAGTGGAGCCGATTCACAGCCTGCTGTTGGGCCGCGACGTCCGCTTCAGCCTTGGCGACCTGCGGCTGCAGGCGAGTCGTGTCGAGTTGCGCGAGAAGCTGACCCTGCTTCACGTGGTCGCCTTCCTGAGCCAGCACCGCCGTCACGCGCTCGCTGGCATTGAACGCTAGATCGACCTGCCGCAGGTCGACATTGCCGTACAGCACTAACCCCTGCTGCGTACCGTGGCGGTTCGCGAACCACCAGACGACCGCGATAGCGGCTCCAACGAGCAAGGCGATCGGCAGCAATCTCTTCATTGATTTGATCCCCTGGGCCCCGAGTCGACTCATCAGGCCGTGGAGCGCACGTTACGGCTCGCGTATCCAAAAGTCAAATTCAAATTTGAATATTAATCAAGACCAGCGTATACATTTCACGGGACAGACCCACGAGATGATTGACGTATGAGGCAGCGAAATATTGCAGCGGCGCGCAGGGCGACGGACGAGGAGCGGCGGAGCACGCGTGAGCATCTGCTCGAGATTGCAGGACAGGTGTTCGCCGAGAAGGGCTTCGATGCAGCGACGGGAAAGGAGATCTGCAAGCGCGCCGGCGCCAACGCGGCGGCAGTCGTTTATCACTTCGGCGGCATGGACGCACTCTATGAGGCAGTGCTCACGGAGGCGCGCAATCGGCTCGTGAGCACGGAGATGATTGCCGCCGTCGTTGCCAGTGAGCGCGACCCGAAGGCGAAGCTCAAGGCCCTCATGCGACTATTGGTCAGAAAGCTGGCCGGACCGGCCTCCCAGTCCTGGGCTGCCCGGGTCATCGGCCGGGAGATTCTGGCCCCTTCGACGGCTTCGAGCGATCTCATCGAAAAGGAGATGCGAGGCCGGGCGACGATCATGAAGTCCCTCATCAGCGAGCTCACAGGACTACCCCCGGAGCATCCGGCTGTGGCTCGCGGGGCGATCAGCATCATCGGACCCTGCTTGCTGGTCTTGATAGCGAATCGCCGCCGACTCGAGCGCGCCTTCCCGGCCCTCAACCTCCGGCCGGATTCGGCGGAGGACCTCGCCGACCATATGACTCAGTTCGCCTTGGCCGGCCTCGCGGCGATCGCCCATGAGGCCAAGAAAGCAGAGGAGCGCGACGGGTAAGACAAATTCGATGCCCTTGGTGCAGCTATGGCCGGAGCATACGCGGAGCTTTAGTGTCCCTCATAGCTGCGTGAGGCTGGATAACAACGTGGGGATGGCGCACCAATGTGCGCGGTTGATGAACAATCTCGGCAGGGATGCAATCGCCTCCCAACCGGCCGTTCCGCCCTCTGGATTGAGCCATTTCTGCCCAATATTTACTTGGCCAAGAAAATGATAGAGCCGGAAAGTCTGGTCATATATCCAGAATTCTTTGCGGTCATCGGCGTAGAAGCCGCGCACATGTTGAAATTGATCAAAGGGACCCTTGACGTCAAAAGCAATGCCGACTTCCTCGGCCCATTCGCGCCTTGTTGCCTCATCGAGCGTTTCGCCAACTTCGATGCCACCGCCGGGAAGTTCCGGCACGTCGGGCGCGCAGGCCTCGGCTGAAAGCATGATCGCTTTGACATCAACAGTGACCACCAGCGCAAATACGCCGCGGCGCGGCTTGATAACCGACCGTGCATCGGGTGTTACAACCTTGCCGCGTCGATCATAGAAAGTGATTGACGGGGGATTCGTGCGATCTGACTCAGGGCGGGTCCGCGAACTCAGTTTAATGTGACCTCGAGATTGGAATTACCATAGTAGGACCGCAGCTATCGTAGCCAAAATTAGAGAGTGGCGAAACGCTGTATATCGACCGGCGACTCGAGTCGGCCGGTGCGCAGCAGTTGTTTGCCTGTACTGGTCCGATACTCCAAGATAAGGGGCGTGAGCAGAATCTCGGCAAGCGAGGTCAGCGTCGCTCGCATCGTGTCCACATTCGGCTCGATACTCAGGAGCAAGAGATGCCCAAAAGTGACTACACAGCTTTTTTCGCACTCGACCCTTTCTTCGACGTTGTCATGGCGGGCCTTTCGAAGTTCGTGGATGGCGACCACTATTTCGACACCCTCGCCGACGACGTTTTATTTGAGTTCCGCTATGAATTTCCGGGCTGGCCTCGGGTAACGCGCGGCCGCGACAATCTCATTGCGCTCTATTCCGGGTACGGCGCCAACATCCGGCTCGATCGCGGCGACGGCTTGACCGTGCATCCTTCGGGTGACGGTCGCGTCGTGACGCTCGAATACGAGGTGCACGGCAGGATCCTCAAATCCGGCGTCGCCTACGACAACCGGTTCGTGTCGATCGTCTTCATCGAAAACTGCAAGATCGTGCACTGGCGCGACTACATGGATTCCCTAGCGGCGTGGACGGCGCAGACCAGCGCCACGTGAGTTCGCCACCCATCAAGCCAACCGCCCCCCAGGCGGCGGACGGGTCTTTGCGGCCTAGTAACGAGAATAGCGTGGCTACATTGCTGGCAATTCTGGTCAGCCCTCGTTACGACGACTGAAATGCGTAGGCGCTGGTTCCGCAAGCTCAGAAGAAGGTAAGCGTCCGGGAAAGGCACCTTTTAGCGCGTCGGTAGTGATGCCAGGATGCGCGCCTATTAAGCGCGATAGGTGTATACGTGCGCACTACAGAACAGACAGTCGGAATCGGCCGTCGGCGT
>Ga0073928_10002010_pt1 | contig 36871 bp, 29 predicted proteins | sample PaiPotPPA55metaG_FD_76969 | JGI IMG/M metagenome (GOLD analysis project Ga0073928, IMG submission 76969) | Iron sulfur acid spring bacterial and archeal communities from Banff, Canada, to study Microbial Dark Matter (Phase II) - Paint Pots PPA... ... | reverse complement strand
CTGAGACTGCCGGCGGGAATGCATCAAATGTAGCAAAATGTAGTGCCAACTTTTCAGCCCGACATGCGGAAAACACGGGGATTTCTTATATATCACCCCGATAACTGCGGAAGTTGGGCTAGCGTGACCCTACTCGTACAGTTGTAGTCTGTCAATGATCGCTTTGCGGGAACATTTGGGGTCCTATCCACACAAAATCATATGAGTGCTTCCCACCGTATACCCCCGGAGCCATCGCCGCGAAACCAAATCCTCTGGGGATGCTGGCCTCGGTTTAGATCACGAATTGTGTTGTGCAGGCGTTCTTTGCAGTTGATTCTGGGACTGTGCGGCAGTGGGTTACGCTTACAGTCAGACCAGCCGTGGGCTTGGAATTCGTTTAGCACGCAGCGTTGATCGGCGGCGTCGTTGCGGAAACGTTTTACGAGGATTCCTTGCCACCACAATTCGCCTGCCTCTCGTTTCCACAGGGGGCGTTCCGCCATGCGGCGCAGCGCCAAGGCGAGTTTGGCGATCCGAATCTCCTCCGCCGACGAGTCATCGAGGTGGCAATCATAAGAGGGCAACAAGGCACGCCAATCTGCCGAAAGGAGCAGAACTGCCCGGGCAGCGCGAGTTGGGGAAATGCCCCCCGGCCTGCGCGCGCTGGCGGCCTCGCGTTGAGCGAGGCAAGTTTCTTCCAGGCAGCCTGTAGCCAGCAGTATGGCTTGGTGACCAAAGGTCAGGCCGCTGGTTGTGAGATAGGTCGTGTCCAGAAGCAGCGGCTCCTTATGGGTACTCGCTTCACAGAGTATCGGCGCAAGCGCGCCTTCATGTGGACCGGGCAAGCGCGTCTGGGGATGGTGGTGATTGTGACGCATAATGTCTCTCGGTGCGAGCTTCCATTTTCTTATACTTGCTTGTTTCCTAGCAGCGTCAAGTTATCAATCTGGTTCCAATACGTTGTCACCTCAACATCGCGGAAGAGGTTTGCTGCAGCAACAGGGAATGCACCCGTGCAGACCGATCCAATCCATTTGGCCAGGAGCCCAGCCCGCTTCACAAAATCCCGATAACACATATCACACATTGCCCAGATGACACCGCCTGGCCCACCGCCCGGCACAAACAGCACGTCGATCCGGGGGCAGTAATTAAACGAGTAGTTTGGCAACACCGCTACGCCTTCGGTGGTCAGAATAGGGCCGGTGTGCTGGGCCACCCAAAACGGTCTAAGTCCCTCCGCGAAACTGAGCACCTGGGTCGCCCCGGCAAAATCAGCAAGAGTCACACCTTGATAAAGCGGGAAGCCAAGGTTCATCTCACTTCCCTTTCTGGCATCGTCCATTGCGTGCGCCGCGCCTCACTATCGACGCGGGGAATAAACAGGCAGCGTATCATAAAACAGACGCCGGGTCCGCGCGGCGGCCAGTCTGCAGCGCATCTTAACTAGTGATTACTGTGATCTGCGGCACTCTGATGATAGGCGTCTTAAGCGAAACGCCGGGCCAATCGGCCACCACAGTCAGCCTCATAGAATCCGCGCTAAATCGCCTCTCCGCGCTAAGCCGCTCGACCGAGCCGGTCAACCCAATAGTAAACGTGACCTGCGAATCATGCCGCTGGCCGCCGAGCCGGTGTCCACCAAAAAGCTCAAAGCTACCCGCGTAATAAGCGTCGGAAAAGTTGACGTTTCGTGCCCCAACAGGCGCATTCACAAGTACGTGCAGCCGTATGCCGCGAGAATCGGGAGGAAGTTCAGTGGTGATTCTCGCCATTATCCGAGTCCCAGCTTGCTGCGGCACTGGCTGGGGCAGGGCGGCACGAGGAACCTTAACTGTCCCACTCGCTTGATTCGGCGCCGAAGCGACTTGTGGCAGCATGGTCGCTGTAATGGTTCGGCCGGCCAGAGTGTTAAGTTGCGGCGCAGCCTTTGGAACAACGATCTCGCCGGACCCCGGTTGATAGTCGTAGTCGAACAGCCCGGTTGAGACATAGTCCCCGGACGTCTGCTGAGCAACCGGCTTGCCATCAGGTCCAATGAAAAACAAGAACGGTTCACTCATCCAGGCACTTAAGTCCGAGGGTATGACGGGCACAACGGGGTACTTCTCCGGATGCCCCTGTTGCTGACCAGTCAGCAGCTGCTTGCGCGTCCACACGTCCCAGAGGCGATCGATATTTGAATGGTGCATGAAAAAGATGGGATCAACAGGCGACAGAAAGTCTCTCATAAAGCCCTGCCGGTCGGGCGGGCCTGTTACTATACCGCCCACTTCATTGTGCACGAGGTTGTGAGGCTGACTTTCGAGCACCCCCTGGGCAGCAGATCCGGAGTGATACGATGCCTTATGGCTTCCAAAGTCTTCGAAATTCGTCGGCCCAAGGGCGTCCAGGATCGTAGACAGAGCCACTGCTTTGGATGCCAATGCGTCTAACCAGGGCGTGCGCGGTGGGTTGACCAGCCGAACAAAAGAGATGTCCGAGAACATGGAAGCCTCATCAGGCTGTCCGGGCGGATCATTCTGAATGTTGGCCCAGAGGAGCGCGTCTGCGGGATAATCACGAAGTGTCAATTGCCTCAACTGCGCGGAGCTCAGGGCGGCCCAGAAGTCCTGCACCGAAGCCTTGAACTGGCTCTTGAAGTCGGCAAAGCCGGTGATCTTGAAATTCGCAGGATTCAGATTTCCTAACAGGAATCGCTCCGGCAATTTGGGTGACTCAGTCCAGTCCCAGTACGGAAGGGCAAACTCCGGGTCACCGCTGAGGTCGCGACAAATCCTCTCGAGCCAACCGGTGTAGGCGCGATGCCAAGGCAAAAACCACCAGTTGCCGTGCGGGCAGTCCATGGTATGAATGAGCGCGTGGCGATACCAGTTTCGCGGGTCGGAAGGAGGGAGCGCCAGCATGGCGGTAACCGCTCGCTCATAGCTCTCAAGACTTCTTTCCGCTCCCTGGTCGGAAAGATTCATGCGCCGATACCGGGCCCTTCGGTCAGACGAGGAGGCGGCCTGGGCGCTCAGGTAAGAACAATTGCCACACGCTAGAAGTGCGGCGCCTACCGAAGCGATAAACTCGCGGCGGGAGCGAGTCGGCCTGCTGTGATCCGTGTCGCACATAGTAGTTCTCCAGATATTGTTCTTAAGGACAATGAATCGTTGCACCAAGAGTGAGCAGCCATTATCTTCCGGAGCATTCACACCGTGGTACCGGCGCTTCTTCACCTCAGCAGAGCAAGTAGACCAGCTCCGTCGCCACCCCGGTTAGTCTCTCAGGCAGGTAATCTGCCGAGCGGCTCTGCACCGGAACTTCCTCCTCACCTCGATGCGCTGCTGGCGGGAACCCGTGTACCGTCGATCGCCTGGATGACTGAGGCTGTATCGCTCAGCGGCTGATCAGCCACGTAGCGAAACACCTCTTTACCCTTGGAATCGAGCACGAGGGTCCCGTGTCTAGGCTGTCCTTCTAGGATGCCGTACCTCTTGAATAGTTTCAGGTCGGGATCCGCAATCAGGTGAAAGGGTGTCGCCGGGAACGCCTTCAGGTCGTCCTCGCCGGACGCTGTGATCACGAATACGGTCACGGGACGGCTGGTGAGCGGTTTGACTATGGCCGATAATTCGGACATGCAATGAGCGCAGAACGAGCCCTTCACAAAGAGCAACACGGAGGTTGTGCCAGGCGCAGGAGGAAACCAGGTGGTGTGTGCCTCTAGACCCCGCGGGGGTGGCGGACTCGATGGGGTAATAATCTGGACCAAGTCCATCATGCCCCGGTCCTCGTGGTCGAGGATGTGGCAGTGATCAACGAACTTGCCGACAAAATCGTTATAGCGCGTGAGAAGATCGTACGTGTAGCCCTGTTTCATGGCTAAGGTATCGCGCCAAGTCGGCAGGCCGATTTCATCAGCGGTCACGTCCACTTGCACAACTTGATCTCCCATGCTGTCGAGCCTTGTGACTTTCGTGATGAGAAAGGGGTTGGTGTGGATATGGAATGGGTGGGTGACGCCTGCCAGTTGCCCCTGCAACTCGCCGTTGCGACTGCCAACCAGCCAGCGATCAACGTTGCTGAGGCGCAATAGGCGGGCATCCGAGGGATCGTACGATTTCGCATTGCTCGGGCTAACGGGGGTGAGCGTCTGTGAAAGGTCGGACCGTGAAACAAAAAACCCACCGTTGTCTGAAAAATCGATACCGTAGAACGCGTATTGGGCTCCGGTCGCGGTAGACGGTACCAGGTCTGTAAGCCGGTGCGGCGCAAGGGCGGCAGCCTGTGGCAGGCTCATCGCCTTGGGGGGGCCAGAAACGACGAGCTTTGCCACCCAGCGAACAAGTTCAGGCGAGCCATCGCCGCCCGAGTCGGGGCGCGGCACACCGTTTGCATCGCCTCGCGTATCAACTAAATAAAATACACCTAACGCGTTCGCAGGCGCCTGAAGTAGCACGTCTGATCGATAGCCGGGATAGAGCTCGAGAGCGCGGTCTCGTGCGATGGCGCTGGCCTGGCTAATCGTGCGGATCGTTCCACTTGGCAAGCCGTCGACAGCAATCTCGTGCAATTCAAGTCCACTATCACCGGTCCCGATTGTATTGGGTGCGCGCTCGATCCGGAGACTCACCGACTCACGCTGCCCGGTATAGACAAAACGCAATCTGCGCACTTCTCCAGGCGACATGGTGATGGTGGGTATTCTTAGCCCGTTTACGGTAATGTACCTTTTGAGGTCGCGAAAAGCGCCTGGAGCGAACATCGCCGTCAGGTTTGGTTCCGGATCGCCACTTGATGGAACCTCAATCTGGCCCCACGGGTCTCCGAGCCCTTTGAGGTACGGGATTTCCTGCAGAACGAGAAGTTCTTCCGTTGCCGCGGCAATTTCGGGGACACTGTCCAGATTATGCGAATTGTCGTCCCGCTCGATAATCAAAGCACCGGCCATGCCGCTGGACACCTGCGCCGCAACGGACCCGTGCTTGTGGGCGTGGTACCAAAATGTGCCAGCGACATGGTCTCCCGGAATCTTGACCTGATACTTCTGAACGGAGACCGTTGGATTAAAGGGCCGCGACGGCTTCAACTCTAGGAGCACGTTGTCGCTTTCTGCGTCTGGTTGGTTTGGTGGGCCCTGGGGTGCGACATGGAGACCATGAAAATGAAGGTTTGTCGTGTTCCAGTCGTGGTGGCCATTGGGCACGTGTGATGACGATTGCTCGGGAGGCAAGCTGTTTATTAGCGTGATGTACAGAACATCCCCTGCCTTGGCCCGCAGGACGGGGCCAATGAGTTTTCCATTGTAGGTTCTCAGTCTGACTGCGTCGTTGCCGATGTGAACCGTTTCATACTTTACCTCCAGCGTCACATCTAGGCGCCCATTGATCGAATGGATCGTCTCGGGTTTCAAGCTGCTTGAGCCGAGGGTTGGAAGAAAGTCCTGAACGCGAGGCGTTTGATCTATTGCGGATTCTCTATTTTGCTCTTCGATATACTTTTGGCGGAGCAAGGGTGGAACGGGCGTGTTCGGAGTTCTATAGCCTTGGAGTGCTGGAGTCATTGGCACCTTCTTTTGCTTGCGGGCGGTCGCCAGCCAGCGGCCGTGAATAAGGCGCCAGGTGTCCAAGAAATCATAAGTGCCCGCGATGTCGTGTCCGTCGAATGCGCCTTTGACCGACGCCACCACGGTGGCGACGGCGACACTGTCGTAGATGTTGACTTGAATAGTCTGAATCGTCATCGACTCGATTTTTAGCTTTCCGCTGCGGAAATCTTCCAGGTGCTGGTTTCGGTCCTGAAGGACGCCGTTCGGCCCCACGAATGCGAAGTCGTCGCTGAACAACTGGCCTATCTTATTCGGGTCGTGTGTTATGACAGCGGCTGCCCAACTCGCCTCGAGTTGGCGCACTTGCTGTTCGGCTTCCTTGGCTCCGGCAGGCGACGCTTTCGCCATTTCTTTCGCATTGCCGGAATCTTGCTGGACCGCGATCCACTGAGCGACATAGCCGGCTGGGGAAATGCCGCCGCTACCGTTGGAATGGGGCACGGTGCGAACAATGGTGCCCACGATGGCAGGGCGTTGATCTACGCCATTCGGCCATTTGGGTACTGCATAGCCTATGTAGTCGTAAACCCATTGCTCACCGGCAATCGTTCCCTTCCCTTGAAAGCGAACAACGGAGGGGTGGCCTAGGCGAACGGTGCCGGCCAAGTTGAGCTCCCATCCGTCCCCCCCGAGAGTGCCTGACACGGTTCCTGCGCCGTCCACCGTAATCACTAATGTTCCCTGTCCGAAAAGCAGGGTTTTTAATGGTGCATCCGGGTCCGACATCATTGGATCGCTAATAAAACTCCGGTAGGTCCACTTGCCTGAAAAGCCTGCCCCAGGACTTAGCGGAGGGCTGCTGGCAGATTTCAATGGCCCGACGACCTGTCCTTGTAGCGCCCCGTGCGGAATGGAAACGATAAGAAATGTGAAAAGAATACATCCGCGTTGTGACCGGTACCGCGACGACATGCTACCCTCCTCGTTTGTTGCTATGTTCAGCGCACAGTTCCGTCGCGACGCGAGCGGAAGCCACGGAAAACGGCCAGTCGAGTTCTAGAGGCTACAAACTGTTATTTTGCTGCACCGCCGACGACGCCAGCAAAGGTAGCGCCTAAGAACGCGTGTCTATCATAGGGACCTTACAGGACTTCAGGGCCTGAACACGAAACTCGGTCCCACAATTCCTTTGCCGGCCCCTACCTTTTTACCTTGCTTAAGGAGATCGATCGCTTTGCCTGTCAATTGATCCATGCTGATGATCGCATCGTTCAACATGGATGCGTCTCCGCTCTCCCAGGCGTAATGCAGGTTCTTCAATATTCCAGTGTAGAATGAATCGATGTCCTTGGAATCATCGTACCCCCCCACGGGTACCTCAGCCATTAGGTAAAGCTCGTCCTCTTTGGGGAATGGAAGCGGATCACCGGAAAAGGACCATCCGGATTTCGCGGTCGCATCTTTCTTAATCTTTCTTTCATAATAGATTGCGGCGAAGCGATAATAGTGCGCGATGGCATTGTCGTCCATGATGCAGCCACCCCCATCCTCGAGAGGGGATTTGTCGGTGCCTTCGCCCTGGGTCTTGATAAGCTCGATTGCTACTTTTGCATCCTGAAGGATGGCTATTGGGGTCAGCGCTTGTGGGAGGAGATCCGTGACCATCTGCCGGTGCAAGCTAATCGCCGGCTGGACATCATCGAAGGCCTGGCTGATTGCATCGTAGAATTCGCCGATTGTCTTATATTCACGCGCCCGGGCATCAGCTAATGCGATAGGTCCCGCCTCGGGCAGTTCGATCTGCATGAAAGTTTGGACGACTTCCTTCTTAATCACCGGGTCAGTGGCATTGTCCTTAGCCAAGCCCGCCAGGCCCACCCTAAGGCCTGGGTGAACATGACCGGGCAGTGACCCGGGATATTTCGGCACGAACCCAGCGCAGAAGATGTTGGGTGTGCCGCCGATGGCAGTCAGCATGTTGCATGCGAACCCCATGTGCAGCATCTCTTGTAGAACAATGTTGCGAATCCACTTCCTGATCGTTTTCGTAGTCTCGCTTGCGGCATCGGATTTGATCGACCAGTAAGCGCAGAGGTACGGTGGAATGGTTGCGTGTTCAAGTTGGATTGCCGACTGGAGGCTCTCCACTAGCCATTCAAGATCGCGCTTCTCGCGCGGCACACGCATCAATTGCTGCATGTTCATAGCGTCGATCCTTGTTGCCCATTCCTGTTTCCGAGCCCACCGGTGCGAACGCTCTCAGTTGCCTTTCAGCACGATGACGCCGAGCATTTCCCGATTCTTGGGATGATTGGGGTCGCTGCCTTTTTTGGAGTGCGGGTTGCACGCAAAGAGGATGCCGTTTGTGTCGCCAGGCTTCAATCCGGTCACGGTAATCGTGATGATGTCGCCTGAATCGACGGGGTCTGTTTTCTGGGCATTGTTCTTGTCGAAGTCCTTGAACGTGTCGTCGATGTCAGCAAGCTTCTGGGGGCCTCCCGTCACTGACCAAACCTTGTTCCCTTGTTCGTCCTTGGCCCTTTCAAAGATAACGCCATGTTTGCGGTTCCCGGTAACCCGAAACGCAACCGTGTCGCCGTTCGCAACTTCAATGCGCAGTCTCTTGGCCGGGTCTCCAAGCGCCGCAGCAGCTGGAGACACATCTTGCTTGTACTTCCAGACGTTTTTTTGGTTGTCGTCCTCGGTGCCTTCTACAACGTGGGCTGTCTGCGCCCGAACCAGCGTTGCTGATCCGTTCATTGCTGTTAGGATTCCCGCGAAGACAATCAGCAAGTGTTTCATCGTCATTCTCCCGGTTGGACTTGGTTAAAGGTCACTCTCCCGAAAGGAGCCCGATTCCGTCATCTGCATTCGAATGCAAAGGGTCCAGAGTAATCCAGGGTCAAGGGCACTTGGACTACAGCTACTGTAACTGCCGTCGGAGCTTTCTGATCACTTCCTTGGTCCCGTCAAACTTCGTCACCGTGAAGCTGACATGCTCATTGAAGCTATTCACGGTCTCTCGCAATAAGGCCAAGGCGACGCGTTCGCCTAGCTTGAGCGACTCGGCATGATCGGAGCGCCAGTGAACGCCGGCAATGTTGCGGCCCAAACTTACATTGCTTGCCAGCTTGTTCAGTTCGCCGCCGATGGTTAGTTGCTTGGCCAACTCTTCCCAGTCCTTGCCGGGGGGCTTCAATAGGATGGGGGGTTGGCTTAGCGGCGGCTTGTTGGGTCGGTCCTTCGCTTCATTTGGCTTATAAACACATGTCCTCAGGTCGAAGAACGTGATCTCTTCCTCGTACAGCGCTTTGAGGATCGTGACGCATGCTCCGGCGACAGTTGCATGCCCAGCTCCGTAAGCCGGATGGAGCGGGCATCCCTCCGGAAAAGCCATTGGCAAGAGATAGCTATCGTTCGTCTTGTCGTCTTTCATGTTGTTAGCGTGCACAGCCGGCAGGATAGTCTTTCTGAGCTTGTCGAGTTCCCCCTGGTCAAAAGGGTACGATCGTCGCGGCTTGCCGGTCCCCGCATCCTTGGTTTCGTTGAAGTGAATTCTCCCAGCAAACTCCTCTGGCCGCAGCCGACGGTGCACGAACCATTTCTGATACCAAACAGCCTTCAGCGCACGCGTGCCGACTTCAGTGACCAGTCCCTTGACGTTCGGCTCACCAAGCGTCCCGAAGCCGATTTGGGTCGAGGCGCGGCGCTGATGCTTCTTGTTTTTCTTGTCATAGTGGTAGCCATCGTACGGATTACCGGAGTCGTGCGGGGCGCCTAGGCCACCGCGCGACGGGTCGGCGCCGAGCGTCAAAGCAGCCAGGAAGTAAGCCTGGAACAATTCGTCGATGTGGACGAAGTTCGCCAGATCGCGGCCACGGTAAATGTAGGACGCGTCGTCCTCGCCCACGTAAGGCGGATTCTTTGCGGAGTTGTCTTTACCGCTTTGAGCATCCAGCCAGTCTTGTTCGTGAATGAGGAAATCAGGATCGCCTTGATAAGCGAACACCAGTTTCTGGGGAAACGAGTAGGCACCGAAAGGCACGGGGCGCAGCAAAAACTGGGAGACATAAGGACCGTTCGCTTCGCCGGGCGCGGTTCCGCGGAAGAGGAGCGCGGGGGTTACCTTGCCTGTTGCCTGGTCTCGCGGCCCTTTGTACTCGTCGTAGGTCGAAAGGTCATCGGCCGCCATCTGAATCGTCGGATCCACTGCGCCTTTCGAGTTATCGGTGCCGTAAAAGGGGAAGGCAATGTTTCTCGTCAGAGCCATCCAGTAGTTTTCCGCTATCTCCGCAATGATCTCTTTGCTCTGGAACGCCGGCGGCGGCGGCATAACCAGCTCGTGACTGTCGATCCCTTCTAGGTCAAATCCGAGTCCAGCTTGCGGATTGACCAGCAAGGCCTGGTTGTCTTTTGAAACTCCCCGTTCCGAATGAGGCCGGTAGAATGGAACGACGTGTGCTGCATCTCGTTTGACATTGGGCGGCTTTCCATCGCAGTCTGGATATGCCAGGTCCTCGTAAGGCGCGGACGGCTGCTTATGTCCGAGCATTATGTGCTCAAACTGGTTTGGCTCACCGCTTCGCAAAGCGATAAGTAGCGAGCGGTATGAAGGCCCTTCCACCTCGCCGAAGCCGTTGTGTTTGAGCCCCTTCGAGTAGTTGCCGATGTAATCTGGCAGAAGCTCCTCATCTCCGTTTGTTGGATGCTGGTGGAGCGGATTCTGGGAGTATTTCTGTGCTTCCCGCGTGCGCAGCTCCAGAGCATCCTTGCGGCGTCTATCGAGAAAGATCTCGTCATCATTTGTTGCCTCGGCGTCGCACGGTTGTGCTGTCAAGGCAGAAAGGCCAGCTGCAGCCGTGCCGATCAATACATCGCGACGAGTAAAATGCGTTTTCCCGGCCATTTTTAGATTTCCTGCAAATAAGCTTGAGAGTTAAGAACGCATCGTAAGCCAAAATATTGGCCATTTGTCATCTGATTCGCAAGGGGTAGCTTTGGGGTAGCTTCACTGGACCTGCTTTCCGTGGCACACGGGGCAGGACGAGGCCCCGTGCCACAGAACCAAGTCCACCGCGAGTCTTGCGTTGACCTCAACGCGTGCGCTCCCCGCGCACAGGCCTGTTCCCCACAGGTGTGAGCCACCGCAAGCAACGACGAACGTTGGCTTTTCTCCCTCCGCAACCCTAAGCAATCCGCTATGGAAGGTAACGCAAAGGCCTGGACGGACCCGACACGGCGGTCGCCGTTTTTCGCGCCGGCAATTCATTTGCTCGGCAAACCGCGGGATTGTAAGATGCACCTTCCCGAGAGTGAGCACCAGGGGTGCTGCGCCATGTCGTCCGCGGGATCGGTTACGCACTGGATCGATCGGCTCAAAGCCGGAGATTCCCTGGCTGCGCAGAAACTCTGGGAACGGTACTTTCCGCGGATCGTGTCGTTGGCGCGACAGCATCTGCGCAGTCTGGCTCGACAGGCGGCGGACGAGGAAGACGTGGCGCTGAGCGCGTTTGATAGTTTCTTCCGGGACACGCAGCGTGGCAGGTTCCCCCAGCTCAATGACCGCGATGGCCTGTGGCGCTTGCTGGTCACATTCACCAGGCAAAAATCGCTTGATGCGATTCGCCGCGAGCAGGCGCGCAAGCGCCGAGCCCGGGTAGTAGCTATCGACGCCGAGGAAGTGTTCGGGGAGCTCGTCGGCCGCGAGCCGACGCCGGCGTTTGCCGCGCAGCTGGCTGAGGATCTCCGGTGCCTGCTGGGTCGGCTGCCGGATGTGCAATTGCAAACGATCGCGGTCAGGAAAATGGAAGGCTACACTAACGAAGAGATTGCCGCCGAGCTTGGCTGCGTGACGCGCACCGTCGAGCGCCGGCTGCGCCTCATCCGCAAGGCCTGGGCGTAGCAGCCAGTTGAAAAAAGTGTCTGGAACCAGACACCTTTTTCAACAAGCTGCCAGGAGGCTTTTGCCATGCCCGATCCCGCCGTTTCCGGAACGCGGAACGAGCCGCTGTCCGAGATGCTGCGCATCGACGAAATCTGTCAGCGCTTCGAGGCGGCCTGGAAATCAGGCGACCGGCCTTTGATTGAAGAATATTGCCGAGATATGCCAGAACCGGAACGCTCTTCCCTGGTGAAGGAATTACTATCGCTGGAGCTATCCTACCGTGAGCAGCTGGGTGAGCAGCCGTCGAAGGAAGAGTACTTGCAGCGTTTTCCGGAGCATCGGGAAGTGCTGGTTGCCTTGCTCGATACGGTGCGCTCTGCACAAGCGACGGAGGGAGAAGGGGGTGCAAGTCGGGGACTTAGAGACCTCCATGAGAGGACCGCGGCACTGCCCATTTCTCCCCAGAGCGGGATAGCTGCCAAGACAAAGGCGCTGGCTGCCACAGTCTCCTCGCCGCCACTCCCCTCGGCCCTGGAATCCCCTTTACCGCAAATCCCCGGGTTCGAGGTCCTGGCCGTTCTAGGTCGAGGGGGAATGGGAATCGTCTACCTGGCGCGGCAGCTGAAGCTAGGCCGGAAGGTCGCCTTGAAAGTCCTCCCCCCAGGGGTGGCAGGCGACCCAGAGCGGCTCCGGCGCTTTCGCAATGAAGCCGAGATCGCGGCCAAATTGGCCGATTGCCGGATTGTGCCGGTGCTGGACATTATTGAAGCCGATGGCGCGCCGATTCTGGTGATGCAGTTTATTGAGGGCTGTGACCTGGGCCGAATCATTGCGGATCGCCAGGATGCACGCGCTGGCAAATCGGCCGAGGGCCGGCACCCCTGGGCAAGTTTAAGCGACCGCGACTACCTGGAACGGATGCTGCCTGTGCTGGATATGGTGCTGGAGAGCATCGTAGCCTTGCATCAGGGGCAGGTCGTCCACCGCGACATCAAGCCCTCGAACATTTTGATCGATCAACGCAACAACGCCTGGCTGGGCGACTTCGGGCTGGCCAGGCTGGGTCAAGGCAGCGGCATGACTTGTCCAGGGGTTGGCGTCGGCACGCACGGCTTCATGAGTCCGGAGCAGTGGGACGGCAAGGAAGATGTGGGCCCGTTGTCCGACGTATTTAGCGTGGGGGTTACGCTTTATCAGGCGCTGACGCTGGAATTGCCCTACGGCCGGGACAGAGTCAGTGATCGCAGGACGCCGCCGGTTGCCCCCAGCAAAAGGCAAGGGCGGTTATCAACCGATGTTGACACGGTTTTATTGAAAACCCTGGAACCCGACCAAAGACATCGCTACGCATCGGCAAAAGAACTTCAGCAGGATTGGCAGCGCGTGCGGCACGGACTGCTCCCGCTGGCACAACGACCGGGACCGATTCGACGCACGGGGCGACAGTTAGCGCGGCACCCGGGAATGGTCGCTGCCATCATCCTTATTGGCTTTCTGGGCGTCCTTGTGATTGCCATGGGATTGTCCCAACCTGGAGCCAATAAAGTTGCCCCGCGAACCGTTTCACTGGCCACTGAACGACCCGGTGCCCGGATCGCTTTTGTGCCATTGAATGAGAGAGGCGAACTGCAGCCTAATCGCGTAGTGCAGCCTCCCGGTAGGACCCCTATTGTCGCAGACCTACCTCCCGGCGAATACCTGGTCATCGCCAAATTGTCTGACAAGGAATTTCACGAGGTTTACCGCACGGTGCCAGCCCCCGGCCAGCCAATGCCCAGCTCAGCCCCACACGGAAAGTGGACAGAGCTGCCCGATGGAACTATCAAACTTCCACCGATCACTATTTTCTCATCAGATGCAGTCCGATTCTCGTCAGATTCTGTCCCGATGGCCCATCTTGCTGGCGGCACATTTCACATGGGGGATCCAAACCTGCCCTTCGCACCACCTTGCCAAGTAACCGTCAGCCCATTTTATCTGGACTGCACCGAGGTAACAGTCGGAAGCTTTTCTAAGAAGATGGAATTCCTACCCAAGAAGCTGCTCGGGGACAAGCGGCCGCCGGATGATGAGCCGGTGACTTCAATAACGTTCGACACCGCTGCAGCTTACGCCGAGAAAGTAGGCAAGCGTTTGATGACGGAAGAGGAATACGAATGCGCTGCGACCAACCTTGGCAGGACCACTTACCCCTGGGGTTCGGAGCGGAGCCGTATCACTGCGTGGCCAATCGGACCGGTTGGCATGAGCAGATATGATTTCACGGATAAAAACCCGCGCCTGTATGATCTGTTCGGGAATGTTGGCGAGTGGACGGCATCTCCTTATGTCCTCTATCACACCGCCGCCCCTGAAATCGTGGCGGCTTTCAATGCGGATGCGCGCGTACGGCGACCGGACCTGCGAGTGGTGCGCGGCGCTACGCCTGGTGTGGTCGAAGAGAGACGTCTTCGGCCTGAAGAACTCGCCAGCGTCATTTTGACCCCGCGCTTTCGCATGGGGTATGCTCGCACAGAAGCCCATCCCGGCCTGGGCTTTCGTGGAGCTAGAAGCGAACGGCCGCGCTATCTCCTTCCGTAGGAATCTTGCAAGTTTACTTCTTTAATAGAACGTGGTAATCAGTGCCACCTACGGTGACGGTGTGCCAGTAAGCAGCATGCTTTGTAATGCTGGTGCCACCATCAGGGTCCTGGAAATTGTTTGACGTGGCGATTTCTTGTCCCATATTCACGAAGCAACCGTCTCGGGATAACTGCATCAAAGAGAAATAGCGATCCGCGCCGTCAATCGTGTAATGAAGATCTTTAGAGGGAACGGAGAGCAGGGTCCCGGGAGTCGTGACAATGTTTTTCTTGTCAAAGTAATTTAGCAAGCCGTTCGTAGAAGCGAGAACTTTAGAGGGAGAGAGCTCGCCTTTACAGCCGCCGCCCAGCCTTCCAAAACATCCAGCATATGGCATTGGGGGAAATCTAGCTGGCTGCGCGTCAATGCAGTTCGGATCGCCACATGAGTTTGGACAAGTTGCATACGTATTCAACAACCCATCGCAAGAGTTCGTGAGGGGGCAGGTTCCGCTTCCATCGACATACCAGCATATGTAATAATATATGCCATTCACAACTGCGTAAATCGACTTGGGGCATAGGCAGGGCCCAGTGCCGCTGCGGCAAGAGCATGGCGCGGGCAAGCAGCGCTTCCGTCTGAACCCGCGTGCTTGGGCAAGGCTTGGCAGTAGCATGCTAGATAAACCAACCGTCACTGCCGTTAGGAAACTGCGGCGGCTTCTCATAGTTGCAACTCCTGACAGAGAAACGAATCATTTTGCGAGGAAGATTGTACAGGCGGACCGCACGATAAGCAAGCTAAAATAGATAATATGGGTAAAATACGTGGCCAGATAATGACGCACCTCGGGCCTGGCCACCCCTCCAAGCCAAGGCGCGGTGGCAACGACCGAATTTCGATAGCTTCGCTCGTGTCGTCTAACCATCTAACGCAAAATTCGGGTGGGAACCGACACAAATTCCGTGTCCGCATAGACCGAGACGTCCAGCGTCTGTCAATGATCGGGCGCGAGCTCCGATTGCCCGCGGGTTTCGATCACGCCTTTCTTGGGGCGGCGAGCGCGACCGGCGCCTGTTTCTTTGCTGGCAACACGGAAGCCGCCACGCCGGTAAATACGCTTCTTCGCTTCTTCAAATAGGCGGATGTTCGGAAAGGATTTTTTCCAACGGATCAAGTACACCAAGTTGCCGCGCCCACAGGCGCAAGTACGCTTCGTCAAGCTGGCCCTGGGTGAAGAGGATGTCTCCCACATCGGCAATGTCCCGAGGCCGGCCCGCAAGCAGCTTTAAAGAACGAGGTCCTCGGGGGCTGACTAACCAGACGGGAACTTGACAAGGGGCATTCCGGCAACCTGGTCGACCCAACCCTGCAAATACGGCTCCGGAACCATGTAACCGAGCGCCTGAACGGCGGCGTAGAGTTCGGGTAAACGGTCGCGCGGAACGGCAACGGTAAAGTCGATATCGTGCGTCGGTCGTGGTATGCCATAAACCCGGACGGCCATGCCGCCCATGACTGCATAGCGGAGCCACAAGCTCTCGAATAGCTAAGCGTAATCGCGCAGAGCGTCGCCTAGGTCCATCATGTCGGGTTTCGTGTGCGTGCCAGGCCTTCGAGCATGCGCTGGTTGCGCTGGTCATTTTGTCAGACGCAACAACTCGAAACGCCTCTCCACCACCTCAGGTGGACCGGCGAGCAAATAAGGAGTGGCCTCGCGTATCATGCGCAGGGTCAGGCGCAGGCGCTCCGAAAGACTCAACCTGCGATTACGTTCAATCGTCTCGCGGCTCAACACCAGCTGGCGCCTTCTCTTGGTTTCAAGGATTCCGTAGCCGCTCGTCGTATTCCCAGGTCGCTCCCTGGCCGGTGCCGTCCCCGCGAAACCAGATGGTGCCGGCCGGCAGAGTGCGATTCAAATTCTTCACCGTCTCATGCAGCCGCCGCTTGGCGTCCGCTTCAGTTTCATCGGCAAGCAGCGGCAGAGGGTCATCGATGTGCCGGTCAGTCCAGCCCTGCTCCTGGAACACGTCGAGGAACCGGATCTGATTGGGAGCAGGTTGTCGAAATTGCTTGAGCAGGCGTTCGCCCAGCCACAGGCAACGACTGCCGGCATCCCAGAAGGGAACCGGAACAGCCATCCGCACCGGCACAATCCGAGGGGCAGCGTGGCGGCGGCGGCTTTTCGCGTTTCGCGAAAGCCGGTCACACATGTACAAGACACCTTCCGCCGTTAAGAGTGGCCGGCGATTGGCGCGGGCGTCTTGGTCGGCTTGAAGCAATTCGGCCAGAACCGAGTCCAGCATGAAACAAGCGGGACAGGGGGCAACCGAGCCGTTTTTTGCAATCCGCGGGCGCACGGGCAACCTCTTCCTCAGGGATTCTGCTCGGCGAACCGAGCTTCCCTGGCAGGAGTCAATGCAGTGCAAAGGCTTCAAACTCCGCTTTAAGTGCAGCGAGTCGCGGAGGCGCTCTATAGTGTTAGGCACCGAAATTCGGAAAATGTGACATCGAAAAGTAACTTTTTTTCGATTTTGTGTCGGCTGGGTTATGCGGAAAATGCCCGCAAGGCTCCGAATTTCTAGAATCACGTCGCCGGCCCGCTTTTCTTCATGAGTTCTGCATCATGGACCAGGAACCAGCCAACTCACCCAGGTTGCGGACGTTGCCGTCGGACGTCGTGCTCTTGTTTGCCACGCGCGTCCTGCGGATGCTCGCCTACGGGTCGTCTTCGCTTGTCCTGGTTCTCTACCTGGCGGCGCTGGATTTTGATGAGCGGCAGATCGGCTTGCTGCTTGCCATGACGTTGCTGGGGGATGCGGCGATCTCTCTATGGATCACGACCGTCGCCGATCGGCTGGGGCGAAGACGGATGCTCATCGCCGGCTCCCTGCTCATGGTGCTGGGCGGCGTGGTGTTCGCCGGAACCAGCAGCTTTCTGCCGTTGCTGCTGGCGGCGACCATCGGCGTGATCAGCCCGAGCGGCAATGAAGTCGGGCCGTTCCTGGCAATTGAACAGGCCGCGCTGGCGCAAAATGTCGGCGGCCATGAACGGACGCGCATGTTTGCCTGGTACCATCTGGCGGGTTCGCTGGCCACGGCGGCCGGCGCGTTGCTCGCGGGGCTCAGCGTGCAAGTTCAGCAGGGGCTTGGCACCCCAGCGGTCCAGAGCTATCGCTCGATTTTCCTCGCCTATGCGGTGATCGGGGTGGTTCTCGGAGTGTTGTTTCTGCGGCTGAAGCCGGCTTCGGAGGTGCCGCAGGCGGAGCGGGTGCAGCAGCGGGCGGGGCGGCTATTTCTGGGTCTGCATCGCTCGCGCGGCGTGGTGCTCAAGTTGTCGGCGCTCTTTGCCCTGGACGCCTTTGCGGGCGGTTTTGTGCTGCAGAGCCTGATCGTCTACTGGTTCAAGCTGCGTTTTGACGCCGAGCCCGCGACCCTCGGCGGGATTCTGTTCGGCGCCAATGTCCTGGCCGGCTTCTCGGCTCTCGTTGCCGCGGCCCTGGCGCGGCGCTTTGGGCTGCTCCGGACCATGGTGTTCAGCCATGTGCCGTCGAATGTCCTGCTGATCCTCGTGCCGCTCATGCCGACGCTGCCGCTGGCGGTCGCGGTTCTGTTCCTGCGGTTTGCGATCTCGCAGATGGACGTGCCGGCCCGGCAGTCCTACACGCTGGCCGTCGTCGCTGCCGACGAGCGCTCGGCCGCGGCGGGCGTGACCGGCGTGGCGCGGACCATTGGGGCTTCGTTGTCGCCGTTGTTTGCCGGACCCTTGCTGCCCACGGCGGCGACGGCGCGGAGCCTGTTCTTCATCGCGGGCGGGCTCAAGCTGGTTTACGACGGCATACTTTATGTGCTTTTCCGCCGGCTGCACGCGCCGGAGGAAACGGACAAGCCGGAGTAGAACGGAATTCATTCCGTTCTGGACACCAGAGCGGCCAATGCTGAACGGAATAAATTCCGTTCTACGAGACACGGCGCTTACCGATCAAGATAGCCACATGGCGGGATTTCCAGGAACTTTTGCCGCCCGGTTGCGTCGAAATGAATACAAGTGCCCGCCAAGATCCGCGTCGCAAACCGAAGTACCCTCTTGACAACGACATACATCCTGAGCGACACTTGAAGGAAGAGCCTTCCACGGGACACGAAGAACAGATCGATTCGGCAAAACCAGGGGTGTTCTCATGCACAGTTCGGACTATCCGATGTTCAATCGGCGGCACTTTCTCAAGCACATGATGGGCTTCTCGGCACTGGCCTTGCCGGGGATGGCTTTCGTGCAACGCCTCCGGGCCGCGGCTCCGGCACTCAAGAAGCAGAACAAGAGCCTGATCGTTCTGTGGATGAGCGGCGGGCCGAGCCATATGGACACCTGGGACCTCAAGCCGGACAGCGCCAACGCCGGGCAGTTCAAGCCGATCAAGACCAGTGTCCCCGGCATCGAAATCTGCCAGCATCTGCCGACCGTCGCCAAGCAGATGAAACACCTGTCCATCGTCCGGTCGCTGGTTACCAATGAAGGCAGTCACGAGCGTGGCCGGGTGCTGATGCACACGGCGCGGGCGCCCAGCGTGGTGGTCAGCTATCCATCGATCGGCGCCGTTGCGTCCCACGAAATCAGCGCCAAGGATTCCTCGCTGCCCGGGTTCATCTCCATCGGCCGGCCCTCGGACGGTCCGGGCTTCCTGGGCATGAACTATGCCCCGTTCACCGTGCAGAACCCCGGCCAGCCGCCCACCAACATCCAAACGCCCGGCGGCGTGGATGAGCTGCGCATTCGCCGCCGACAGCAGCTCTTCTATACGGTGGAAGACAATTTCCGAAACAGCCTCGTCCAGAACCTGGATAGACACGAACAGGCCAAGCATACCGACGCGGCCGTGGCTCATACGGAGATCTACGGCAAGGCATTCAACCTCGTGGCGGACAAGAGCGGCAAGAAGGTGTTCGACCTGGGCAATGAGCCGGGCAGCCTGCTGCGGGAATATGGCACGGTAGGCAATTTCGGCCGCGCCTGTCTGCAGGCCCGCAAGCTGGTCGAAGCCGGCGTCACCTGCGTGGAAGTGGATCTCGGCGGCTGGGACAATCATCAAAACATTTTCCCCACGCTGAGCCGCACGCTGCTGCCGCAGCTGGACAAGGGCATGGGCACGCTGGTGAAGGATCTCGTCGACCGCGGGCTGTGGAACAACACGGTGCTGGTGTGGATGGGCGAGTTCGGCCGTACGCCACGCATCAACCAGAACGCCGGCCGCGATCACTGGGCCCGCTGCTGGTCGGTGGTCGTGGGCGGCGGCGGCATCAAGGGCGGCACGGTTTACGGCGCCACCAGCAAGGACGGCACGGACGTCGTTTCCGATGCCTGCAGCGTCGGCGACCTGTTTGCCACGCTCTACAAAGGCATCGGCATCGATCCGGACACGCGTATCCGCGATCTCGGCGGCAGGCCGCACAAGATCTCGGGCGATGACGGCAAACCGATCAGCGCTTTGCTTAAGGCGTAACTTTGGTCGAGCTGCGGCTGGGAGGCGATGCGCAGCCGGTTTCCTGGCGGTTTCACCCTCGCAGGGGAACAAAAATCACGCTGTCGGCAACCTCCTGCGACGAGCAACATAGGGCGATCAATTCAAGGTCTTCAATACACCGTCCGATGCTGGCTCCCTGCTGATGAGCAAAGACCAATCCCGCAAAGCGGCGACCTTCGGTCTGCCATTGATGGGCGATTTGAAGAAGGTCCTCATCTTGCGAGAAAAGCAGCCGATCCAGGTCGGTGGCTCGTTGCAGAAGCATGTCGTCGTCGACCTGACGAGTTTTGTCTTCCTGGCTGGTCAATACATCGATACCGCGGCGGCGCAATCCTTCAGTAATGGCAGCGGGCACATGCACATCCATGTAGATTTTGAGCGCCACTAATCCGGCTCCCTTTTGCGCGCCAGCAACTCCGCGCGCGAGAGAGTCTGGCCAGCTCGTAACGCTTCCACGGCATCGGCCTGCTGCTTCATTTGCTGCACCAGTTCGTCATGGTGGTCGTAGAAGAAAGTGAGGGCCGCGTACACTTCCTCGGGGCGAAGGTCCGGATGCTGGCGCAGCAGCTCCTCTGCCGACCAGCCGTAGTGGAAATGCTCTGCTGCTAGGTGAAGCACCTTGTAGCGGCTTTGGCCAATCCGAGCGTTGCCGTGTGCATCAATGATGATATGGGGGTAACTGACCAAGGAACTCATGCGACATTCCGATCAATTTTGCTTAAGGAAAGGGCAAGCGCACAATGGGGCCGGCAACCGCCCCGTCACGCATCTTGGCAGACAAATCGAGCCCTTTCAAGATTGAGCCTCAAATATTCATAGGCAAGATCCCGGACTGCTCTTCCTCAGCGGTACTTCTTGGTCATTGGCCATTCGCATGCGAATGACTATGCCGTTAATGCAGGGCTTGAATTCGCGGGTTCAGCGCGATAGGCTAATGCACGTCGGGGGCAGGGTAGTACGCCTTGCCCCTTTCTTTTTTCCTGTCAGGGCGAACATGACATCATGAAAGAGTTGGTCCGCTCTGCATTTCAATGGCTTGCGGATACTCGGTTGGCGCGGCGCGTGGTGGATACGCTGTTCCGCGCCAAGGCGCGGCGGCGGATCGTCGAACTCGACCGCCAGTCGCTGGCCCGCTGCCAGAACCGTACGCTACTAGGGCTGGTTCACAAGGGCCACGCCACGCGCTTTGGCAGGGATCATGACTTTCGGCGGATCCGCAACCTCGAGGATTTCCAGCGCCTGGTACCGCTGCGCACGCCGGCGGAACTCTGGCGCGAATACTGGCAGCCGGCCTATCCAAACCTGGCGGGGGCCACCTGGCCGGGACCGATTCCCTACCTGGCGATCGCTTCGGCGGCGCATCGCGAGGCGCTGCCTTATGTGCCGGTGTCGCCTGCGCTGTGGGCGGCGCAGCAGACAGCGGCCCTGACCGCGTTGGCATTTGTGCTGCACGCGCGGCCGCGGGCCCGCTTTTGCACCGGGCAGCTGTGTTTGCTGGGGAGCGAGACGACCCTGTTCCCCGCGGAAGTTCCGGTGCCGGCGGAAAGACTGGAGGCGGTCGCCTTGAGGCGCTTGCCGCCGCCGTTACAGTCCTACGCGCTGGCTTCGCCGGCGCTGGATGGCCGGTTTGGTCAGCTTACCGAGGATCGCCTGCTGATGGACCTGGCGGAGCGCAGCGTGCCGATGCCGGTAACCTGCCTGGCCGGCAGCATGGACCGGCTGGCGCGCTTCTTTGAAGAGATCAAACGCGCGTCGGGCCGGGCGCGCATTGCGGATGTCTGGCCGCAGCTGGCGGCGGTGCTTTATACGCGCGGCAGCAACGATGCCGATCGCGGCTTCCTGGAGAACGAGATCGGCAATGCCGGCGTACTCTGCCTGGAGATGTACTTGCGCCCCGAAGGCGCCGTGGCCATTGAAGACCCACGCCAGCGCAGTTTACGCCTGCTGCCCGATCACGGGGTTTATTTCGAATTCGTGCCTGTCGACCAGCTCGGCAAGCTCCGGCCGGCGCGGCTGAGCGCGGCGGAAGTGAAGGTGGGCGTGCCTTATGCCCTGGCGCTGTCGTCGCCGGCGGGAATCTGGGCCTGTCTGGTGGGCAGCGTCATCCGCTTCGAGCGCCGCGATCCGCCGCTCCTGCGCTTGCTGGACAGCAGCAGCTTTCTCGAACAGCCGCCGCCGGCGATAACGGCGGCTGCCGCCATGCCTATCGCACCGCAGATCTTTCCCCTTCCGCCACCCCATCGACGAAGCGACGGCAAGCCGGCAAGGCGTCCAGAAATAACTGTCCATAGCGCTTGGTCAGAACGCGCGGATCGAGAATGACGACCAGGCCGGTGTCCTTCTTGGTGCGAATCAAGCGGCCAAAGCCTTGCTTCAGCTTGAGCACGGCTTGCGGCACCTGGTAATCAAAGAAGGGTACGCCGCCTGCTTCCTGAATCGCCTCGAGACGCGCCTCGATGAGCGGCCGGTCCGGAACGGCGAACGGCAGTTTCGTGATGATGACATTGGACAGCGCCTTGCCCTGGACATCGACGCCTTGCCAGAAGCTATCGACGCCAAACAGCACCGCATGGCCGGCCTTGAACTCCTCGACCATCTGCATGCGCGGCATACCGTCTCCCTGGCACAGCAAACGCAGCCCTTGTTCACCGATCCAGGCGCGCAGGTTGTCGGCGGCGCGGCGCATGGTTTGGTAGCTGGTGAAGAGCACGAACGCGCGTCCGTGCGTCCGGGCCACGTAGTCGCGGATCTTTTCGAGGGCTGCCTCCTCGAATGCCTGCGGCGCAGCGGACGGATCGGGCAGGTTACGGAAGAGATGCAATTCCACCTGCTCCTGGAAGTTAAAAGGACTGCCCAGCAGCAGGGTCTGACATTCTTTGACGCCCAGCCGGTCCTTGATAAGCCCGAACCCGCCGCGGCCGCCGGCGCTCAGCGTGGCGCTGGTCATGACGACGCTGGGCACCTGGCTGAACAGGTGCTCGTGCAGGGCCTTGCCGACATGGATGGGAGCGCTGTCGAGCGTGATGCGCTTGCCGTCCCCGCTGCCGATTTCCACCCAGTAAACCTGGCCAGCGATATCCTGGCCCAGCCACTGCTTCAGACCTTCCGCCATGGCCTGGCAGCGCGTGGAGGCCGCTTCATATTCGATGCGCTCCTCTTCCGCCTCGATTTCCTTGCCGATCGCGTCGATGGCGCTGGCCAGCTTGATCAGCTCCTCGCTTAACGGGTCGCCCACCGGATGCGGCTCATGGACCCGCCCGGTGCCACGGCCATACTGGGCATGCCAGGCCAGGATAGCGTTGAAGAACTGCTCGGCCGCGGCCCGCGCTGCCTGGACTTGATTGACCGCCTTCATGTCGCCGCGGCTGCTGAGCAAGCCGCGTTCGGTGCGGTAATGGTAAAGGCGGTTGAGCAGAAACTCCACGCTGCCGCGCGTGATTTTCAAACCCAGATGATCGGCCGCCACATCCTCCAGGGTATGCGCCTCATCCAGGATGGCCGCCTGGTAGTCCGGCAGCACGCGTGCCCCGGCCCGGCGCACCGCCAGGTCGCTGAAGAACAGCGCGTGGTTGACGATGAGCACGTTCGCGGCGTGGATGCGCTGCCTGGCTTTGAAATAATGACAGTCCTTGAAATCCGGGCACTTCTTGCCGAGACAATTGTTGCTGTCGCTCTCCACCAGGTCCCACACGGATGGAAGCGGTTGGAAGGCCAGATCGCTCTTGCTGCCGTCTTCGGTATCTCGGGCCCAGTGACCGAGCTGGAGCAACTGCTCATTGGCGCCGGTCTCGCCGAGCAGCGTGCCGGCCCGCTCCCGGGCGATGCGCAGCCGCCGCAGGCTGATGTAGTTGGAGCGGCCCTTGACGAGCACGGCCTTGAACGGGGGCAATATTTTCTGCAGAAACGGGATGTCCTTGTGAATGAGCTGTTCTTGCAAGCTGATGGTGTGCGTGGAAACCACCACGCGAAACTTGGGATTGTCCGCCGCGGCCAGGATGGCGGGGACCAGGTAAGCGAAGCTCTTGCCGACGCCGGTACCGGCCTCGACCAGGAGATGCCGCGGCGCCGCCAGCGCGTCGGCCACAGCTTCCGCCATGGCGAGCTGTTGCGGACGTGGTTCGTAATTGCGCAGGCTTCGGGCAATGGCGCCGCCCGGACCCAGAATTTCGGCAACGGACATGCGTCCATTGTGGCGGTAAGAGCGGGTGCAGGTAAAGAGGATTGTAGGACGGATTGGCAATCCGTCCCACGAGAGGATCGCTTAGGCGTGGCGTGGCACGGCGCCGCCTTCTGTATCGGTCAGCATTTCCATTTCCTGAACCGTCAACGCTTCGGTGAACTCGCAGCCGATCACCCAGACGCCGCGCTTCTCCTCATTGGAATAGATGATGCGGGCCCGGATGGCGCGGCCGAAGGGCCGTTCGATGCGGATCGGCTCGATGGCCACTTCGATTCCTAGCTCGAAGGCATGCCCCAGCAGCAGGCGCATCCCGTTCGGCGACACATCGCAAATGCGGGCCATGAACCAGAGATCGTAGGTCTGGGCCGACTTCTCCTGGCAGAGCGTCGTCTGGTTGGACGGGTAGCGGACCCACGCGCGACGTTCCGGAGCGGGGGTGGCCACGGCATCACTGAGACCGACGGAATTCAGATGGGACATAAAATCCTCGACGGGGGCGCTTCCATGATCATTCCAAGGCTAGGCCACGCCCGGCGGTCTGTCAAAGAGCACAAGTCGCGAGACGCGGGCGAAACCCTTTGCAATGACCGGCTTGCTGGCTTAGGATGATTCACCTTGAAGCCTCCTGCGCCGAACGCCTGGCTAGAGTCATGGGAGTCATCATGAAGTTTGCCTTTAGTCGAATCCTGCCGTTTGTTCTGGCGATGGCGGTAACCGGTGGCGCTAGCGCGGCCGACGATGCGCCGTTCACCCGGCAACAAGACGTGATCTACGGCCGCAAGTTCGGCGTTGCCTTGACCATGGATGTGTTCACGCCGAGCAAGAATGCCAACGGTATCGGGATCGTGAATGTCATCAGTGGTGGCTGGTTCTCTGCGCATGACATGGTGAACGCGCTGGGGTTACACCGGGAATTCCTGGAGCGCGGCTACACGGTATTCGCCGTGATGCACGGTAGCCAGCCGAAGTTCACGATCCCGGAAATCCTGGAAGACATGCACCGGGCGCTCCGCTTCATCCGCTCCCACGCCAGGGACTACCACATCGACCCGGAGCGAATCGGCATTACCGGCGCTTCGGCGGGCGGACATCTGTCCTTGATGCAAGGAGTTGCTGGTAAGGAAGGCAACCCCACGGCGGGAGACCCCGTCGAGCGCGTCTCCAGTCGCGTGCAGGCCGTGGCGTGCTTCTTCCCGCCGACTGATTTTCTGAATTATGGCGAACCAGGTAAAGACGCACTCGGCCGGGGAACACTTGCGGGCTTCAAGGCGCCTTTTGATTTTCAGGACTTCGACGCCAGGACAAAGTCATTTGTGCTCGTTACCGACGAGAAGAAGCGTGTGGATATCGGTCGCCGTATCTCGCCGGTTTATCACGTAACCAAAGCGGCGCCGCCCACGCTCATCATCCACGGTGATGCCGACAAGCTGGTGCCGATCCAGCAAGCCGAGATCATGATCGCTAAACTCAAGGAATGCGGCGTACCGGCGGAACTGGTCGTCAAGAAAGGCGGGAGCCACGGTTGGCCGGGGTGGCGCGACAAGGACATGAAGACAATTGCCGACTGGTTTGACAGGAACCTGCTGAAGAAAAATTAGGGCCCTATCATTGCCCGGCTCTTATCGGCCAGCGCCTCGGGGTTCAGCACGATTTCTTCGCCCTCGTGAATCCCGTCTTTGACTTCGGCAACCGCGTCGTTATTCGCGCCCACGACGATGGCGCGCGCTTCCGGGCCTTCCTCGGTGAGCACAAAGCACCTATTTGCCTCACCGCGCTTCACGGGTCCAACCAGCGCCTCCACCGGCACCGTTAGAACATGGTCGAGCGCGCTCTCCGGGAAGATCGTGACGTCGGCGGTCATGCCCGGCTTCAGGTTTTGCGGCGGCTCATCGATGGTGACCACCGTCTGATACACCTTGGTGTCGGTCATGCGCCAGTCAGTCATCAAGGGGACGTTGGCAATCTGCCGGACGTGACCGTGCCAAAGCAGATCCGGAAAAGCATGGATGTGTATCAGGGCCACATCTCCGGACCGCTGCACGCGTTCATCCTGATCGTGAAACTGATCGCGCATGTCGAGGAAGGCCGCGTCCGTCGTCAGTCCTTGCAAGACGCTGGGCGAGGCCAGCAAGCCGGCTTGCACGGCGTGTGTGAAGCCGGTGGGCCGGCGGATTTCCGTGTGCACATGGAAGAGCGCCGATTCGTGGAGCTTCGTCTCCACAATCATGTGCCGCAGATCGGGGATCTGCATGAGCCTCTGGCCTTCGCGCACCGGCTCACCCTGGGCGACAACCCCTTGCTGGGCGCCGCTGCCGGAGCGGCTTTGCTCGGAGGCGTAGTACACCACGATGCCGTCCCCAGGACTGCGGAGCGTGCAGTCCCTGATTTGCTCCTCCAGGTCGCGGTAGCGGTGCTTCTCGCGTTCGTAGATCGACAGTTTCGTCAGGCGCTCGCTTTCCGCCTGGACTTCTTTGGCCTGGGCAATGTGCTTGACGCGCTCGACGGCGCGGCGGGCTTCGGCCAGATTGGCCTCCAGCTCAGTCTGCGTGCGTTTTCGCGCAAATTGCTCGAGTACGCGCTTCTCTTCGCTAACCTTGTCCAGGGCCACCTCGCAGCTCTGGAGCTGGGAATGCTCGGAGCGGACCTGGTTGAGCGTGCTGAAGCCCTTGCGCAGCATGCGCTCGGCCCAGCTGACCCGTTCCCGGCTCATCTCCATGTCGGACTGCGCCTGGGCGAGCCGGCCTTCCACATCCTTGTGCGTTTCGATGTAATCGCCCAGGACATATTTTTTGCAATCAACCTCGGCAAGCTCCAGCGTCACGCGTGCGCTCTGTATGTCTGCCTGGTTCTGCGTCTGCACAATCGTGCGGTTCTGCTCGGCCAGGACCCAGTCGTTAGCCGCGTTGAGGACGGCGACGTGCTCCGTCTTGAGGTCTTCTTCCAATGCCGAGTCGTCCAGCAGCACGACAACGTCGCCCTTGCGCACGGGCGAGCCATCCTCAATCACCCATTTGATGGTGCTGGCCACGGTGCTGCCGTGACTCCGCGCCTTGACGCGGCAGACAATGTCGCTATTGACCGCTGCCGCAAGCACGCCGTGCTCGGCATAGGTCATGCAAAGCTTGTCGAAGTGAACGGGTTGCGTGAGCAAATCGGAGCGATGAGCATGCCCGGCGGGCAGCATGAGCCAGGTGCTGCTGCCGAGCAACAGAACCGGCGCCGCCAGGATGAGGAGTTTGCCGGTGCGCCGTGTCCTGCGGCCGCCTGGCGGTTTCGGACGTTCGATGGGTTGTGGCGGCACCCTCTGAAAAGTCTGCATGGTCAAAGGCTGCACTCCTCGCGAATCCGGGCGCTGCAGTTCGGAACAGAGAGGGGACGAGCTCCCCGTTTGCATGGCGCTTGTGCTCATGTCCGCGTCAGTTCACGCAAGGCGAAGCCAGGCACGTAAGGGGGTGCCAGGCTCAGGTTGGCGGCAGAGTTCGCTTTCGCGAATCCGCCGATTCGGCGGGAAGGATCGGCAGCTAGCTTTCGCTAGAGCCAATCCCTGGTTCGTATGGATTTTATAATGTTTTCGGTTGCCAGGCAACTACTCGGATTCCGTTGCAGCGGCTGTTAGTGCAACCCTCGCCGCCATTATGAGTTACGGAATCGTAGGAACCTTGTTCAGTGCCGTGTAAACTTCTGCAGACCGTCGGGTTGCTCCGCCCTCACGCCCCGCCGAGCCGCTGGGCGTTATGCTCTTCCGGATGATGGTGGCGCTTCGCTGCGGGCAGGGATATCAGCCTGAGCGGACCGCCCCTTGTTGGCCCCTCAACCCCGGCTCTTGTCCATGGCCTTGACGAGGGAGCTCAGCCGCCGGAACGCAAGGCTGTGAAGCCTTCTTGCGTTGTCTGCCGACGCTCCTATGCGCCTTGCCGATCTCCTCGAACGAGAGCCCCTCGATATTGCGCACCTCGATCAGGGCTCTGAGCTATCGCAATGAAGCGCTGTGGACCCGAATCGGATGAAGTCGAAATTTCGCGCAGAGCACGCAGAGAGCGCAGAGAGTCGCCATAGGTAACTTGCTTCTGTCTGTTTGTCTCTGCGTTCTCTGCGAACTCTGCGAGAAATCTGGTGAAACTGATCGCTGACTTATTCAAGGAGAAGCATCATGCACGATTACGACATCTTCGCGGCTCTGGCACAAGTGCGGAAGGACGCCGTGGCGCTGGCGTGTGCGACACGCACGCTGGTGCTGCAGCTTGAGGAGGACTTGCGGCGGCTCGATGCCTGCTGTGGCGGCGAAGGGGCCGGCCGGGCGTTCGCGCGGGCGTTTGTCGATGAAGTGGTCCGGCCGGTGCGCCAGGTTGTCGAGGCACTTAGCGACTTTGTGGACCCGTTCAAGGATCTGCCAACGGACGCCGGCGACAGCGAGGGAAGTGCGGAACCGGCGGCGGAGCAGCGAAGCGGCTGCATCCATTTCGAGCGGCTCCTGAAATTGCATGAGCCCTACGTGTTGGAGAAGACCATCGAGGTGTACGGCCGGCTGCGCGGCGACGACGACACGCGCCTGTTTCGGCTCCAGGCGCTGCGGTCGATCCAGGAGGGCGGCTTCCAGGTCGCCATTCACCGCCAGGTGGAGGTGCCGCTTGCGTCCCTCTGCCCCGCCGACGGCCCGGAAAATGCGGCTCGCCGCGAGGTGCAATTCTGGGAGCCGTATGACCTGATCTGGAGCGGCATGCCGACGGTGGAGAAGGCCCTGGATCAGGTGCTGTTGTTTCTGGAAATGCGATGCGATTAGGATCCGAGAGCTGCCAAAGCGACCATTAGGGTCGAGCGGAATTAAGACAAGTCGTCTTAACGACTCCCGACCCCTTTTTCCGATTCATCGGATTAGCCAAGCGAGCTGCGACAGGATTCAATTAGGAATGAGCGATGAGCAAGTACGGGAAATGCTAGGCCCCCGGATGGTCAGTGTCGCGGTTACAGTTGAAACCCCCAGCGCCTGGGATGAAGATGCCAAGCCGATTCGCACGACTGATGCAGGTTGGGGCGACGAAGACAGCAACATCATATACGTGACCTTCGGCACCACGAATTGCGTGACGGCGAAACGTTTCTCCCCAACCGAGTTTTCCTTTCTTGAGCTAATGAAACGCCGCATCGAGCGCCGCATCCGGGCGCTTTGGCCGTGACCTGCCCGTCAGAGAGCGTCATGCCGGCGACGGCATCGCGGGCGCTGGACGGGCCAGGTATTCCTGAATGAACTGGACCTTGAGCGTCGCAGGGGGTTTCCGCTCAGGCGTACTATCTGAAATAGGATGTTGATCGACGCGAAAAAAAAGACCCCGGCAAAACTGCCGGGGTCTGTTCGTTTCGGGTTACGGGCACCACGGACATGGCGGGCAATCGTCGCAGCATGCGCTATCTGGGCTGCCGATCTTAGTGCCTGCCGTTGGCAGGCAACATGGCGGGCACTGGTCGCAGCAACCTGGCGGACAATCCGGGCAGCAATCGGCAATTGAGACGGTGCTGCCTGTCATGTTCGCATGGTAGAGGCCAAACGACGCGGCCCCCATGAGCAACGGCAGGATTACAACGGTGCTCCAGAGTGCGATTCGTTTCATGCAACTTCCTCCCAAAAGAGATTTTCAACCGCGCGCAGTCTACCAAGCCCTGCGCGAGACTGCCACAATAATCGGGATGCCTGGCCCGTCCCCCCGTGGTTAGTACGTCGCCACGGCGATTGCCACCAAACATCACGCCGTGCTTTATCCGGCCATCACGGTGGGGCGTGGCGGCATGCATAAGGAGCGCGGTAATCATGAATGCGCGAGGTATGATGACGGCCATTTCCTCGCTATCTTGTTCGTCCCCGAGCTGCCGGCACGCTAAGGGACAGGGAGCCGCGCGCAGGAAGCGCTGCCTTTTTCCCTTTTTGTGGCGTCTCCGGTAGTGGAAGCGTTCGATCAGACCGTTTAAGTCGAAGTGACTCGCGAGCCTTTTGTCACTCCACTCGGGCCATTCTCAACTGCCTATTTGCCTTGAGCTTACGTCGTAGGTAGTGTACGCTATATCAGTCTTGTGCTCTAGAGGGCAAAATGATGCCGTTAGTTCGTCCGCGATTGACAGATCATTTCGGCCTCGCCATCACCCAAGAGGATGCGGACTTTGCCATACCGTTTTTGGACGAGGACATTCCGCTTTCTTTGGATCCATTTCTCCTGTGGAAGTCGCCCTCGCAACAAGACAACACGCTGCACACCGGACTGGTAAACTCCTTCAATTATCTTGGGCACCTGGTTAAGAAGGGCAAGAAAGCTGAGGCAACCGCGCTATTGATTGCACTTTCCGAGTGCGAGGAAGTCGGCCTTGGGTTTTCAGAAACGCGGGCGGGAAAGCGAATCGGTGAAAAGACAGCCCATGACATGCTTGCTATGTTCGAGGTCATCCCGCAGATTGGCGCGAGTGGCTTTACCCACTTCGAGGAAATTCAGTTGATGGTCGATGGCGTATCGAAGGACCGTGTCGGCGACATCGCCTGCAACTTCCTGATGTCGTTCATGATCGACTTCACAATCGACCAATGTCAAAAGTACGGCATCCCGATGCATGATGTTTCGCTTCGCGCCGTCTACAACTACCGGCACAACTGCTTCGACAAGAACCACAAAGCTAGACTGCCTACGAGCCCGCGGACAGGACATCCAGTCGTGCTCGTCCCGAAGCGGTGGCTCCGGGTAATCCCGTGGTTGAACTTCGACGACTACATCAAGAACTATTACTTGAAGGAGGTAGTTAAGGAAGGGGAAGGCTTCAACAGAGTTGCCGTGCTCAACTTCAACCGGGAACATTACGATTGCGTGCGAGCTTACACGGGCGAGCGCGAAAGAGAGCACAAGGACTGTAAGAACGACCCGCTGTTCAGCCAGTTACCGATCTTCTCGGTCACAAAGAAAGTTAACAAGCTTGAGAGACTAGCCAGCGGCAAGCAAGACGCCGCCGACAAGGAATATGAACGGCTCATGGAGGAGATTCTGCCCTCGATGCTCTACCCCCATTTGGACTTTGCCGATTCGCAGGTCCGCACGGACTCGGGCACGCTAATCAGAGACTTGATTTTCTACAACAGTCGCGGCCTGCCGTTCCTCAAGGACATCTACGACAGATACGGCTCGACGCAATTGGTCTTCGAGTTGAAGAACGTCAGGGAGGTTGAGCGTGACCACATTAACCAGCTAAATCGCTACTTGAATGAGCACTTCGGCAGGTTCGGCGTCCTCGTGACGCGAAACCACCTGTCGAAGGCCATGTTCAAGAACACCGTCGATCTCTGGTCGGGTCAGCGACGCTGCATCATCGCCCTGACCGACGAAGACGTGAGGGTAATGGCCGAGGTTTTCCGAAGCAAGCAACGGTTGCCCATTGAAGTCGTCAACAAAAAACTCATTGAGTTCCTGCGGGCGTGCCCGTCATAGGAGAAACAAATGACACGAAGACGGGATTCGGAAAATGAATCGCGACTTGATGCAGCTACCATTCAAGAGTTCGATCGCCTTCGGGGTCAGCTCAAAGCGTTTTATGCCGAGATCTCTATCCTGTCCAAGAAACATCCGGATGGAAAGCTGAACAAGTTCAAGTTAGGTTTCATCAACGCTACACTGAAGAAGGCAACCGTGCTTCTTGGGGAATCTTACCGTCCATTCGCGGAGTTCGAAGCCTTACCCGACGACGACATGCCCAGCGCGAGCGACGCGGGAATGATGCTTTCGCAGTACCTCAACAGCATGGAGCGTTTCCGGCGTGAGCACAGCGATGACAATAAGTTTGGCGCCGGGCGTCTATGGCGAACACGCGATGGACAAGAGATCCGGACTGATTAGTGATAACGAAGGAGACATGGCCGATTTGTAATGGAGCAACATCCGATGGACAAAGACAGGATGGCGGAAGGACGAAGGTTGGCGGCTGAAAAACGGCGGCTGGAAGCTGAGAATCGCCGCGCCGCAGAGGCGAAAGAGCTCGAAGAAGTAGAGAGGCTGCGTTTAGACGAGGAGACGATTCAAGATTTCGAGAAGTTCCGGGTACAGTTGAAGACATTTTATGACGAAATCAGCATTCTTTCGAGGAAATCGCCTGACAGCCCGATGAATAAATTCAAGCTCAAATTCCTCAACGATACGCTGAAGAAGGTTACCGCAATCCTCGGACCAGCGCACCGTCCCTTCCCCGACTTCGAGGCGTTTGACGAAGATGAATTGCCGACGACGAGTGATGTTGTGATAATGCTGTCGCACTATCTAGAAAGCATGGGACCATTCAAAGATGCTCACACATACAGTGACGCGGTTAGCCTCAAGCGGTACTGGCACACCAAAGGTAACGGGGATCTTGAAGCTTGAGCAATCGTCGTGGGCCAAGCGCGTTCGGTCCAATTCCACCGGTTACTTACGTTCCGGCATAAGAGGCGCGCAAGCCGTTATTTCTTCGCCCCGACAGCGCTCGAAGAACATCGGTACACTTTCATTTCCGGTTAGGTCCTCTGGCAGGCGACATCGCTGTAGGTGTTGGCCGATTCGCGCTGGAGCTCCCGCCCAACCAATCGGCGTCGGCGAGAAGGCAACCGGACGCGGCCCAGCGCCTACGCCCTCGTGACCAATGCGGAATTTTTTCCTTGACTTGCGGCCGCAAGATGCGACGATTTCGGCGCGAGAGCGCAAAAGAGCCTCGATACACTGCGTCGCAAACGGGCTTCCCCACCGCGATCTTTACACTCTAGAAAATGCAAAGTGGAGTACCATGTCGCTCGAATCCTTTTTCCGCCGTCTTACTCCATGGAGAAGAAAGGCAACTGCCGTATCTCATTCCGAACACGGCACATCCGTCGCAACAGCTCAAGGTCTTAAGGCCCCGGAGACTGGAACAACAGAGCTTCCGAGCCCCGTTTTGCGTCATTCGGCAGGGGACCTGGCGGCCGACGCTGGTAGCACGGCTCCATCGGTTTCTCAGGATGAGATTTCTACTCGTTATTGGTTGGTGTGTTTGGTCATCGCGGTCGTTTTTCTTCTCACATCTCTCCTATTAGAGCTTGCGGTCGAGAAAGAAGAGTGGGTGGCAAAGCTCGGTCCATTGCCCAGATTATTCTTCCGTGATATGGGCATGGCGATTCTTGTTGCCGTCATTGTGGCCTACACGCTTGAGCAACAAATGAACAAGAAAACTCAGGAAAGACACGAGAAAAACCTGGTGGAGATAAAAAACAAGACGCTCGAGGCCTTATTCGGCATCTATCTTGAGCCGCAGCTATTCTCCCAGTTCTTGTTTGCCGTCCTTACAAGGCGAGTCAAGCATAAAAACTGCGTGATCGCTTACCATTTTGAACGCTCCGAAACCGAGGACGCAGCCGCGCCGCAAGAGCTACGACGAGTGAAACTTACTGTTGCCATAAGATACGAATTGCATAACATTGCGCACCGCGACGTAACAGAGCGTTTTTGGCATTTTTTTGAGGTAAGTTTGCCGAAGACCACTTTTCCCCCCGCTTACACGCGCTTTCGCTTGAGCGGCTACAAGAAAGTGCACGGATGCGACGGGCCGATTGATTGGGACAATGCGGCTATCGAGCAAAAACTGAAAAGCGGCCGTAAGAGAGATAGGGAAGACCGAGAGGAATACCGCAGGGAACTGCCGAGCTTTGAAGTCGAAATCTCTCCCGACAAGCCGGTGACTGTGGAAATCGAGTACGTTACGGAGAAGCAGTATTGCGATAGTGACATTTGGCTGTCGAGTGTCCCGGGAGACGGGCTTAAGGTAATGGTATTTGTCAGCGAAAAACTCCTGCCCATGAGGTTTTGGGCGAACACGGCACATTGGCAGCAAGCGGGTCACCCGAATTCCAGGCGGACAAATCAACAGAATTATTTTGAATGGGAAATGAACTCGGTCTTCCTTCAGGGTCAGGGATTCATTCTCAACTGGTTCCCCAAAGGATGAGTACGGCCGGCGCAAGACGCGTCTCGCAGAGCCCTGCTTCGTTGTCCGGGTCTCGGCGATCCGCGAGCAGCATCATGTGCCGCCTCGGGGCAGGCGCCCTCCGGAAAAAGCGAAGGTCTCCGTTCCTCAATATCCGTCGCCAGCGACTGGAACCGGGACTCTTTCGCCGGCTCGACTTGACCTAGGGGCCCAGGTCCTTCGCTGCTTCTACATTTTTGAAGCGAACGAAGTAGTTCTCCTTGGGGAACTTCACTTCCTCGATTTGCTTGAACCCTGCCGCCAGAATCTCCCGGGTGAAAACTTCCTGCCCGGCGCGGACGTGGTTGAGCAACCAGGCCGAGGTTTGTCCCTGGATGCGGCGAAATCGACCAGGACCACTTGCCCGCCCGGTCGCAACACCCGGTGGCCCGAGGCCATCATCTTGGCGGGGAACTCGAAAATGATGATAGGTATCGCAGATGAACGGGCGATCGATGGAGTTCGCCGGCAGGGCTGCGGAATCCTGCCGGCAAACGATGCCGACCACGTTCTTCAAGCCCTGCTCCTTGCCGGGCAGTTTTTGGCGTGAGTTTATTTTTCCCTTGCCATGTCGCGCCAAAGCGCGCATGCTCGGTCGTGGAACGGCAACCGCTTCGGGTTCGCTGAAGGGCTAGTTTATCACGCCTCACCTAACTCGCTGAGCGCGCGAGGACTTGCTCATCGCCTTGATTGCCGGCTCCGATGAGCATTTTCAGCGTGTTTGATTGGCGTCGTTATGACTGAGTTGCGAGGCGTGGTTCCAAGATGTCAGAGGCTGTACCATCGTGAATCTCTCGACACTTTCTGGTTATTTTTCCCACATCCATAAGAGAAAGTCGCGGCCACGGTACCGCGGCCTGGGCACGCCCGGCTGGCAACTGCTGGTCGAGCGGCTTGAGGACCGCTGGGTGCCGTCCACGAGCATCAGCGAATACGGGACGCTCACGGCAAACAGTCTTCCGAGCGGTATCGCGCTCGGGCCCGACGGCAATATTTGGTTCACGGAGACGAACGCCAGCAAGATCGGCCGTCTGAATTTGACGAGCGGCGCCGTGGCCGAGTTCGCCACGCCCACGCCCGACAGCCAACCGATGAACATCACGGCCGGCCCGGACGGCAATCTCTGGTTTACGGAAGCCGCCGGCAGCAAGATCGGCCGGATCACCACGGCCGGGGTCATCAGCGCCGCGGATGAGTTTGCCACCCCCACCGCCAACAGCTTCCCTGTAGCCATCGTGGCGGGCCCGGACGGCAATCTCTGGTTCACCGAGAGTCGCGGCGGCAAGATCGGCCGGATTACCACGGCCGGGATCATCACGGACGCCGATGAGTTCAGCGTTCCTGGCGCGCTTAACCGCCCCTACGCCCTGACGGCCGGGCCGGATGGCAATCTGTGGTTCACGGAGTCCGACGGCAGCAACAGTCAGATTGGCCGGATTACCACGGCCGGGGTCATCACGGACGCCGATATATTCCCCATTCCTACGCCTGTTGGCGACCCGCTATCTATTACGACCGGCCCGGACGGCAAACTCTGGTTCACGGAGATCAATATCAACAGAATTGGCCGGATCACCACGGCCGGCGTTATCACGGCGGCCGACGAGTTTGGCATCCCCACAGCGAACAGTAATCCGGGAGCCATCACCGCCGGCCCGGACGGCAATCTGTGGTTCACCGAGTATGGTGGCAACAAGATCGGCCGGATCTCCACGAACGGTCTTTTCCTCTCCGAAGTCAGCGTTGCCACCAGCGGCGGCGGACCGAACGGTATCACCATGGGGCCGAAGGGCACGCTGGCGTTTACGGAAAGCGGCGGCAACAAGGTTGGCGTGGTCCATGGCATGCCGTTCACCGGCCTCAGCGAATCTGAGCCGCTCCCGCCGACCAGTGATCCGCTAGGCATCACGCTCGGCCCAGACGGCAATCTCTGGTTCACCGAGAGTAACGCGGGCAAGAGCGAAATCGGCCGTCTGAACATGGCCAGCGGCGTCCTGGCAGAGTTCCCCACGCCCACAAAGGGCAGCCAGCCTTTTGCCATTACCGCCGGTCCGGACGGCAATCTCTGGTTCACAGAAGCCTCCGCCAACAAGATCGGCCGAATCACTACGAACGGCGTCATCACCGCCGCGGATGAGTTCCCCGTTCCCACAGCCGACAGCGGACTTGACGGCATAACGTTCGGTCCGGATGGCAATCTCTGGTTCACCGAGGCCTTCGGCAACAAGATCGGCCGGATCACAACGGCCGGTATCGTTACGAATGAGTTCATCGTCCCTACCGCTTCCAGCGAGCCCCTCGCTATCACGTTGGGTCCGGACGGCAATCTCTGGTTCACGGAGGACAACGCCCTCGGCAAGATCGGCCGGATCACCACGTCTGGGGTCATCACGGAGTTCAGCATCCCCACCCCCAACAGCTACCCGCTGGGCATCACGGCGGGCCCGGACGGCAAGCTCTGGTTCACGGAGGACGCCAACAAGATCGGCCGGATCACGACAGCCGGCATCATCACGGCTGAGTTCAGCGTTCCCACGCCCAACAGCCTCCCCGTCGGCATCACGCCTGGCCCGGACGGCAATCTCTGGTTTACGGAGACCGGCGCCAACAAGATCGGCCAGATCGCTACCACCGGCTTTATGGTCGCGGAGTTCAGCGTTCCCACGAGCGACGGCGGCCCGTACGGCATCACCACCGGCCCCCAAGGCACCGTGGCGTTTACCGAAATCCGTGGCGACAGGCTCGGCGTAGTGCATGACATCCCGAACGCCGATCATTCACCGCCCGCTCAGCTCGGCCCGTTTGCCAACACGATCACGCACTCCAGGGAGCACTACACGCAATTTGTCACCAACGCCTACCAGCAGTACCTGGGACGAACACGCGACGCCGCCGGCCTGGCTGGCTGGGTGAGCCAGATGCAAGCCGGCCTGAGCGACGAGCAGCTCGAAGCCGGCTTCATCGGCGCACCCGAATTCATCGCCAATCATGGCGGCACCGGCGCAGGCTGGGTGCAGAGCCTGTACCACGATATCCTGGGCCGGCCCCCCACGCAGCCAGAGGTGAATTACTGGGTGGCCCAGCTCAACAGCGGGGTCTCAGCGCAAACGGTCGCCTTCGGCTTCGCCGCCAGCCGCGAACGCGAGGGGAATCGCGTGCGGGCGGACTACCTGAGCTTCCTGGCGCGCACCCCGGACCAGGCCGAGGTCGATTCCTGG
>Ga0073928_10002006_pt1 | contig 36923 bp, 32 predicted proteins | sample PaiPotPPA55metaG_FD_76969 | JGI IMG/M metagenome (GOLD analysis project Ga0073928, IMG submission 76969) | Iron sulfur acid spring bacterial and archeal communities from Banff, Canada, to study Microbial Dark Matter (Phase II) - Paint Pots PPA... ... | reverse complement strand
ACGCCGAAGGCAAGCACAAGAAACAGACGGGAGGCCACGGCCAGTTCGGGCTGTGCCGTATCAAGATGGAACCGCTGCCGCGCGGCAAGGGAATCGAATTCGTCGACGATGTTTTCGGCGGCGCGATTCCCAAGAACTGGATTCCGTCGGTCGAAAGGGGCATTCGCGAATCGGCCGAACGCGGATACCTCGCCGGTTTTCCGGTGGTGGACTTCCGCGCGAGCCTCTATGACGGCAAGTACCACGACGTGGATTCAAGCGACATGGCATTCAGGATCGCGGGATCGCTCGCGTTCAAGGAAGCGATGAAGCAGGCGCGGCCGGCGCTGCTCGAACCCATCATGCACGTGGAGGTGTATGCCCCGGACCAGTATTCGGGCGACTTGATGGGCCATCTGAGCGGGCGCCGCGGAAAAATCAGCGGCAGCGAGACGCGCACCGGAAGCGTCATTATCAAAGCGCTGGTGCCGTTCGCGGAAATGCTCAGCTACGCGAACGAGCTGATTTCGATGACGCAGGGACGCGGAAGCTACTCGATGGAATTTTCGCACTACGACTTCGTGCCCAGCGAGCTGGCTGAAAAAGTGATCGCGGCCCACAAACCGCACCACGCAGGCGACGAAGCGGAAGGCATGTCGGCATAGCTCCGCATCACTAGTTGCGCCGCGCGGCAATCCCGACGGGTTCGCGCCGAGCTAGCGCGAAACGTTCGAAGAGGCGGCGCCGTTCTGGTCTGCGGGAGGCTGCGCGTGACCCCGCTTCGATTTCTGATGTTTGCTGGGTTTGGGCTGGCTGCTGTTACCGGACGTGAATCCCGGGCAGCCGTAGCCGTAACATGGTCCAGTCTCGCGGAACCACCCACCCGACACGGGCGAACAACAACCCAAAAGGGACAGTACCAGACCGGCTGCTGCAAGTTTTTTGTTCATGCGGTTCCTCTCGATGGCGCGCCGCGGATCAAGGCGCACTCTACCTACGTATCGGCAGCCAGATACGAAATGTCCACGGGGACGTGGGCGGTAGGTGCCGGGCCTGGACTACGTCTCTGTGTGCCGCTTTGGTACGGTGTTTATCGCGGCTGGAAGAACCCTGTCAAGCGTTTGTGTTCTTCGAAGGCAGGCCCGAAATTCGCTCGCGAACCAGCCGCGAGCGCGCGAGTCCAATCTCGCTAGGTTGCCCAAATTGGCGCTTGCGAACGGCAGCGAGCGTGGGTCAAGCTCAACCGCCATGAAGAAAGCTATAAGGTCGAAAAAGCCAGGCGATGCGACGCTGGCAATCCACGCCGGCGAAGAGCGGTTTCATGTGGGGGCGCCGGTAGGCGTCTCCATTGCGCGGACTGCGAACTTCACTTTCAAAAGCACGGAAGAAATGAAGCGCTGGGCCGAAGGAAAAAGCTCGGCCTACATCTACACGCGCTATGGCAATCCGACGCTCGCCATCGCGGAACGGAAGATCGCCGCGCTCGAGCGCGCGGAAGCGGCGATCGTTACCGCCTCCGGGATGGCGGCAATCTCGAGCTCGCTTCTCGCTGTGTTGAAGGCGGGCGACGAAGTGATCTCCACGCCGCAACTTTACGGCGGAACCTACCGGCTGATGCGCGACGTGCTTCCCCGGTTCGGCATCGCCGTGCGCCACGTGGAGCCGGACCTTGCTGGAATCGAGCGGCTCGCGGGCCCGCGAACCAAGGCGCTCTACATTGAAACGCCCAGCAATCCCACGTTGCGGCTCGTCGATCTGCGCAAAGCGGTGGCGTTTGCAAAAGAGTGGGGCTTGGTTTCGCTGATTGACAATACGTTCTCGAGCCCTGTGTTGCAGAAACCGATCGAACTCGGGTTCAATATCGTGCTTCACAGCGCGACGAAATTCCTGGCCGGCCACTCGGACGTCATCGCCGGGGCGGCCGCAGGCAGCCGCGTTCTGATTGAGAAGGTGCGGCAAAACATCATCAATCTGGGAGGCTCGATGGATCCGGAGGCAGCCTTCCTGCTGATTCGCGGCATGAAGACGCTTGAGGTTCGCGTTGAGCGACAGGGCAAGACCGCGATGACCGTTGCAAAATATCTCGCGCGGCATCCGAAAGTCGCGCGGGTGCACTATCCGGGACTAACTTCACATCCGGATCACGCACTCGCGAAACGCCAGATGCGCGGGTTCGGCTCGATGCTCGCTTTCGACCTTAAGGGCGGACTTACCGCCGCGCGCCGCTTCTGCGACCGCGTCCGAGTATTCCTGCTGGCCGCGAGCCTGGGCGGGGTGGAATCGCTGGTCGTTCTGCCGATCTATACTTCGCACTACAAAATGTCGGCGGCGGAGTTGCGCGCAGCCAGCGTGGAACCCGGGACGGTGCGTGTTTCTGTGGGCCTGGAGGATCCCGCGGACCTGATCGAAGACCTGCGCCAAGCCTTGAGCTGAAACAGAAGGGCGGCCGACCAATTCAGCATTTTCGAGAATCGCGCGACTATTGAACTCACCGTATACCTATGACAGAATCCCGTAAACGTTTACAGGGTCAGTAAGGTCAACTCGCCTATGATCTCGCGCGTAGTCTCCACGGCCACTGTCTTCCTCTTTTTCTTGATGATGGCGGCCAGTGCTTCGGGACAAGCCCGACCTGGCATGCCCACTGCCGCGCCAATGCAGCCTGGGCCGCCGGGCGGGGGCCTTGGCATTCCGTACGCATCCATCACCATCATTGTGGCGGATGCGAATGGAGCGAATCTGAGCCAGCAAGCGCTGGTCAAGCTCTACAGCAATTCGACCCAAACGAACGTATGGGGGACAACTCAAGATCGCTCTCAGATCATATTCGACCAGGTTCCTCCGTCCGACTACGAGGTGGAAGTGAGCGCGGCGGGATACGAGACGACGACCAAGGACTTGAACGTAATGACGGCGGGACAGAACTACGAGCTGATCGTCCGGCTGAAGCCGGATGATTCCGGCGCCGTCACGAATCCAGTTCCAGGACAGTTACTCGCGCCCAAGGCGCGTAAGGAGGTTCAAGAGGGAATTTCGAACCTGAACGCGGGAAGACTGAATCAAGCGGAGAAACACTTCGAGGCAGCCTATAAGCTGGCGTCGACCAACGCCGATTTGAATTATTTGCTCGGGTTTCTCTACTTGCAGAAAAAGGATCCGGACCAGGCACAAACATACCTGGCCAAAGCTGTCTCGATTGATTCGCGGCACGTGCGCGCGCTTACAGCGCTCGGCCAGCTCCGCTTGCAAAGAAAAGACTACGCGGGAGCCATAACACCGCTCGAACAGGTGGTTTCCGTTGATCCCGGATATTGGATGGGTCATTGGCTGCTCTCGGAAGCTTACCTGCGGATCAGTGATTTCGAGAAGTCGCTTGACCAGGCCGACCTCGCAATCCAGAAGGGCAAGGGCGCGGCGGGCCGCGCCGAAATCGTAAAGGGAGAGGCGTTAGCGAGTTTGGGCCGGCGCGAAGAGGCAATTCAAGCCTTCGAAACCTTCTTGAAAGATGCGCCAAAGGATCCCACCGGGCCGGCGGTTCGCGAAATGATCGCGCAGATGAAAACCACGAGCGCGCCGGCATATCGAGGGACTTCTGGCAGCGAGGTGGTGTCCGCACTGCCGGTCGCCACTACCGCTCTCGGGCCCGCGGAGAGCAAGCTCTCGATTCCGCTGTGGCACCCGGGGTCTATTGACGACGAAAAGCCGGCGATTGCGGAAGGTGTTGCTTGTCCGTCGGACCAAGTGATCGCGGGCGCGGGCAAGCGTGCGAAAGAGCTCGTTGATAACGTGGGCCGCTTCGACGCTACCGAGGACGTCTTGCACGAGGAGCTCGACGAGTTCGGGAAACCGATCTCGAGGGAGAGGCGCAAGTTCGACTACCTAGTGACGATCTCAGAAACCCGGCCGGGAAGGCTGATGGTGGATGAATATCGCAGCGCGCTGACCGACCGGGGCGATTTTCCCGACAACATTGCAACCCGGGGTCTGCACGGACTCGCCATGGTGTTCCATCCCGTGCTTCGCGACGATTTCCAAATGACCTGCGAAGGACTGGGCGACTGGCGCGGACAAGCGACGTGGCTTGTTTACTTCCGCCAGCGTCCGGATCGCCCGAACCGCCTGATGAGCTACAGGTTCACCGACGCCGAGTATTCCGTTCCTCTGAAGGGCCGCGCGTGGATCGCGGCCGGCACATTCCAGATCGTTCACCTCGAAGCGGACTTGCTGAATCCCATGCCGAATATCCAGCTGCTGAGTCAGCACGAAGCTGTGGATTATGGCGCTGTGGCCTTTAAGACCAAGAAGACCGAACTCTGGCTTCCGAAGAGCGCGGATCTTTACTTCGATTTTCGGCGCCACCGCTATCATCGGCGCCACAGCTTCGGCAGCTACAAGCTGTTTTCGGTCGCCGCCGACCAGAAAATTGGGGACCCGAAAGAAAGCGATGAATCGAAGACCCCGCCTTCAAAGCCCCAGCACTAGTCCAGGGCCGGGTTCTGGCGATTTGGCGGTGCGCCGATTGATCGAGGCTCTAGAAGATGAGAAACTCGCAGCGTCCCTCCTGCTAGTCGCCTCGATGTGGAGGACAGCGTGAACCGACTGCAGAAATGCGTGATGGCTGCCTCGATCCTCGGCCTCGCCCTGGGTTCGAGCATTTCCGCTCAGACGCGTTTGCGCTCGGCTACGCCCACCGGGCCAACATCTCCCTCGGGCCTTTCGGATCCGGCCGTTGTAGGATCATCGATCATCGTATCCGTGGTCGACGAAGCGGGAACGCCCCTCGATAAACAGGCCATCGTCAAGCTCTTTGACGAGGCGACGCAGTCCGTAACCTGGGGCAGCACGCAAGGCCGAACCGAAGCGCAATTCGACAACGTAAAAGCGGGCCAGTACCAAATTGAGGTGAGCGCGTCGGGCTTCAAGACTACCCAACAGGAATTGACGGCCACGAGCAGCCACGAAGCGTATCGCATTCTCGTGGCCCTTCCGCTAGACGTTTCCGGCGCGGTAACCGACATAAAGCCGGGGCAAGTGCTGGCACCGAGAGCTCGCAAAGAAGTGGAAAAAGGAATGGCCGCGCTCAAGCAAGGCGACCTCAATGAAGCGCAGAAACACCTTGAAGAGGCCTACAAGCTGGCCCCCGCCAACGCAGATGTGAATTACCTGCTGGGCGTTCTGTGTGTGCGGCGCAAGGACACAGCGCAAGCGCAAGCCTATCTGAATCGCGCCATTTCGCTTGATTCCCGGCATATTGGGGCGCTGACGGAGCTGGGCCAACTGCTCTTGCAGCAAAGAGATTTTGCGGGGGCCGCGGCTGTTCTCGAACCGGCGGTGTTGCTGGACCCAAAACAGTGGCGGGGTCATTGGCTGCTTGCCGACACATACCTCAGACAGCAAGAGTTCGAGAAGGCCCGGCTACAGGCGGCACTGGCAATCAAGGAGAGCAAGGGCGGCGCCGTCGAAGCCAGACTCGTCCTGGGCGAGGCACTGGCAGGACTTGGACGCAAAGAAGAAGCGATACAGGCGCTGGAGCTTTTCTTGCACGACGAGCCCCGCAGCCCGGCCGCGCCGGGCGTTCGAGAGTTGATAGCGAAACTTCAGAGTACCTCGGCGAGTCCAGTAACAAACAAGCCCTAAGAACGGAGAAGGGGGCTGGGGGTCTGAGCGGCGCTCAGACTTGAACGGCGGGACCCGCGCCGTGTCGTGATTTGGTTAACCTTCGGTACGGCAGGTCCATTGACTCGGTCGTGGGTGCTTCGTACTATCTTCGATAGCTCGCAGGGACCCCGCGGTGGGAGTATTGACCGCAGCCTGCCTGCTTTGTTCAGGGCTACACGCAGCGCCAAGTATATGAAGCACCGCGCGACATTCTGGGTCACGCTGGCAGCCGGCACGATATTGCTGGCTGGCTGCGAGGAAACCGCCACCAAACAGGTCTGCGTGCAGCCTCCAGCTCCCGTGCCTGCCCAAGTGCCGCAGTACGCGCGTGAACCGCTTCCCTTCCCAAGTAAGCCAGTCCTTTACGTTTCGCTGTTGCCGGACGCGCGCCCCGCCATCGATATCCTGCTGGACAAGGTTCAGGCAAGCTTCAACGCAGGCCAGAAAGAATACAAGGCCGGGAATCTGGAGAACGCGCGAGCAAACTTCGATCACGCGGTGAACCTAATCCTATCGAGCGGTTTCCAGGTGGATGCCGATCCTCGCTTGTCCGATCTTTTCGACCAGATCGGCGAATCGATGCACTCCTACGAACTGGATGCCACGCAAAGCGCGGAGGATGAGGAAGCGGACGCTCCGAGCCAGCCCGCCCCCATCGATGAAATCGCAAACATGAGGTTGCCTGCGGCCGATCCCCGCCTGGCACTGAGAGCCGAAAAAGAACTGATCAGCGTGCCCCACGATCTGCCGCTGACAGTCAACGACTCAGTGCTGCAATACCTGAGTTTCTTCACGACGCCGCGCGGCCGGGCGGTGGCGGAGCGCGGCCTCGGGCGCGCCGGGCGCTACAGCGAAATGATCCGCCGGGTGCTAAAGCAGGAAGGCGTGCCGCAGGACTTGATCTATCTGGCGCAGGCGGAGAGCGCGTTCCTGCCGGACGCAGTCTCGCGAAAAGGCGCTCGCGGTATTTGGCAATTCATGCCGTACCGTGGCGAGGAATATGATCTCGACCGCAGCTATTGGGTGGACGAGCGCAGCGACCCGGAAAAAGCCACGCGTGCGGCCGCCCGCCACATGCGCGATTTGTACGACATGTTCGGGGACTGGTATCTCGTGATGGCGGCTTACAACTCCGGGCCGCTGAACGTGGTGCGCGCGGTGGAGCGCACCGGTTACGCCGATTTCTGGGAGTTGCAGAAGCGTCACGCGCTGCCCAAACAGACTCAGGATTACGTGCCGATCATCATTGCCATGGCGCTGGTGGCCAAGGATCCGGCTCTTTACGGGGTGCAGGTGGCCGCCGAAAAGCCGCAGCCGTTCGAAACGATTCGGCCGGGCCATCCGATTGACCTGCGGCTGGTGGCGGACGCAACAGGGGCCGAGATCGACGACTTGCGCGCTCTCAATCCGGAGTTGCTGCGCAACGTGACGCCGAACGACGCGCAGTTCGAATTGAAGGTGCCCGCAGGCTTCGGGGAGAAGTTCAACGCGAACATCCAGCAGGTCCCGGAAGAGAAATGGACGAGCTGGCGGCTGCACCAGGTGGAGAACGGCGAGACCTTGGCGGATATCTCGCGGCACTACAGCGTGACGGTGGCGTCGATGGAGAACGCGAACCACCTTGTGGCGCACGCGCAAGTTCCCGCGGGATTCTGGCTGAACGTTCCCACAGCGCCGCCCGCCGTGCAGCTGGTGCACTACCGCGTGCAGCGTGGGGACACACTCGCGGCGATTGCCGACCGCTTCGACGTTACGGTGGCGGAGCTGAAACGGTGGAATCACATTTCCGCCAACCAGGTGTCGCGTGGAGCGCGATTGCGCATCTACGCGGGCGGCGAGCCGGTGCGGACGTCCCGGTCGAAGCCAAAGGCGGCAGAGAACCGGACGGCAAGCGTGCAAAGCGTTTCGACGAAGACTTCGGATTCTGGCGATCCCGTGCAACACAGGGTAAAATCGGGCGAGACGCTTTACTCAATCGCGCGGCAATATGGCGTCTCCATATCCGCTTTGCGACAATCCAATCCATTCCTCACGGGGCGCGATCTTGAGGCCGGGGACGTCCTGAAGATTCAGCGCTAAGCTTCTTTCGCTAAACCCTTTCAAAGTATAGCTTTAGCGCGAGCTGCAGGTAGGCGTCGGATTCAGCCCGATGCACTCGACCAGCCCCGATTTCAAGAATTCGAGGCTCCGCACATTTCGTTTCCCTTGCTCCTTGACAAAGCTCCGAGACTCCGCTTGAATGCGGCGGAGGCCCGGAAGGCCGTCCGGCACGCCTGAAGCCCACGGGAGGATCGAATGTTTTACGCAAAAATGCATGATGACGAAGATGATGAGCTGCCCCGCTACGAAGAGGAAGAAGAGGGCCTTGAACACCCGCACGAGGGAGAGGTGATTGAAGAAGTGGAAGAGATTGTCGTCGAGGCCGAGCCGGGCGAGGACGAGGCTGAGGCGCCTGCGGCGCCCGCGTCCAAGTCGGCTCCGTCCGCAAAGAAGAAAGCCAAGAAACCCGCTCCCAAGAAGAAGGCTAAGGCGAAGGCAAAGCCGAAGAAGAAGGCGCCGAAAACCAAGAAGGCGGCGAAAAAGGCCGGAAAGCGCAAGAAGCGCTGACGTTTTGGATTCGCTGGTTCGATTGGATCGCGGGATAGCGTACCCTGCTGGAGGGACGCTGTTCCGCGATCTTTTTTTCCTCGCGAGAGTTGGGAGTGTGCCTCCCGTCGTTTATCTATCCGGTATATATGCGGATTCGTTGACCACTTAAGACTAATTTGCTGAATCGTTCCGGCACACGTTCACACGCCAAATCGGGTTTCTCCATCCCGAACTGAAATCTCCTGTTGCTCAGGGTGTTGCTGCGCCGATAGCATGCGGGCGCGATGAAGCGGGCCGTTGAACAAATCCGGAGAATGCGCGGAGGGGCGCAGTCGCATTTGATGAGATGCGACGACGGAAACTATTACGTCGTGAAGTTTCAGAATAATCCACAGGGCGTGCGAATTCTGGCGAACGAATTGCTGGGTACGAGATTGGCTGCGAGACTCGGTCTGCCAACGGCGGCGGCCGAGGTGGTCTTCGTGCATGAAGAGCTGATCGCGCATACGGACGATCTCGTGATGCAGCTTGGGCGCGGGCGCGCGCCCTGCCGTGCGGGGATGCAATTCGGCTCGCGCTATCCGGGCGCTCCGGTTGAGACGGTGGTGTATGACTTCGTGCCTGACGAGCAGCTTCGGGAAGCGCCGAATCTCGCCGACTTTTGCGGGATGCTCGTTTTCGACAAGTGGACATGCAACACGAACGGGCGCCAAGCCATCTTCTTCCGTGCCAAGAATGAATCCAGTTACCAGGCACAGATGATCGATCAGGGATTTTGCTTCAACGCGGGCGAATGGAATTTCCCGGATGCTCCACTGCGGGGCATCTACGCGCGGCATCGAGCGTACGAGTCAGTGCGCGGGATCGATTCGTTTGAGCCGTGGCTTTCGCGCGTCGAGACGCGGATCACCGAAGCTGATCTCGACGAGATCCAGAGTGAGATTCCGCCCGAGTGGTATGATGACGATTCGGACGCGCTCAACAGAATGCTGGAGCACCTTTGGCGGCGGCGAAAGCTGGTGCGCGAGTTGCTTTTTTCAACCTGGAAATCTTCCGCACAACCCTTTCCGAACTGGAAGTGAACCATGCCTGAAAAGAAACAGACTGAAGAAAAGACGTTACGGTACCGGATCCTGCGTTACACGCCGAACTTGATTCGGGACGAGTGGGCCAATATCGGCGTGCTGCTCGAAGAAGTGGATGGGCCGCGGCATTCGATGCGGCTGATCGAGGAATCTTCGGAGATCGCCCGGGTGCGGCGGCTGCACCCGAGCGCCGACGAAAGCCTGCTGCGCGCGCTGCCCGGCGAGTTCGATGCTGCGTTGCGAGGCCCCGCAGCGGACGTCGCGAAGTACATCGAGAAACTCGGCCAGACGCTCTCGAACGCCTTGCAGTTCAGCCCTCAAAAGGCGCTCCTCGCGGAGGATTTCGACGAGGAACTCGACCGGCTGTACCGGGAGCACGTGGCTCCTCCACCCCGGACCCGCGGCGGGATCGTTGAAAGCGCGCGCGCGTGGATCAAGGCACGTTTGGATGACGCGCTGCGCCGGCGCAAGGTGCCGCGCCTCGAGCGCAGCATCCGCGTGGAGGAGTTCACCGAACCCGGCGACTCTTTCAAGCTCGACTATGCGTACCGGAACGGCGTGCGCGGTTTCCTGCACGCCGTCGCGCTCGGCCGCGATCCGGTCCAGGCCAAGGTTCTGGCCTACACCGCCGATCGGATTCGCGCGAGGCTTCCCGAGTGTGAATTCACGGCCATTACGGAAATCGAATCGTCGCCGGACAACCGGCGGCACGCGTTCATCTCCCGGTTGTTCGAAGACAGCCGGATCACAATGGTTCCCCTGAATCGGATCGAAGGATTTGCCGAAGATTTGAAGCGGCGGCTGCAGTAACCGCAATCGGATGATTGGGAGAAGCTGATTCCTTGCGACCTACTGGTTGACCGCTCACGACCCTGCTTTCGATTACCCACGACCTACCGGTCGATTCTGCCCCACTCCGGCAAATCACGTCGGCCAAGCAACGCCTCGGCTGCCCACGTGCCGAGATACGACGACAGGGCCACTCCATGACCCGCGTAAGCCCCCAAAACAACCGCGTTATCGGTCTTCGGATGCCAGTCGAAAACGGGAACCCACGACTCGCGGAAGAGAATCGGGCCGCCCCATCGATGCGTGAATCCGATCGATCTCACCGCGGGATGCAGTCCGCGGACGCGCGTCTCAAGAAAAGCGAGCAGCTTTCGACAGTCTTCCGATGTGATGTCGATCTTCTCAAGATTCCTCGAACCTGGCGCGACCACCAGGCCGCTGCCCCAAATGACGGAATTGTCCAGGCGCACGCGTCCCCAAAGATATGGCAGGTCGATCGTGTAGAACGGCTTTCTTTCCCCGAGGCCGATCTCCCGGAGCTGCTCGTCGCGAAGCGGCTCGCTCAAGACCGCCAGCGTGAGCCGTGGCTCCGCGCCCTCGAGGCCGGACATCTCGGTCGAGAGGCCATTCGTAGCAAACAGAATCTTCCCCGCTCTGATCTCTGCGTGCGCGAGGTGAACGAGCGGCTGGCCGCTCCAGTCGATGTTTTCCGCTCGCGCACTCTCAAAGATCACCGCGCCCAGCCGGTGCGCCGCCCGCGCCAACTCGCTTGCCAGTTTCCCCGGATCGAGCGTTCCTCCCGGAACCTCGTGCATCACGCGCAGCTTGCCGGAATCGCTCCACTCGATGGGAGACCGCCCAGCGCCTGCGCCGCGTCCGATTTCCCACGCGCCGGACCACGCGAGATCGCAATCGACTCCGACCTTGGCGAGAATTTCTGTGAAGCCCGCGAGGACGTCGCCCAGGCCGGGGACGACGCCCGCCGCAGTTTCGGCCAGGACCATTCCTCCCGTCCGTCCGCTGGCGCCTGCGCCAATGCGGGAAGCCTCGAGAACCGCCACTGTCTTATCGGGAGCGAGCAGGCGGAGCCACGCGGCTGCCGCGAGGCCCGTAAATCCCGCGCCCACGACGACGAAGTCAGCCTCTTTGGGAAGCGTCGCAGCCGGCGCCGCGAAGTCAATGTGCCAGGGAGGAATGCCCCAGGGGTTGCTTGCTGCAGGAGTTTGCATGGGAGAACCTAAGCGGTCTTGCAGAGAACCTTCTGCAGGGTCCCGGTCAAGAGCTACGAGTTGAAAGTCACTTTCGACTCGCTTACAGAATACTCTCCGTCCAATTCTCGAGCGTGTGCTTCAGCTTGCCCATGAACTGGTGGGCCGCCGCCCCATCGACCACCCGGTGATCGTAGGAGAGGGTAAGATACACCATCGAGCGAATCGCGATCGCGTCGTCGACGACGACCGGCCGCTTCTCGATCGCGCCCAGTCCGAGGATCGCCACGTTCGGCTGATTGATCACCGGCAACCCGAAGAGGCCGCCGAAAACGCCCGGGTTCGTGATCGAAAACGTGCTTTCGGCCACTTCGTCGGGCTTAAGCTTCTTCGCCCGAGCGCGCTCGGCCAGGTCGTTGATCGCACGTGCGATGCCGAGAAAATTCTTTTCCTCGGCGTTTTTGATCACGGGCACAATCAAGCCCCAGTCCAGCGCCACAGCGATACCGATGTTCGCTTCCTTGTGGAGCACGATGTTCGTGCCGTCCACCGAGGCGTTCACCGTCGGGAACGCGCGCAACGCTTCCACCGCAGCACGCACAAAGAACGGCATGAATGTCAGCTTCGTGCCGGTGGTCTGTTCGAACTTTTCTTTGAGCTTCGCGCGCAGCGTCGCGATCGCGGTCATGTCCGCTTCGTCCACCGAATAGACGTGCGGCGACACGCGTTTCGAGAGCACCATGTGCTCCGCAATCTTCTGCCGCATCACCGACATCGGCTGCACTTCATACTGGCCGAAATACAGCCGCTCGCGCGGAACCGCCGTCTCCAGAACCGCCGAGGCAGCGGCGCCGCCGGACGGCGGAGGAGAAGCCGAAGGGGCGCGGAACGGAATCGCCCCGCCGGTTGCCGTAGGTCCAGCGGACCCCGCCTCACCGGAGCGCGCGGCACCGCCTCCCACGGCCCCGAGGATGTCCTGTTTGCTTACGCGGCCACCCGCTCCGGTTCCCGGAACCTGCGCGAGATCGATGTTGTTTTCGCGGGCGATACGCCGAACGAGCGGGGAGCTTCGAATCTTTTCGCCGCCCACCGACGCGGCAGCGGGCTGCTGAGATGCAGGCGATGCTCCGGCGGACGGAAAGGGCGTGGGAGCAGGTTTGGGTCCGGATGCGGGCGGCGCAGGAGCGGCCTTCGCCTGCGCGGTTGCAGGCGCTGCCGATTGCTGTTTCGCGGGAGCAGGCGCGGCCGTCGAAGTTGCTGCACCAGCCCCGTCGGCATCGATGAGGGCCACGATCGTCTGAATCGGCACGGTCTGCCCTTCGTTGACCTTGATTTCCTTCAGCACGCCGGCGGCGGGCGACGGAATCTCGGCATCCACTTTGTCCGTCGAAATTTCGAACAGCGGCTCGTCGCGCTCGATTTTGTCGCCGGGCTTCTTCAGCCACTTGGTGATCGTGCCTTCGAAAATGCTTTCGCCCATCTGGGGCATCACTACATCAACAGACATCGTTCTCTCCTCCGGACAACGGAATTCACGCGGGGCTCAGACATTCCTCATGCCACACGCCCGGAATTCCGTCGAGCGAGTAAATCTCGTCGCCGCCGGTGAAGAAATTGACGGCTTTCACCTTGGCCACGCGGCCGGCGTATTCGAGCTGCTCCGGTTCGAGTTCGTTGTGATACTGCCCTGCTTCCAGGAACTCTTCGAGGAAAGCGCGGTCGGCGATACGAACTTCCGTCCCGACTGCAAACTCCACGTTGTTGACGCCCTTCGTTTTTCCCATGCCACCCTGCCTTCTCTAGTATTTTGCCAATTCCCGAGCGGCCGCGACAACCTTTTCCGTATTCGGCAAGAACCGGTCCTCGAGCGGCGGCGCGTACGGCACCGGCGTATCAAGGGCCGTAACCCGCACGATCGGGCCGTCGAGATCCTCGAACGCGCCCTCGCACACGATGGCCGCAATCTCGCCCGCGATACCGCCCGTGCGCGTATCCTCGTGCACGATCAAGAGCTTGTTGGTCTTCTTCACGGAAGCGAGGATGGTATCGCGATCGAGGGGCAGCAGAGTGCGCAAATCGATCACCTCGGCGTCGATCCCTTCCTTCGAGAGTTGTTCGGCCGCTTCGAGCGACGTGTGCGCCATGGCCGCGTAGCTGATGATCGTCAAGTCGTCGCCCTCACGCCGCACCGCGGCCTTGCCAAGAGGAACCGAGTAGTCGCCCGCAGGAATTTCTTCCTTGATGCGGCGGTAGAGAAACTTGTGCTCAAAAAATAGAACCGGATTGTTGTCGCGAATCGCGGACTTCAGCAAGCCCTTTGCGTCGTATGCAGTCGAGGGATAAACCACCTTCAGCCCAGGCGTGTGGACGAAATACATCTCCGGATTGGCCGAATGAAACGGCCCGCCGTGCACTCCGCCGCCCGAAGGCCCGCGCAGCACCATGGGCACGGGCGCGCCCCAGCGGTAGTGCGACTTCGCCAGGAAGTTCGTCACCTGGTTGAAACAGCAAGCGATGAAGTCGATGAACTGCATCTCGACAACGGGCCGCAGGCCCAGGTAGCTCATGCCGCAGGCCGCTCCCACGATGGCGGTTTCGCTGATCGGCGCGTCGATCACGCGCTCGCGACCGAATTTTGCCAGCAGCCCTTCCGTTACCTTGAACGCGCCGCCGTAAACGCCGATATCTTCACCCAGCGCCACGACCGTTGGGTCGCGGTCCATCTCTTCGAAGAGCGCCTGGCGGATGGCCTCGAGCATGGTGATCGTTGCCACTAGCGTCTTCTCCGCTTATCCCGAGGATTGTTCCGCGGGTTGTCCCGGGCCTCGCGCACGAAAGCCTTGTCCTTCGGGCCGCGGCCAAACGGAACGCGCAGCACGGCCGCTTCGTCGACGTCGGTTTTGGGTTCAGCCTTCGCAGCGGCTGTTTTCGCCGCTGGCTTCGGAGGCTGTTTTTCGAGCGAGGCCGCGCGCTTGCCTTCGTTGCCGGCCGCCGCCACTTCCTTGGCGCCTGGAATTTCGCCCTCGAGCCCGCCGAAGTGTTCCAACGTCCACGCTGCCGCGATGCTGGACTTTGGCGGCATCACTTCCTCTTTCGGGCGCTTCCAGTCGGCTTCAATCGAGTGACACCCATCGCAGTACACTCCCCGCTCCGCGAGTTCGGGAGGAGGTGACGGGGATTCCTCGGCAAATTTCTGCTCCACGTCGAGTTCGCGTTCGATGCGCGCATCGATTTCCGACTTTTTCTTCGCGTCCCAGACCTTGTTTTCAGTCAAATATTTCTCATACAGAGTGACGGGATCGCGCGCCTTCCAGTGCTCGAACATTTCCTTGGGCACGTACTCCGCGGGGTCGTGTTGGGCATGACCCTTCATACGCATCGTTTTTACTTCGATGAGCACGGGACCCTTACCGGCGCGGCAATCGTCCACGGCATCCTTGGTGGCGTTATACACGGCCAGGACGTCGTTCCCGTCAACCGTCTTGCTCGTGATCCCGTACGCGCGCCCGCGATCGGCCAGATTCTTCAGCGGAACCTGCCGCGATACCGGAGTCGAGTACGCCCACTGATTGTTTTCGAGAATCAAGACGAACGGCGCGCGCTGAACGGCCGCGAAATTCAGGCCCTCGTGAAAAGCGCCGGTTGAGCTGCCGCCGTCGCCGATCCATGTGAGCGTAACGATATTCTGACCGAGATATCTTCCGGCCATCGCGACCCCGGTCATGACCGGAATCAAATCGCCGAGCATCGATATCGGCGAAACCGTGTGCCGCACCTTCAAATCGCCAAAATGGCTCGTGCCGTCCTTCCCGAGAGTGGGCGACGTGAATTTCGCCATGTGCTGCGTGAAGATGTCGCGCGGCTTAAACCCCTTCACCAGCAGCGCGCCGATATTGCGGATCATCGGAGCCAGCCAATCGCGTGGCTCGAGGGCGTAGGCGCTGCCGACTGAAACCGCCTCTTGTCCCAGGCTCGAGTACAGCCCACCCACGATCTTGTTCTGCCGGAACAGCCGCACCATGCGCTCTTCGAGCTGCCGGTTGAGCTGCATGAAATAATAAAGCTCGATTTGCTGCTCCCGCGTCAGCGGACGACTCATGCCCGGGTCTCCTTGATGGCTTCCGCGTGCGCGCGTGCGTGTGTGTTCTCAAATAGTCCCGGCGGGAGATTGCCTCCCGCTAGCGCTTCTTCTAACTGGCGAATAGTCACGAAGAGAATCTCTCGTTCAAACACTTCTCCAAAGTGGAACGCAAGGCGACGGCGGACGTCTTCGCCACGTATCGTCCGCCCCAGAATCCGTTCCAGGGACGTGGCGCGTCGATCCGCAATCCCGCAGGGCACGATCAAATCGAAATAGCGAAGGTCCGTAGACACGTTATAGGCAAAACCATGAGACGTGATCCACCGGCTCAGACGTACCCCCAGCGCGGCGAGTTTCTCTTCGCCCGCGTCCGACTCCACCCAAATCCCATGCCGCCCCTCCGCCCGCCCCGCGCGAACGCAGAAGTCCGCCGTCGCGCGAATCATCACTTCCTCGAGTTGTTCGACGTACCAGCGGACATCGCGGCGATGTTGCACCAAATCGAGGATCGGATATCCGACGGTCTGCCCCGGGCCGTGATACGTGATATCGCCGCCCCGGTCCGCGGGTTGAAATTCCACGTTCATCTGATCGAGAAGATGATTGCCGGCTCGCAGATGCTCGAGCTTGCCGTTGCGACCCAGAGTAATCACGTGAGGATGCTCGCAAAAAACCAACACGTCCGGCACGGCGCCGCTTTTGCGCGCCGCCACGAGACGGCGCTGCAATTCGAGCGAGGCAGTGTATCGAATAAGTCCAGCGTTGAGAACCCAACACTCTTGCTGCAAGTGATTCATCTCCACCCAACCCGAACTTCATGCGCCTGCTAAAGCTAGAAATTGATCGCCAGGCCGCGCACGGCATTGAACGCATCGCCCATCGCTTCCCAAACCGTGGGATGCGCGTGAATAACGGCGCCCATGTCGTCCAAAGTCGCTTCGAGATTCAACGCCGCCGTGGGCTCCGCAAGAATCTCGGTGGCAAGCGGCCCGATCGCGTGCACGCCGAGGATCTCGCCGTACTTCGCCTCGGCCACCACCTTGATGAACCCTTCGTGCATGCCGAGGATCGTCGCCTTACTATTCGCGATGAACGGGAATTTGCCCGTCTTCACGTCGAAGCCGGCTTCGCGGGCCTGCTTCTCGGTGAGACCGATCGAGCCGATCTGGGGCTCGCAATAGGTGGCGTTGGGGCAGCGCTTACGGTCAAACGGCTGCACCTCTTTGCCGGCCATGCGCCCGACCGCAATGATTCCTTCCATGGAAGCGGCATGAGCGAGCTGAGGCAGTCCCGCCACGATGTCGCCAATAGCGTAGAGCTTCGGCTCATCCGTTTCCAGGAACGCGTTTGTGTGGACGTAGCCGCGCTCGACCTTCGCCTTCGTTTTTTCAAGCCCGATATTTTCGGTCAGCGGGCGGCGGCCGACGGCGATCAACACCTTCTCCGCGCTGACCGTTTGGGTTTTCCCCGTTTTGTCAGTGAACGTGACGCTCGCGCCGTTTGCATCCTTCTTCACGGATATAACCTTTGCCCCCGTCTCGACTCGCATTCCCTTTTTCTTAAAAGATTTCTCGAGCTCCGGCGAAATGTCCTCATCCTCGAGGGGCACAAGGCGCGGCATCGCTTCAAGAAGAGTTACTTCCGTGCCGAACGTGCGAAAGATCGAAGCAAACTCGACGCCGACTGCCCCGCAACCAACCACAACCATGGATTTGGGGATGGCTTGCATCGTGAGAATTTCGCGGTTGGTCAGGATCGTCTTGCCATCGATTTCCACGCCAGGAAGCGTTCGGGCTTCCGATCCGGTCGCGAGCATCGTATACGTGGTTTCGATTTCCGTCGTCTTGCCGTCCTTTTCCACGGAAACGCGACCCGGGCCGGAGATTCGTCCCCACCCTGTGATCGTTTCCACTTTGTTCTTCTTGAAGAGAGATGCGATTCCCAGCGAGTGTTTCTTTACGATTTTGTCCTTGCGCGCGAGGATCGCGGGCCAGTTGATGCCCACGTCTTTCACTTCAAAGCCGAACTCCTCGGCCCGCTTGAAATAGTCGTATATATCCGCGTGGTGCAGGAAGACCTTCGTGGGGATACACCCGACGTGCAAGCAGGTGCCGCCGAGAAACGGGTCCTTCTCTACCACCGCAGTCTTCAGTCCCCATTGCCCGGCGCGAATCGCAGCGACGTAGCCGCCCGGGCCGCTACCAACGATCACGAGATCATATTTGGGCAAACCAATCCTCCACCATGGTTCTGGTTTCCGCTTGACCGAATCGACGCACGGCCGTGTAGCGCTTTTTCGCTAGATATGCACCCTTTAGATGAATTGAAGGACGGATACGATTGCGGCTCTTCCCAGGTCGTCGCAAACGGAGGATTTTAGCAGCCGCAGCCCCGCCCCTGCAACCAAAGCCTCTGAAATGGGTGGGGTTTCACCATCAACGCGGCAAGTGGAATCCTTTCTGACCGAAGGGGCATCTATGTTGCGCGCGCCTTGAGTGACGCACTTGGTGGAAATTTGGCGGAGGATTTGGGCGCGGGTAGAATGCGTTTTCGCACATGCTCGAGGTCACTGATTTGACAACGGAAGCGAGCATCGTTAAAATTGTTGGTTTTGAGTGCACTAATTGCGCTTCTCTGGGACTGGGGACTTGCCATGGATAAGAAACGCCTCGAGTACTATAAGAAGAAGCTCGTTACCCGACGCGAAGAGCTCGTGCGCGGCATCGCTCGCACCGAGCAGGAGGGCCGGGAAGCCGACGAAGATCCCACGGTGGACCTGGCTGACAAGGCTGCCAACTCGTACACGAAAGAATTCCTCTTTGGTCAAACCCACAACGATCGGTCGCTCCTGCAACTTGTCGATGATGCGCTGGAAAGGATTCGCGAGAGCGCATTCGGCGAGTGCATTTCCTGCCATCAAGAGCTTCAGCAAAAGCGCCTGGAAGCGGTGCCGTGGACCCGTTACTGCATTACGTGCCAGGAAAAGAAGGAACAGGGCCTGCTCTGAGTCACATCCTACCGTGCGCCGAACGATTGATGGGAAACGGGCGGGGCACGGAAGTCAGTAATTTTACGATCTATTCCGGTTCCCGCGTTTGAGGTAGGGTCTGCCCCGACCCGCTTTGCCCGAACGCAACGTGATTCTTCGCACCGCACTCGACGCGCTTTCATCCGTTCTCTTCCCAGCACCTTGCCGAATCTGCGGAACCACTCTCACGAACACGAGCCGCATCCCGATTTGCAAACAATGCCTCGACGATTTCGAGCCGATCCCGGAACCAATGTGCCAAAGTTGCGGGCGTCCGTTCGTCTCGCCGTTGGCTGCCGACGCAATTCAGCCTTTGTGCCGTTTGTGTCGCGCCCAGTTCTACGGGTTTCAGCGGGCGCGCAGCTACGCCGTGTACGATGACGCGCTCTCCAGCGCCGTCGTGCTGCTGAAGTACGAAGGCGTGAGGCGACTGGGTGAGTGGTTCGCGGCTCGGCTAGCCGAAATGGTGGAGCGAGACCCCGAAGCATGGCAGGTCGATCTCGTCGTCCCTGTACCGCTCCATCCTGATCGGCTTCGCGAGCGCGGCTACAACCAGGCCGAATTAATAGCTCGCCCACTGGCAAGGCGGCTCGGCCTGAAATTTGGGTCCTACCTACTGATGCGCACGCGACCTCGCCCGTCTCAATTGGTGCTCTCCAGGGCGGAGCGCTGGACGTCTGTACGTGGCGCCTACGCTACTCGGGAAGGTGCCAGGGTTGACAACCTGCGCGTTCTACTGGTAGATGATGTATTGACGACCGGCGCCACGCTTGACTCCTGTTCGCGGGCGCTCCAGAAGGCTGGCGCAGCGGCAGTTCTGGGGTTGACAGTGGCAAGGGTTCTCCCCGGATGGTCCCGCCAGGGCACCAGGGCACGAAAACAGCGGTCAAGCACGTACGGGCCGTGAAACCAGCAGCCCGTGGGAAGCATCTTCTTAGTATCCAGCTTAGTTTTTAGGAGAGTAGTTGGCCTAGCTAAAGGCGGACTGAATGGACAACCGGCTCAAGGGTATTCTGCGTCCCCGGCCTGCCGTCGGGTTGGGCGGCGTTGCGCCGGACCACGTTGTCCCCAGGCCGGTCAATTCTCCTGCGTTGCGGCCGTCCGTGATGCAGGCCCCCGTCCTGGTGCTGAACGCCACATTCGAGCCGATCAACGTGACTGCGGTTCGACGGGCACTCGTGCTGATGTTGAAGGGCGTGGCTCAGGCGGAAGAAACCAATCACACCGAAGTGCATTCGACGTCGAAGTCGGTGCAGGTTCCCTCCGTAATTCGGCTGCTCACGTACCGTCACATCCCGCAGCAGAGCCGGGCGCTTTCCCGGAAGAATATTCTTTTGCGCGACCGCAACACATGCCAGTTCTGCGGCGCTGCATTCCCTGCGTCCGAGCTCACGCTGGATCACGTGATGCCACGGTCACGCGGCGGCCGCTCGTCGTGGGAAAACTTGGTTGCATGCTGCTACGCGTGCAACAACCGCAAGGGCGATCGCACGCCCGAGGAAGCCGGCCTGAAACTGCAGCGTCGCCCGCGTCCTTTCACGCTGCACACGTCGCGGCAACTGATGCGCCTGATCGGGCACCGGGACGAGAAGTGGCGCAAGTACCTCTTTTACTAGAGATTCAGGTCCGTGCCCGGATTTTTGAAAGTTATGCAACCTTTCCGCGAGTCCAGCGTCTAATTAATTAAATCACTTCTAGGACACACCCCGGGAAGTGGTGCTGGTTCACTCCAGACCGCTTCCCTTCTTTTTTTCCATCTTCACGGAAACGACGCGCGGAATGCTCTATCTCTACTGGCGAAAGACCACTTTTATCCCCCGCCGCCAGGTTTCGTTTATGCCGGTCCGTGTGACATGAATTTCTGAAGATAAGTATCTGAGCAGAATATCTGTCGCCGGGTGAAAGCGCAGGCCGGGCGCCACCAACCAGATGAGCGGTGGCTCTTGACTCAGTTCAACGCCGGTAAAATAACCATGGCCCTGAAAATCGCCTGCTCGCTGGTGGCGGCGCACTCGCAGCCAGTAGTCGACGGCCTGCATCGGCATCTGAATGTCCTCCGACGCTTTTAGTTCGATTACCACGAGCTGCCCCCGCAAGGTCACGCCAAGCAGGTCCAGCACTCCCCGATCACCCGCAGCGAGCGCCGGAACTTCGGAGTACAGATGACGCGGGTCGAGTTGCGCGTCCACTCGCGTCGGATCTTCCATCACGAGCGTTTCGAGCCAGCGCTCTGGAGTCGCGCGGTACAGTGGATGATTCGTGTCGGTGGCAAGCGAACTGCGATGCAAGTCCAGGTCACGAGTCAACCGCTCGAGCAGCGGCTGGGTTCGCTCGGTGAGTCTCTCCCCCGCATCATTCAGGCCGAACGTAACTCCCTCTCGCGTCCAGCGCGCGAACTCCAGCCCACGAAAACAGAGACTTACTTCGTTCGTGCCCGCGACAATCCGAGGGGTTGCACCCTCGGCCAACTCCGACGGAGCCGGGGCAAGAGCCCGAACGCGAGCGATGGCGCCTGCCGCGCCTGCGAGAGCAGATTCGACGTCACGACGAGAAACCAGCCAGGTCTCAAGATTCCCCACATCCGCGGAATCCATCTTCTGAATTCGCGAAGCCGGTTCGTTGAATTCGAAGACCTCGAGCCGCACGCCCGGAGCGAGCCCAAGCGCGCGTTCGCGGAGAAATCGGCTCGTTCCCTCGGGAACAAAAACACGCAATCCTTCGACGGCGCGCTTACTAGCATGGCCACGAGTGAAATCGAGCCACAAAACCCCAAAGGTGAGAATGCCTTCGATGGCAGCCGAGTTCTCGCCAGGGGCAATCGCAATCAACGCATGCTCGCGATTTCCTTCGTGCATGCGTCCGCGAACGTACACGCCGGAAAACGAGTGCTCAAGGTCGGGGGAAGCCGTCAACGAATCAACCACGGAATCGGGAAAACGCTCGGCAAGGAAGCGGCGGAAGCGCGCTCGAAATTGTTCTCGTGTAATTCGACCCGCCGCGCGCGGTGAATCCGTGCGAAGGAATTCGAGCCGCCCCGGTCTCGGGCGACCGAACCGTTGCACTTCCAGGACGAGTCGCTCCGTGGATTGTTCCTTGATGCGCAGGATGCGCCGCGTGAGGTTCCGCTCGTCTGACCACAAATGCACGAGCGCCGACTTTCTATTACACCGCAATTCGTAGTGGAGAGCCGAAAGAGCGGCTAGCCACTCCCCGTCCTCGCGAACCTCGACGGCTCCCGATCCTGCCAGGTCACCCAAAGCGCGGTCTAATGCGGCCCAATCGTCCATAGACAAACCGCCGTTCGTTTAGAAACAGAACTTCAACGTTTACTGCAGAACCAAGCCCGTAACGCGGAACGTAGGATACTGCTGATTCCATTCCGCTGGAATATGTTCCAGGGTAACTTGAAAGTCGCGGTGCTCTCCCGCACCGAGCGGCGAATTCGGGGGCGTCACCAATTGCTCCGTGCCTCTCAGAACCACCTGGTTGAACGGATCGTGAAACTCCAGCGTCACTTCCAGGGTGCGAATGGATTGCGAGCCCGTGTTTGTGACAGTTCCGGAAACGTAGGTAAACTCCTGGTTCAGCAAATTCGTGGCGCGCGCCATCGTGATGCCGTCGAAATGGATGTTGTTCGCGTACGCCTGCTCGATTGGACCGAACGGGAGCTTGGCGGAGGCCGCGGCTGACTCGCGCGAATGCGCATATCGCGACACCCCAACCACGCACGCCACCACGAAGAACACGATGACGAGCCCAGCGACAAATGCCGCCGGAAAGCGGCTGCCGTCCTCTCGCCTCGTTGTTGGTTCCGGCTCCATCTTCCTCCCTGGACCTTATCGTCCGAAAGACAATCGGAGAATCAGGGGCGCAGGCAGGCCCGCCCCCTCCATCCGCCTCTGCACAGCTTCGATGTTGTAGGGCACACGCCAGAACTCGACGGAATGATTCTCAAGATCGGCAATCGCGAACGCTGCGCGAGTGTCTCCATCCCTTGGCTGGCCGATCGAACCGGGATTCAACATGTAGGTCGTGCCCGTCTCGATAGTGAGTGGCGAAAACAAATTGTCGCCGCCGGGCTTGAAGTGAAGCGCATCCACTTTTTCGTCTCGCAGAGTGAAACCGCCCTGAAGATGCGTGTGCCCGAAGAAGGTCACAGCAGACGGAGCATCCAAAAGGCTGGCGATCGCTTGAGCCGGAGCAAACACATATTCGTCCTCATCGTGAACCGCGCCGTGCACCATGTGAAAGCCGTCGACCAGAAGCGGGCCGGTGGGCAACTTCTCCAGCCATTCGCGATTCTCGGGCCTGAGCTGTTCGCGTGTCCAAAGAGCTGCGGCTCGGGCTACAGGATTAAAATCATCGGCGTTCGCCAGTCCGCTGCCTGCTTTGTCGTGATTTCCGCGAATCGTCACGGCGTCCAAAGAACGCACGCGGTCAATCACTTCGTTCGGATCGGGACCGTATCCGACGACGTCTCCGAGGCAGACTGCCTTTCCCCATCGATCTTTCGCGGCATCGAGGGCCGCATCAAGAGCAGTGACGTTCGCGTGTATGTCGCTGAGGATCAGGTAGCGCATTGAGGCGCTCTCGTAGAGAGGATGCGGATTATAGTCAAACCCGGCCCCGGTTGCACGAAATCACGCCGCCTGCAGGGCGCTGCCGGGAAGCGTCACCGAATCAGCATACAGTCGCCGTAACTGTAAAAGCGATACCCTGATTCGACGGCATGCCGGTACGCGGAGAGAACCCGCTCCCGCCCTGCAAACGCAGCCACCAGAGCCAGCAAGCTGGATCGCGGCAGATGGAAGTTTGTCAGGAGTTGGTCCACGACCCGAAACGGCTTGCCAGGGTACAGAAATATGCCCGCTTCGCGCTTTCCCGCAACGGTCAGTTTCGCGCCTCCCACATTTTCCTCGGCGCAATCCTCAAGCGCCCGCACCACCGTGGTTCCAATCGCCAGAATGGGGCGGCGGTTCCGCCGGGCCTGCTCGATCGCTTCCGCGGCTGACTCGGAGATCGCGTAACTTTCCTTGTGGATAGCGTGCTCTTCCAAACATTCGGTGCGAATCGGTTCGAAAGTCCCCAGTCCCACGTCGAGAGTGATCTCCACGATTTCGATTCCCCGTTCGCGCAGCCGCTTCAAGGTCTCGGGGGCAAAGTGGAGGCCCGCTGTTGGCGCCGCGACGGCTGCTCCCTCCCGCGCATAGACGGTCTGGTAGCGTTCGCGATCGAGCGCTTCGTCGGCGCGCTTGATATACGGCGGCAGCGGTATGTGCCCCAGACGGCCCAACAGCTCGTGAAAATTGCCTTTGGAGCGAAAGCGAAGAATCCGCAGGCCAAACTGACCGCGTCCTTCCACTTGCGCTTCGAGTTGGCCTTCGCCAAAAACAATCTGCTCGCCGGTCGGCAACTTCCTGCTCGGGCGGACGAGCGCCTCCCAGGTGTCGCTTGCGACCTGACGAACAAGCAACACCTCAATCGCCGTCTGCAGGAACTCGCACCTGGCTGGGTTGCTTTGTCCCAAGTGCTGGGCATGAATGCCTGCACGACGTCCGAAGAGTCGCGCGGGAAACACACGCGCATTGTTGATAACGAGAAGCTCGTTGCCGCGAAGCAACTCCGGAAGCGCGCGAAACTCGCGATCCGCGCGCTCACCGGTGCGGCGGTCAACCAGGAGCATCCTCGCAGCGTCGCGTTCGGCAGGCGGCCGCTGCGCGATTCGCTCGGGAGGCAACTCGTAATCAAAATCGCTAAGGTTCATTTGTTCAGAGCGGCAACCGCGGACTTTCGCGCGAACAACATTGGCACGAGGCTTTCAATTGTGCTAAGAGAACATCGCCGCCGGGCGAGCCCGCTACCGATCTCGCTCCCGTTGGATCGCTTTCACTACGCAGCAAGAAGGGCGTTCCGGGAGCCTAGCCCCGCTTATTGTAGCGAATCACCCAGCCGGCTTGTTTGCGAGGCACGAGAACGTGGCAGAAGGCTCAGTCGTAATCAGCCCGCGGGGCGTAGAGCGCCTGCGCGCCGGGCATTTGTGGATTTATCGAAGCGACATTCGGTCAGCCGACGCCGAAGCCGGCGCCATCGTCCGCCTCATCGACGAGCGTGGACGCTTTCACGGTCGGGCTTTCTATAGCGACAAGTCTCAAATCGCAATCCGGCTTATCACGCCACACGACGTACCGGTCGATCGCGCCTTCTTCACTCAACGCCTCCAACGCGCTGCCGAGTTTCGCAAGCGGATCGTCGAAAACACGGAAGCCTACCGTCTTGTCTACGGCGAAGCCGATTTGCTCTCGTCTCTCGTGGTCGACCGCTACGGCGATTATCTCGTCATCCAGACACTAAGCCAAGGGACCGAGCGTCAAAAGGACCTCTTCGTTCAGATTCTCGTCGAGCTCTTTTCTCCCAAGGGCATCCTCGAACGAAATGATCCCCGGGTGCGGCTCCTCGAAGCGCTCGACCAGCGCGTCGGCGTTCTTTATGGTGACATTCCACACGAGATTCAAGCCAAAGAGAACGGCATCTCGTTCATCTATGATCTGCAGAAAGGACAGAAGACGGGCACCTTCCTCGATCAGCGCGAGAACCACTGGGCAGCCCGCCGGTATACCTCGGGCGAGGTCCTGGACTGCTTCAGCTACCAGGGGGGCTTCGCGCTGACTGTGGCCGGAAGTTGCGAGTACGTCGAAGCCGTCGACATGGCACCCGCCGCAGTCGAAGCCGCTAGGCGAAATCAACAGTTGAACTCGATCTCGAACGTGCATTTCCGGGAAGGAAACACGTTCGACATCCTCAAGGAGTACGACGACGCGGGCCGCCGTTTTCAGGCTGTGATTTTGGATCCTCCCGCGTTTGCGAAGAATCGGGATAGTATTTCCGCCGCCCACCGCGGCTACAAGGAGATCAACCTGCGCGCACTCAAGATTCTCGCACCGGGCGGCTTCCTTATCACCTGCTCCTGTTCCTACCACATCACCGAAGCCCTGTTCCTTCAGATTATCACCGAAGCTGCAAATGACGCTCGCAAGACGATCGCTGTGGTGGAGCGACGAACCCAGGCAGAAGACCACCCCATTTTGCTTACGATGCCGGAAACGCACTACCTTAAGTGTCTAATTCTGCGGATCTTAAGCTAATACGGACAATGGGACGTCCGCAGGATATAAGTCCCAAGTATATGAAAATAAGGGTATAAAAATACACTTGACATTAACACGCTAAGATTATATTATTCGACTGCGCTAATATAGCGCTAAAACATTTTGGGAGGAAATCTGTCATGAATTCGATTAGCCGATGGGACCCATTCCGCAACTTCTCAGCGTTTCAAGATCAGTTCAACCGAATGGTGGAATCGAGTCTCAAGGCCAGCCCGGACAATTCGGCCCTCACCACGTGGGCTCCGGCTGTGGACATCTACGAGACCGAGAACGACTTGGTGCTCAAGGCGGACTTGCCCGAAGTTGCCGAGAAGGATATCGACATCCGGGTTGAGAACAACATGCTGACGATTCGCGGCGAGCGGAAGTTCGAAGAGAGCGTGAAGGAAGACAATTACCTGCGCGTTGAGCGAGCGTATGGTTCCTTCAGCCGTAGCTTCAGCTTGCCGACCACCGTAGACACCGAGTCCATCAAGGCGAACTACAAGAATGGCGTGCTCACAGTCGAGCTCCCGAAGCGCGCCGAATCGAAGCCAAAGCAAGTGAAGATCAACGTTACGAACGGCCGCAACTAACTTAGTTAGCGCGTTCGAGTGAGGGGGGGCCGGGCGAGGATTCTTCCGTCGGCCCCCCCCTTTTGCGTGCAGGCGACATCTGGTAGATGATGCTGCGTTGGGATCGCAGCCGGTTTTGTATCTCCAGCTGGAAAGTGAGAACATTTAAGCATGGTCCGAATGGATAAGCTGACGGTGAAGGCGCAGGAGGTCTTGCAGGCGGCACAGGAAATGGCCTCTCGCTCCGGCCAACAGCAAATCGAGCCGTTGCATTTGCTGTGGGCGTTGATCGCCCAGAATGATGGCGTGGTCCCTCCCCTCCTTGAGAAACTGGGGGCATCGCCCACGCAGCTTGCATCGGAAATCGAAAAGCAGATTCAGCGTCTGCCGAAAGTGTCGGGAGTCTCCGATCAATTCCTGGGCAAAGCGGCCGATGGGGTCCTTGAGCGTGCGTTTGAAGAAGCGCAGCGCCTGAAGGATGAATACGTTTCGACCGAACACATCTTGCTTGGCATCACCGACGTCGAGCGCGACCCCGCCGCGCAGCTCCTCACCCGCGCCGGCGTCACTCGCGACACGATTCTTCAGGCGATGACCGCCATCCGCGGAAGCCATCGGGTGACCTCGCAGAATCCCGAAGCCACTTACCGCGCGATCGAGCAGTACGGCCGCGACCTGACCGACCTGGCCCGCCGCGGAAAACTCGACCCTGTGATCGGCCGCGACGAAGAAATCCGTCGCGTCATGCAAATTCTGGCGCGCCGCACGAAGAACAACCCCGTGCTGATCGGCGAACCGGGCGTCGGCAAGACGGCCATCGTCGAAGGCCTGGCGCAGCGCATAGTGGCCGGAGACGTCCCCGAGGTTCTGAAGCCGAAGCGAATCGTTGCCCTGGATTTGGCTGCGCTGGTCGCGGGCGCGAAATACCGTGGCGAGTTCGAAGATCGCCTGAAGGCCGTTCTCAAGGAAGTAACCGAATCCGAGGGCCGAATCATTCTGTTTATCGACGAGTTGCATACCCTCGTCGGTGCGGGAGCCGCCGAGGGCTCGATGGATGCGTCAAATATGCTGAAGCCGGCGTTGGCGCGCGGCGAACTCCGCGCGATCGGCGCCACCACGCTCAACGAATACCGCAAGTACATCGAGAAGGATCCCGCGCTCGAGCGCCGTTTCCAGCCGGTGAACGTCGGCGAGCCCTCAGTGGAAGACACGATTGCGATTCTGCGCGGCTTGAAGGAACGCTACGAGGTCCATCACGGCGTGCGCATCAAGGACGCTGCGATCGTCGCCGCGGCCATGCTTTCGCAGCGGTATATCACGGATCGGTTCCTGCCCGACAAAGCCATCGACTTGATCGACGAAGCCGCCGCCGGGCTCCGCATGGAGATCGATTCCCTCCCGACGGAGATCGACGGAATCGAACGCCGCGTTATGCAGCTCGAAATCGAGCGCCAGGCTCTTCGCAAGGAAAATGACGAGCACTCGCGCGCGCGATTGAAGGAGATCGAGCGGGAATTGAGCACGTTGCGCGAGCAGTCGAATGCCCTGAAGGCCCGCTGGCAGACGGAAAAGGAAGCGATCGGCCGTATCCGCAAACTGAAAGAACAAATCGAGCAGCTGAAAGTGGAAGAGCAAAAGGCTGAGCGCGGGGGTGACCTGTCCCGCGTTGCCGAGATTCGTTACGGAAAGCTCGCCGGCGCCGAGAAGGAACTCAAGGCCGCGCAGGAGCATCTCGCGAAGCTGCAAAAAGATCATCCGATGCTGAAGGAAGAAGTGGGCGAAGAAGAAATCGCGAAGATCGTCGCCAAATGGACGGGAATCCCGGTCGGCCGCTTGCTGGAAGGCGAAATCCAAAAACTGGTCCACATGGAAGAAAGGCTGCGCCAACGTGTCGTCGGTCAGGATGCGGCGCTGGCGAGCGTCGCAAATGCGATTCGTCGCAGCCGGTCGGGCTTGAGCGATCCCAATCGCCCGATCGGTTCGTTCCTTCTCCTCGGACCAACCGGAGTGGGCAAGACGGAACTCGCGCGCGCGCTGGCCGAATTTCTTTTCGATGACGAGCGCGCCATCATTCGCCTCGACATGTCCGAGTACATGGAAAAGCATTCCGTGGCCCGCATGATCGGTGCACCTCCGGGGTATGTCGGCTACGAAGAAGGCGGCCAGTTGACCGAGCAGGTTCGCCGCCGCCCGTACTCTGTCGTTCTGCTTGACGAGATCGAAAAGGCGCACCCGGACGTCTTCAACGTCCTGCTGCAGATTCTCGAAGACGGCCGCCTGACGGACGGCAAGGGCCACACCGTCGACTTCCGCAACACCGTCATCATCATGACGTCGAACGTCGGCTCAACCGCCATTTTTGAGTTGGCGGCGAAAGATCCGAAGAAGGCTCGCGAAGCGGCGATGGGCGCGCTGCGCGAATTGTTTCGCCCTGAGTTCCTGAACCGTATCGACGACATCGTGATGTTCCTTCCGCTGGGCAAGGGACAAATCGAGCGGATCATCGAATTGCAGCTCGAAAATCTGAAGAAGCGGCTTGCCGAGCGGCAGGTCACGATCGAACTAACCCCCGCGGCGAAAACGCTGCTGTTCCGCGAGGGCTACGACCCGGCGTACGGCGCGCGACCAATGAAGCGCGCCATCCAGCGCCTGATACAAGATCCGCTCGCGCTGCGTATTCTGGATGGGGAGGTTTTGCCCGGCGATACGGTCGTCGTCGACGCGGATCCAGGCAGCGAGGAAATGAAGTTCACGCGGCGAGCCGCAAAGGCAGGCGCAGCCAGATAAGGCGCCAGGGAAAACAACCATGAAAACATTCAAAACTGCATTTTTACTTACAGCTCTCACCCTCCTGCTGATGGCGATAGGAGGCGCGTTCGGCGGGCGCGGCGGTATGACGCTCGCACTCTGCGTGGCAATTGTGATGAACGGCGTCGCCTATTTCTTCTCGGACAAGATTGCGCTGGTCTCAGCGGGGGCCCAGCCGATCAGTCGAGAGCAAGCACCCAGACTCTATGCCGTAATGGAACGGCTCGCGGCCAAGGCCAACATACCCGTGCCCAAACTTTATCTGATCCCGCAGCCGGCGCCGAACGCTTTTGCCACGGGGCGCAATCCGAGTCATGCCTCCGTCGCTGTTACGCAGGGTTTGATGGAATTGATGAACGACGACGAACTCGAGGGCGTAATCGCCCACGAGCTCTCGCACGTCCGCAACTACGACATTCTCACATCCTCGATCGCGGCAACTCTGGCCGGTGCCGTGACGTGGGTGGCAAGAATGGGATACTGGTTCGGTGGCGGAAGCGGCCGGCAGCGCGGCGGCAACGGGCTTGTTGGCCTCTTGATGCTCATCCTCGCTCCCTTGGGCGCCCTGCTTCTGCAGCTTGGAATCTCGCGTCAGCGCGAGTATCAAGCGGATGCTTCCGGCGCAAAGATGGTCGGGCATCCCTATGGCTTGATCAGTGCCCTTGAAAAGCTGGGCGCATACAACAAGAGAATTCCGATGGACATTCCGCCAACCACATCGGCGCTGATGATCGTGGCTCCCCTGTCGGCGGGACAAATATTCTCCAGCCTGTTCAGCACGCACCCGCCGCTGGCGGACCGTATCGCAGAGTTGCGAAACATGACGGTGACCCGATAATCCTCAAGGGGCGGTAGTTCTAGTACTTACTTCGACGCTTCCTGAATTCGTGTGTTTCGACCACGCAGAAAACATTACGCCCGCGTAAAAATTGCAGCATATAGCAAGCGGCACACAGCTCTGACTCTGGCGCGCTCTCTCACTAAACCTTTTACGGTTAGTAATCTACAGCCAATACCCGCGATTGGCTTCATTTGGTTCCGGGCGTGCTCCTCCAGTACCCAGCAAGGGAATTTTACGGAGGATCAAGAAGATGAGCGAGGAAAGACAAGACGTGATCGTGCAGGAAGCGGCTGCGCCCCGTTGGATTGGGATCGTGGTTGTCGCGCTGGCCGTGGTTTCATTGGTGGCGCTGGGTGCGGGTTGGACCGCTTCAAACCGGTCAAAGGCCTTGGAGCAGAACCTGGCCACGCAGACGCAACAAGTCAAGCAGGACGAAGACGTGCTGGGACAGCGGCTCGCGAAGGCTGAGGACACGAATGCGCAGCTCCAGGGCGAGCTCAGCGTCGTGACCGACAAGATGAAGCTCACGCAGGGCGAGCTGAACAGGGCCCGCGCGCAGGCCAAGCAGATCAAGGAAGACGATGCCAAAGAGCTTTCGGATTTGCAGAACAACCTGAACGGTCAGCTCGCGACGAAAGCCAGCGTTGATGATGTGAACAAAGTTGGCACTGACGTCGATGGCGTCAAGACCGATCTCGAAGCGACCAAGAACAATCTCAACATGGCCCGCGGCGAGTTTGGAACCCTCATCGCCAAGAACCATGACGAGATCGACGAACTCCGCCGCCTCGGCGAGCGCGATTACTACGAGTTCACGATCAACAAGAAGGGTCAGCGCGAGAAGGTTGGAGACATGATGGTTGAACTCCGCGGCGTCAACGCGAAGAGGAACATCTACACGGTGGCACTCTATGTTGACGATGCTCGCTATGACAAAAAGAACCGCTCGGTGAACGAGCCCATCTACTTCTTCACGCGCGGCACCGGACATGCGCCGCTTGAGTTCGTCGTGAATCAGGTAGGCAAGGACAAGATCACCGGCTATCTGAGCGTGCCAAAGGCTCAAGCAACGCACGCCCAGACTTCAGGTAACTAAGAAGGGAAATAAGTAGCCGCCCCTGGCGGTGGCACGGCAATACAAGAAGGGCGTCCCGGTTCTTCGGGACGCCCTTTTTGTTTTATTCCGCTCTTTTGATGGCCCGCATTTTTCGCGTCAGGAATTTCTTGGCGAGAGCGTTAAGCTTGTCGTGCGGCACCTTTCCCTGCTCGTAAAGCTTTATCGTGGCTTTTGCCACCTTGCGACGGCGGCGCTGCCGCCTCACCGCAAGATAACCCTTCTCATGAGACATTCATTCCTCCCATTCGCATGACGCGCTAGCAACAGTTGATTGTAGCGGAGAAGGACACCTAAGCAAACACTCGCGCGATTTTGCCGCCGAGTTCAGGTAGCATGTTCGACCATGCCTCCCGTCGCAATCTACGCGAGCCGCGTCCTGACCCCGCTGGAAGAGGTCAACGACGCTGTAATTCTCGTCGAAGGCAGCCGCATCGTCGCGCTGGGTCATCGAGACCAGGTAACAGTTCCCGAGGGCGCGGTGGACTACGTTGCGGCTGGGATGACGGTGGTGCCGGGCTTCGTTGATATTCATATCCACGGGGCCGGCGGTCACGACGTGATGGAAGGAAACTCGCGCGCGCTGGACCACGTCACGTCCACGGTCGCGCGTTATGGCACAACGTCCATTGTCGCCACCACGGTAACAGCGCCTATTGATGACACCTGCAAAAGCCTCGAAGGCATCGCGCGCTATATCCGCAAGCACGGAAATCCGGAAGAGAACAGCCGCTTCGGGGCCGACATTCTGGGCATTCACCTTGAGGGCCCGTTCATCAGCAAAGCGCAACGCGGCGTTCATCCGCCCGAATCGATCGCAAAGCCCTCGATCGAGGTTCTTGGAAAATTCGTCGAAGCGGCCGATGGGCTCGTTCGCATGCTCACCGTCGCTCCCGAAGTTACAGGGGGCCTGGAACTGGTCTCGCACGCTGCGGAGGCGGGAATGGTGGTGGGAATGGGCCATACCGACGCCACATATGAGCAGGCGAGAGATGCGATCCGCGCGGGTGCGCATCACGCCGTTCATATGTTCAACGCGATGCGACCGTTTTCGCACCGCGATCCCAGCGTTATCGCCGCCGTGATGACCGATCCCGACGTGACAGCGGAAATCATCGCTGATCTCGTTCATGTGGCGGGACCCGCGATTCAAGTGCTGCTCGGCTCGAAAGGATTCGACACAGTGCTTGCAGTAAGCGACGGCACTGCCGCCACCGGGATGCCCGATGGAACTTATCGTCTCGGCACGCTCGAGGTTACTGTGCGCGACGGCGTCTGCCGCAATTCGGAAGGCAAGCTCGCAGGCAGCACGCTCACGCTCGACCGCGCGCTGCGCAATCTTGTTTCGCTGGGTGTGCCGCTCGTCGAGACAGTGCGAATGGCGACGATTCTGCCCGCTCGAAGGCTCGGCATCGCCGGGAAAAAGGGCATCATCGCGGTAGGCTCCGACGCCGACCTTGTCGTCCTCACGCCCGACCTGCACGTCGCCGGCGTGATGACGCGCGGGCGCGGCCTCGTCTAACCTTCAGGATTTCTGGGGATTTTCGTACCGCCGGCTTGCCCTGTCTGCCTCCAGCGAAGCCTAGGGGAGCGCAGTCGAAGGGCGTCTCGCGGCGCTTTGGTCTTCACAAATCACGACTTTATCGGGTTCAGCGGGATCTTCAACTCTTCGGCAAGCTGGTAGGGATCAAATGGGCTGCAGGCAAAGTAACGTCCGTCGATTCCAATGGTGGGAACTTTTCTGCGGCCGTCGTTGACGCGCATCACGAGTTCTTCGGCATCGGGAGTTTCGTCGATATTCACTTCGCGGAAAGCAACGCCCCGCTCCCGCAGAAACTGCTTGGCGCGCCGGCAATCGCAGCACCAGCACGTGCTGTAAAGAGTCACTTCAGACATGTTTTCCTAATTCCTACCACAGGGACCCTGGGGGGAAAAGCTCCTTGAAGAAGTTCGCATACAATCGTTAACCATAGCCACTTAATTCGATGCTGGATGAATGGTCAGGATTCAGCCTCTAGCTCTTCGATGCCACCTGCAAACGCGCTAGGGCGCGCTCCAGGGTCGTCGCCGCAAGCTGCCAATCGACCTCCCCCGAACCTGCCTTCGAAAGCTGAGACTGCGCTTCTTCCATTTTGGCGCGGCTTCGGGCGACGTCGATCTCTTCGGCGCGCTCGGAAATCTCCGCGAGAATGATCACTCGATCCGGCAACACCTCCGCGTAGCCCTGCATGACCGTCAGGGAACGCGCCTCGCCGTTGGTCCGATACGTAAGCACGCCGATGCCCAGCTCCGTAATCAACGGCGCGTGCCCGGGCAGAATGCCCAGGTATCCGTCCTTGCCCGGCATCTCCAGCGACTTCACATCTTTATGCAAGACGAGCCGCTGCGGCGTCACCACTTCGAGTTCAATTTTCTCCGGTAACATTCGTCTTCAAATCCCGGGGCTGAAGCCCATTTCTATCGCGCTCTTCTTTCGCAGGGTCTCAAGGCCCTGCTCCCCCGACTTACTTAAGCTCAGGGTTCGCAAGTACGAACCCTGAAACCCGAGTCGGGGGCTCCCACATCCCGGCCGCGTTGCCGGCTATGCCACGGCCGCAATCTTCTCGGCCTTCTCGCGCACTTCTTCGATCGTTCCCACCATGTAAAATGCCTGCTCGGGCAAGTCGTCGTGTTTGCCCTCGACGATTTCCTTGAATCCGCGGACAGTGTCTTCCACCTTGACGTACTTTCCTTCGAGACCCGTGAACTGCGCCGCGACGAACATCGGCTGCGAAAGAAACTTCTCGATTTTGCGGGCGCGCGCCACCGTCTGCTTGTCGTCGTCCGAAAGCTCTTCGATTCCCAGAATCGCGATGATGTCCTGCAGCTCCTTGTACCGCTGGAGCACGCCTTTCACGCTTCGAGCCACGTTGTAGTGATCTTGACCTACGATGCGCGGATCGAGAATTCGCGAAAAGCTCGCCAGCGGATCGACGGCGGGATAAATGCCGCGCTCGACGATCTGTCGGCTCAGGTTCGTGGTCGCATCCAGGTGCGTGAACGTTGCTGCCGGCGCAGGATCGGTATAGTCGTCGGCAGGCACGTAAACAGCCTGCACGGAGGTAATCGAGCCGTGCTTTGTGGACGTGATGCGCTCTTCGAGCTCACCGATTTCCGTATTGAGGTTTGGCTGGTAGCCGACGGCCGAAGGCATGCGGCCCAGCAGCGCGGACACTTCCGATCCCGCTTGCACGAACCGGAAAATATTGTCGATGAAAAGCAGCACGTCCAGGTGCTCGTCATCGCGGAAGTATTCAGCCACGGTCAGCCCGGTCAAGCCGACGCGCAGACGCGCTCCGGGGGGTTCGGTCATCTGCCCATAGATCAGGGCGCAGCGTGATTTCTGCGAGTCGCCCGGCACCACGACTCCCGACTCCTGCATTTCGAGCCACAGGTCGTTGCCCTCGCGCGTGCGCTCGCCCACGCCTGCGAACACGGAAACGCCGCCATGCTTCAACGCCACGTTGTGGATGAGCTCCTGAATCAGCACCGTTTTGCCCACACCCGCGCCACCGAATAGGCCGATCTTTCCGCCTTTCAGGTAGGGCTCGATCAAGTCCACAACTTTGATTCCGGTTTCGAACATTTCGAGAGTCGTCGATTGGTCTTCCAGGGACGGAGCCGGCCGATGAATCGGATATCGCTTCTCGGTCTTCACGTCGCCGAGCTTGTCCACTGGTTCGCCCAGCACGTTCAGCACGCGCCCAAGGGTCGCGCGGCCAACGGGTACCGAAATCGGTTCGCCAAGGTCCACGGCCTTCATTCCGCGCACCAATCCCTCGGTGGGCTTCATTGCCACGCAGCGAACGCGTCCTTCGCCCATGTGCTGCTCGACCTCGGCAACAATGTCGAGCGGGTCGGGGACGTCGAATCCTTCGCTCGTAATACGCACCGCGTTGTGGATGAACGGGAGGTGGCCCTCTTCGAACAAAACGTCAACTACCGGGCCGATAACCTCGACAACCCGCCCTTTTTTCATCTGCTCATTTGCCATTCTGACTCCTCGTGCTTATTTCACTCGCATTCACGACGTCGCTGACGCTGCGCCGCTGACGATCTCGATCAATTCCTTCGTGATCCCGGCCTGGCGAATCTTATTCATCTGCAAAGTCAGCTTATCGATCAGTTCGCCGGCGTTGCGTGTCGCCGAATCCATCGCCGTCATACGTGCAGCATGTTCCGCCGCAGCAGACTCAAGCAGGACGCGGAAAATCTCAGATTCGAGATACCGCGGCAACAAGCCATTGAAAATCTCCTGCACTGGCTGCTCGTAAATGTAGTCCACCAGCAACGCGCCACTCGCAGGTGCGGCCTCCACTGGCAGCGAACCTCCGGGTCCCCCATGCGTTGCAGCTTCCTTCTCTTCCAGTTCCGTCTTCGGAGTCACAATCTCGGGATCGATGGGAAGCAGTTTCTCCGCGCGCAGCTTCTGGACCATCACGTTCTTGAACTCGTTGTAAATGGCGTAAACCGCGTCCACTTCTTTGTTGATGTAAAGCTCCGCAACCTTGGCGGCGATTTCTTTCGCCTTCCCGAATTCGACGCTGCTGGAAACGTTCAGATACTCCCCCACGAAACTGAAGCCGCGTTTTCGGAGCGTGTCCCTGCCTTTTTTCCCGACGACCAGGATTTCATTCTTCTGTGACGAATGTTCGCGCAAGAACAAAAGCCCCCGCCGAATAACGTTGGTGTTAAACGCGCCGCACAAGCTGCGGTCGCCCGTCAGAATCACCACCAGCAGCTTTTCCTCAGCGCGCCGTTCGAGCAACGGATGCGCCGTCCTCTCCATGCGAGCCGCGGCCGACCTCAGCACCCGCAGGATTTCGTGAGCGTATGGCCGCGCTGCGAACACTCCCTCTTGCGCCCGGCGCAGCTTCGCCGCGGCAACAAACTTCATCGCACGCGTGATCTGCTGCGTGCTCTTCACAGACCGGATGCGACGCCGATAATCGAGGAGTGTTGGCATGAACTCTTATGACAGCGCTTCAATCTGCCGCTGCTGTTGCTGCTGCCGCGGCGCTCATGGAAGTCTTGAAGCTCTCCTTGAAATTATCGAGCGCCTTCATAGCTTCGGCCCGCAGCGCGTCGTCGAACGCCTTCTTTTCGCGCAAAGTGTTTAGCAAACCGCTGTAGTTCGTATCAAGAAACGGATACAACTCGAGCTCGAAGCGGCGGCACTCGTTGATCGGCAGATCGTCGAGGTACTTATTGGCGCCGGCGAAAATAATCATCACCTGCTTCTCCACCGGCAAAGGCTGAAACTGATCCTGCTTCAGGATCTCGGTTAGCCGCTGGCCGCGCGCGAGTTGCGCTTGCGTGGCCTTGTCCAATTGCTCGGTGCCGAACTGCGCGAACGCGGCGAGATCGCGATACTGAGCGAGCTCCAACCGAAGGCTTCCGGCTACTTGCCGCATCGCCTTGATCTGAGCGTTCCCGCCGACACGGCTCACGGAAATGCCCGCGTTGATCGCCGGGCGAATGCCGCTATTGAACAGGTCGGCCTCGAGGAAAATCTGGCCGTCCGTAATCGAAATCACGTTCGTGGGAATGTAAGCGGAAACGTCGCCGGCTTGCGTTTCGATTACAGGCAGCGCTGTCAGCGACCCCGCTCCCAGTTCGTTGCTCAATTTGGCCGCGCGTTCGAGCAAGCGCGAGTGCAAAAAGAAAACATCGCCCGGGTAAGCCTCACGGCCCGGCGGGCGCCGCAGAAGCAGCGAAATCTCGCGATAGGCCTGGGCGTGCTTCGAAAGGTCATCGTAGAAACAAATGGCATGGCGCTTGCTGTCGCGAAAGAATTCCCCCATGGCGCAAGCCGCAAACGGCGCGATGTACTGCATGGTCGCCGGCTCGGTAGCGGACGCAGCCACCACAATCGTGTACTCCATCGCGTTGTAATCCGTCAGCGTCTTCACCACCTGCGCGATCGTCGAGCGCTTCTGCCCGATGGCGCAATAAATGCAAATCAAATCGCCGCCACGCTGGTT
>Ga0073928_10002004_pt1 | contig 36944 bp, 31 predicted proteins | sample PaiPotPPA55metaG_FD_76969 | JGI IMG/M metagenome (GOLD analysis project Ga0073928, IMG submission 76969) | Iron sulfur acid spring bacterial and archeal communities from Banff, Canada, to study Microbial Dark Matter (Phase II) - Paint Pots PPA... ... | reverse complement strand
GCTCATGCCGCAGCGGCGGGCCAGCGCCTCGACGCTCAGGTCGGCGGTGAGGTGCTCGGGCAGCCAGCGCTGGAGGTCGGCGATCACCGGTTCCGACGCCGGCTGGGCGCGCAGCTGGGCGCTGAACTGCGACTGGCCGCCCGGCCGACGCGCGAACACGACCAGCCACCCCGCGACCTGGTGGGCAAGGTCGGCGCCGTGATCGGCCTCCACGATGGCCAGGAAGAGGTCGATCCCGGCCGTCACGCCGGCCGAGGTCCAGCGATCGCGGTCGCGGACGTAGATGCGGTCGGGCTCGACGGCCACGGTCGGGAAGCGGTCCCCGAGCGCGTCGCAGGAGGCCCAGTGGGTCGTCGCGCGGTGTCCGTCGAGCAGCCCGGCCTCGGCGAGCAGCCACGACCCGGTGCAGACCGCCGTCACCCGCCGCGTCCGGCCTGCCACCGCGGCGAGATCGGCGAGGAAGCGGGCGTCGTGCCGCACCGTCCGGGTCCCGGCCCCGCCGACCACGACGAGCGTGTCGATCCGCTCCGACCGGCCCGCCAGCTCGGCGAGGGACGCATCAGCGCCGATCTGCACGCCGCTCTCCGACCGGACCGGCTGGCCGTCCGGCGTCGCGACCCGCACCTCGTACGGAGGCTCAGCGCCGAGCCGGGTCGCGGTGCGCAGCACCTCGACCGGGCCGGCCAGGTCCAGCAGCTGGAGGTCGTCGAAGACGACGAGGACGACGGTGCGGGGGCGGGGCGCCATGGCGTCATCATCCGCGGGCCGGCGGCTGGCAGCAATGTCAATTTCCTGACGATTCCCGCCACGACCGCGGGGACGGCGCGGTCAGCCGGGACCGGGCTTCCGGAGCCGCACGAGGTAGTGGGCGTACGGGGTCAGCGGGTGGTCGGTCCGCTCGACCCGCTCCGGCTCGAGCCCCGGCTCGGCGAACAGTCGTGCCGTCTCGGCCGGTGAGCGACAGGTGATGGGCTCGGGTCCGGCGACGACCCGGTCGTGGAAAAGGTTCCACCAGTACTTCCACCGCGGGACCCGATCGAGGTCCTTGATCAGGCAGATCCCGCCCGGCCGCAGGCACCGCTCGACGGCGGCCGCCAGCACCCGGTGCTCGTCGGCCGGCAGGTGATGGAGCACGTCGCAGACGAGGACGGAGTCGTACACGGGGGGCTCGTCGAGCTTCCCGACGTCCGCCACCCGCAGCGTCACACGCGGACTGCGACTGGCGGTGCGGCGGATGAGCTCGACCTTGCGCGGATCGATGTCGAGACCCTCGATCTCGAGCTGCGGGTTGGTCTCGACGAGGTATCGCTCGACGATCGCCACGCCGCACCCGAGCGACAGCATGCGGCCGCGCAGCGGCTGCACCTCCTCGTCCAGGACGCCGAGCGGTGCGACGACGATGCGGGCGGCGACGAAGGCGCGCGACGCGGCTGACGCGCCTCGATAGCTCGTGAAGGCGCGCCACGCCGCGCCGACGTTCAGCGTCATCCGACGATCGCACCCTTCGAAGGAAGGGGAAAACCTAACCGACCGGTCGACGACCGGCCGGTCGCTCGATCGTGCACCAGCCACGGTGGCGCGCGCCGGCGGCGTGCGATGCGTCGCGTCCTAGTATCCCGCTTCGTGCCGGACGGGCAGCCCGATCGTGCGCGCGAACGGCGGCTGTGGTGGTGGCTGTTCGGATTCCTCGCTGCGGTCCTGCTCGCCTGGGCGTTCGAGACGCCGCTGCTCGCCGGCACCGACGAGCCGTCGCACGCGATCCGCGCCGAGGCCATGGTGCGGGGTCAGCTGGTCGGCGACCGCCTGCTGAAGGTCGGTGGAATCCCGATCGCGTCGTACGTGCGGGTCCCGGAGGCGTTCCGGCACAGCAACCGGTCCGACTGCTTCGAGGTCAACCCGAACCGGACGCCGGCCTGTGCGCCCCCGTTCCGGGGCGGCGGGCACCTGGTGCGGGCGATCACGAACCAGTACCGCTCGCCGCCGGCCTACTACGCGATCGTCGGCCTGCCGACCCTGGTGTTCCCGGCCGCGGCTGGTGTCTACCTGATGCGGGTGCTCGGCGCGATCGCGTGCGCGGCGCTGCTCGCCTCGGCGCTCCTGTCGGCGCGGCAGCTCCGCCACGGCGGGCTGGTCGTCGCCGCCATCCTCGCCGCCATGACGCCGGAGGCGTTCCACCTCGGCGGGCTCGTGAACGCCAACGGCCTCGAGATCGCTGCCGCGATCTGCGTGTGGAGCACGGTGGCGGCGATCGTGCTCGGCCCAACGGAGCCCAGCCGGCGCCTCGTCACTCGGGGTGGAGTCGCGCTGGTCGTGTTGATCCTCGCCCGCGGGCTCTCGCCGCTGTTCGCGGTCGTCGCCGTAGTCGCGGTCGTGGCGCTCGGGGAACGGGAGCGTCTCCTCGCGGTGGTGCGCCGCACTGACGTCCGGGGGTGGCTGCTCGGCGCGGTGGGCGCGGGCATCGTCGCCGCGGCCTGGCTGCTGTACATCAAGGTCGAGTACCCGCTCGACCGCCCCGGATCTGGGGTTCGGCACGCGCTCGACCAGACCCCCCGCTACCTCCGAGAGGCGGTCGGCGTCTTCAGCTTCCGCTCCAGCGGTGTGTTCAACCAGCAGGACATCTCGCTCCCGACCGTTGTCTATATCGCCTGGGCGGTCGCGGTCGGGCTGCTCGTCGTCCTCGCCCTCGCGGTGGCGACCCGACGACAAGCGGTGATCCTGCTCGCCCTCATCGGATCCGGGTTCGCGCTCCCGGTGCTGGTGGAGGGCCTCAACGTGCCGCCCATCGGCGTCCCCTGGGTGGGGCGCCACGGCCTGCCGCTGCTGGCCGGCATTCCGATCGTCGCCGCCGCGATCGTCACGACGCACCGGGGATCCGCGACGCGAGCGCGGCGACTGCGTCCGGTCGGGCTCTCCGTCCTGGTCCTCGTCGTCGCCGGGCAGATCTTCGCCTTCGGCGCCGCGGTGCAGCGGTGGGCGGTCGGCGGCAACGGCTCAGCCAACCCGATCCGCTTCCTCTTCGATCCTCGCTGGTCGCCACCGATCCCGAGCGCGTTGCTGCTGGCGTTGCTGCTCGCCGGCATCGCCGGCCTCGCCGTCTTCGCCGTCGATTCGCTCCGGCCCGAGGCGGCGAGGACCGACCCATCGCCCCCGCCGGCCGCCGCCCGCCCGATCACCCGCGCCACCACCAACTGACACCGCTCCCGGACGAGCGCAGCACCCAGGGAAGCAGCTAGCGGGACCTCACAACGGAGGCGTGGACGCACCGGCGAGCCGCTGCGTGAGCGCGTCGACGAGGGGCATCAGCCGGGCGCGGTCCGGGACGAGCGGCGCCGTGATGCCCTCCTCATGCGCGCCTTCGGCGCACACCGGACCGACGCAGGCGGCGATCGTCGAGCTGTTGAGCGCGTCGCGCAAGGCGTCGGCTCGATCTCGCTGACGCGCCAGCACGAACAGGTTGTGCACCGCGGGCGCAGTGGTGAACGTCACTGCCGCCAGCCGGCCGGCGCAGGCTGCCTCGATGAGCGCCTCCGCGGGCGTCGGGTCCTCGGGGAGGCTGGACCGGTACGCGTCGACCTCGAGCACCGACGCCGCGCCGGCCGCCCGCAGTCGCGCGACCGCGTCGGGGAGCGGCGCGCCGTGGAGCTGCAGCACGATGCGAGCGCCGTCGAGTGGCTCTGCGAGCACCCGCTCGACGAGCTGCTCGAACCGCTCGTCGGGGGCCCGGTACCACTCCCGGAGTCCGGCCGCGGTGTTGGCCGACGCGGCCTTGGCGCCCCGGTTCCCGACTCGAGCCTCGCCGAGAGCCTCCACCAGGGGCTCTCGGCGGCCCCAGGTCTCCGCCGTTCCGAGCCAGCTCCGCATCCCGTACCCGGTCGAGGCGAGAAGGTACTGGGGCGGATGTCGGATGATCTCCTCGGTCGTCGCACGCAGCAGCTCGTCGTCGGCGACCGAGGAGATCCGCAGCGTCGACCCGACCATGGTCCGCGCGCCCCGGGCCTCGAAGGCCGACACCTGCTGGGCGGCGCTGCGCTCGGCCGTGATCCCGATCGTGAGGCCCGCGAGCGGCTCCTCACCCATCTGGGTCTCCGTCGGGGATCAACGCCGGGCTCGCACGAGCCACGCGGCGGCGTCGAACCGGACCCCGTCGGCGTCCTCGTGGGGCGCCAGCGCGGCCCGGACCGACTCGACGGCTCGGGCCACCGTGTCGGGGGCGGCGTCTGCGAACAGCGCGCGCGCCATGCCGGTCCCACGCAACCACTGCACGGTGTCGTCCACCGAGCCGCCACCACCGACGAGCACCGAGTTCACGAGCGGGTCGAGTTCGATGTCGCGGAACCCGGCGCCCGCGAGCACGGCGCGGACATGCTCGGGGTTGCCGAACGCGAACGGGCCGGGCGCCCCGGGCGGGCCCGGGTCGGGCAGCGGCAAGACCTCGGCGATCGCCATGGCGGGCACGAGCATCCACTCGTTCTGGGCGAGGCCCTGCCAGCAGACGAAGGCGAGCCGACCCTCGGAGCGGATTCCGGACCCGAGGTTGGTGAACGCCGCGGTGGGGTCATCGAAGAACATGACGCCGAACCGGCTGATCGCCACGTCTCGCCCGCCGGGCTCGAGCGCGACCGTCTGGACGTCGGCGACCTCGAAGCGCGCGTTGGCCAGCCCGTCGTCGCGCGCCCGCCGGCGAGCGTGCTCGATCATAGGCTCGGAGATGTCGAGACCCAGCGCCTCACCGGCGCTGGCCGCGGCGGCGGCTCGAAGCGTCGTCGTGCCGGTGCCGCACCCGACGTCGAGCACCCGCTCGCCGGTTCCGATCGCCGCCGCCGCGAGCAGCTGGTCGGCGTAGGGCGCCAGCATCCGGTCGTAGCGGTCCTGCTGGTCGACCCAGTGGCGGGCCTCGTCGGAGTTCCAGTGCTCGATCTGGCCCGCGTTGGCGGTCATCGGGGGTCGGATGCCGATGCCATCGCGTCGGCGTCGTCGCGCCGCTCGAAGGCGCGGATGTCGGCGATCCGACCGTCCCGAACCGTCAGGACCTGCCAGCGCTCCACCGCGCCGCCGGCGTCGGGGACCCCGCGGCCGGTGACCCGGAGGGAGACCACGATCTTGTCGCCGTGCACGTCGGCCCCGGTCACCCGGGCCCGCACCCCCTCGTCTCGGCTCCGCTGATACCAGGCGAGGACCTGGTCGCGGTTCTGGCAGCCCGGCGACGGATCGCCCGGCGCCCCCCACTGCACGTCCGGATGGAGCAGGGCCCGGAACTGGGTCGGGTCGTCCGCATCGAGCGCAGCGCGGACCTGGTCGACGATCGCAGCCGCCGGCTGGTCAGGCATTCGGGCCTCGCTTTCGGTGTCGACCGCGAATCATGCCAAGTGCCCGGACGTGGGACCGCACGACATCACCGGGCCGCCGCCGTGCGCGACTCGCTGGCGATGGAGCCGGTAGAGGTAGGCGGCGACCCCCAGCAACGCGATGTTCAGGAACGTCGTGTAGTTCCACTGGAAGCTGGTCGCCACGATCGGCCGGCCCTGGGTATGAGGGACGAGGCCCGCCACCGAGAACAGGCCCTCGACCGCGAGCCCGGCGAGCGCCATCACGGCCCAGAACCACACCAGCAGCCGGATGGCCAGCGCGCCGCCGTAGTACCGGCGGTAGATGAAGAGGAGCGGCAGCGTGATGAGGTCGGCGAAGATGAACGCCACCACGCCACCGAAGCGGATGCCGCCGTGCCAGAGCGTGGCGGCCAGCGGCACGTTGCCGATCGAGCACACGAAGCTGATGACGGCGATGAACGGGCCGACGACGACGTTCTCGAGGATGGTCCAGAAGCCGTGGCCATGCAGGAAGACGTCGTTCCAGAGGTGGGTGGGGACGAGCACGGTCAAGAAACCGGCCACGACGTAGCCGACCACGAGCTCTCGGCGCAGCATCATGAGATCTGCGGTCGCGTAGCCGGCCGCGTCCCCCCACCCGGCCCGGGAGCGCAGCTTGACGTGCCACGGCTCGTGCTCCAGCTCCTCCTGGCGCTCCTCGCTGACCCCCGACATCGCCTGGTGGTCGTGCGCGTCCGGCTCCGTCCGCTGGAGGTTCCGTCGGGCCGCCTCGACGTGACGGCGTCTGATCACGAGCGAGCCGGTCGCGGCCAGGAGGACGATCATGATCGTCCCGCCCACGAACTCGGCCGCGGCGAACTCCCAGCCGATCAGCACGATGAGCACGACGCCCAGCTCCACGACCAGGTTCGTCGAGGCGAACATGAAGATCATCGCGGTCGTGAAGTCGGCGCCCTTCTGGAACAGCGACTTGGCCATCGCGGTGGCGGCGTACGAGCACGACGACGAGACCGTCCCGAATCCGGAGGCCCGCGCGACCGCCGCCGGTCCGTGATCGCCCATGACCCGCTGCATCTGCTCGCGCGACACGAACGCCTGCACGGCACCGGACAGCGTGAAGCCGAAGATCAGCGGCCAGAGGGTCTCCCAGAACATGAAGAACCCCTCGCGCAGGCTGCGCCCCACGTCGTCGAGGACGCTCGCCAGGACGATCACGGGACCTCGGTCGCGGCGAGCGGACGACGCGGCGGGACCGTCGTCATCGGGTGCCGCGGGCGTCCACGGCCCGGCGAGCTCGCCTGGGGGCGGGGCGGCTCGCCAGCCGGGTGAGCGCCAGGAGCTGGCGCAGGCAGTGCTCGAGCAGCGGCTCGGGGAACTCGTCCGCCAGGCGGTAGAAGATCAGGCGGCCGTCGCGTCGGGTCTGCACCAGCCCCGCCGTGCGAAGGAGCCGCAGCCCGTAGCTGGCGGCGTCCTGGCTCACGCCCAGCGCCAGCGCCAGGTCGCCGACGCACAGCTCGTCGACGAGGTCCAGGGCGTAGAGGAGCCGGACCCGGACCGGGTCGCCCATCAGCGACAGGAGGTCGGCCAGCCGGTTGGCGTCCGGGGCGCCGATGCCGAGCTCGCGGGCCGTGGCGACCAGACGACGGTCGGCGGCGACGGGGGCTGGGCTCAAATCCGCATGGTCGCACGGATATCCGGGTTGGACAAGGCGGCCGCGACCGGTGAGTCTCCCCGCGCCCGGCCGTCGGACCTGGGACCGTGGCGTCGAGGCGGAGGTCAAGCGTGCGGAAGCTGGTCGTCTCGGAGTTCGTGTCGCTCGACGGGGTCATGGAGGACCCCGGCGGCGCCGAGGGCTTCGACCGCGGCGGCTGGGCGTTCAAGTTCGACCGGGGACCGGACGGCGACCAGTTCAAGCTCGACGAGCTGCTCGACAGCGACGTGTTGCTGCTCGGGCGGACCACCTACGAGGGCTTCGCCGCCGCGTGGCCGACCATCACCGACGAGATCGGCTTCGCCGACAAGATGAACGGCATGGCGAAGGTCGTCGTGTCGACCACGCTCCAGAACCCGACGTGGAACAACTCGCGCGTCGTCAACGACGACGTCCCCGAGGCCCTCCTGAACCTCAAGCGAGAGTCAGGCGCCAACATCCTCGTCGCCGGCAGCCGCAGCCTGGTTCAGACCCTCATCGAGCACCGGCTGGTCGACGAGTTCCGGCTCATGGTGTTTCCCATCGTGCTCGGCGCCGGCAAGCGCCTGTTCCCTGAAACCGGCGAGCCGACCAGTCTCGAGCTGGTCGAGGCGAAGCCGGTTGGAGGTGGGATCGTCACGCTCGTCTATGCGTCGGCCGGGCCGGCGGCAGCCGGCTAGGGACGCCCTCGCGCAAGGACGCGCCGCGGGTCACCCCCAGGGAACCGCTGCACCCCAGCGGTTGAGGTACGTCGTCTCGGATGTCGGCCGGCGCACGTTCGGTCCAAAGTTGCCCTGCGGGTAGCCCAGCGGCACGCAGAAGTGGAACGCGGCGTCGGCCGGGATGTCGAACAGGTCGCGAAAGCGAGGCATCACCGTCGGATGGAGCGTGGTCGGGACCGAGCCGATCCCGATCGCTCGGGCGGCGAGCATGAGGTTCTGGACGGCCGGGATGACGGAGTCGGCGGGTCCGTTCCGGGCCGCGAGCGCGAACACCACGCAGGGAACGTCCTGCATCTCGTCGGCCAGCTTGGCCGCAGGATGGAACAGCCGAGGCAGCTCGTCCCGGGAGCCGAAGCCCTCGTCCCGCCGCTTCGCCCACCAGGCTTCGCGGTAGAGCTCGCCGAACTGCCGGATCGCGTCTCGATCATCCAGAACCAGGAATCTCGCGACCTGCTGATTGCCGCCGTTCGGCGCCTTCACCGCCGCCTCGACGAGGAGGTGGATGTCCTCCAGTGGGATGGGGTCCGGCTTGAACCGTCGGATCGAGCGCTGGGTGAAGATCGCCTCGCCGAGCGGCATCGACAGCCGGCTGTGGTCCATGGGTCGCGTCTCCTCGAGCCGGCGGACGGGTTGCGCGTGCGCCCCGGTGAGACCTCAGGCGGCGCCCGCGAAGTCGAGCATGTCCTCGTCGCGGAGCTTGCGCTGGGCGATCCCGGCGAACCCGTCGCCGCCGGTGTATGTGTCCTCGCCGCGGGCCAGGCCGTGCTCGTCCATGGGCCACAGGGTCGCCATGCGCGCCTCGTAGAGGTAGTAGGCGTCGCGGTCGTCGACGTCGATCCCGCGGGCGAGCAGGGTCCGTCCGGGGTACGCCATCCGCATCACGCCCTCGGTGAGCACGCAGTCACGGTCGACGACGAGTCGGTCGACGTCGAGTTGGAGGCGGGTCGCTCCGGACGCGACGAGTTCCTCGTAGAAGCGGCGGACTCCGGGCTTCCCGACCGGGTTCAGTGCGGGCTCGGTGGTGCCGTAGGCGTGGTAGGCGACGTCGTCGGCGAGCGTCGCCAGCAACCCGTCGATGTCGCCGACCGCCTCGGCCCGCATGTGCGCGAGGACGGTCTCGAGGTTGGCCCGCAGCCTCGGGTCGGTCTCGACCGCCAGCCGCTCCTCGACCTTCGCCCACGTTCGCGTCGGATCGATCAGCGCCATGGCGTCACCTCGCGTCGAAGATCAGGCTCGGCCAACTTCTAGCACCCACGCGCGTCACGTCGTCGGCGATATGGAGGCGCCCCGTGAGCCCGAGGTCTGACACCGAGGCCGACACCGTCTGCTCAGCTACGAGCCGACCCCGCTCGTTCCGCACCGCGAGGACCACTCGCGCCGGCGTCGGTGCTCGCGGTCAGCCGGGCGAGCCCGCCCAGCATGAGGCTCACGTACACGTCTTCCAGGAGCCGCTCCCGCTCGGTGACCGGATCGGCGTGCCACTGCGCGAGCACCGAGTCGATCCCCGTGAGCAGGATGCGGACGGCCGACCGCGCGTGCGGCTCGGGAAGCCCGAACTCGTCGGTGGCGAGCCGCGTGAAGTAGCGCACGGTCCGGCGGTCACGCTTCGCCTGCTCTGCCCGCAGCGTGGCGTCGCGCGCTCCGGCCCGCTGGAGCCTCGCGAAGATGGCGCCGCGCGATCGGGCCCCGGCGAGGACGGCCCGGATGAGGGTGCGCACGATCATCTCGAAGCCGTCCGCGGCACTCACCGTGTTCACGATCTCGGCGTCGAGCGCGGTCGCCTCCCGCCGATACAGGGCCGCCAGGAGCTCGTGGCGGTTGGCGAAGTGCTTGTAGACGAGGGCTCGGCTGACGCCGACCCGGGCCGCGACCGCCTCCATCGAGACCGCCTCGACGTCGCGCTCGGCCACGAGGGCGGCGGCCGCGTCGACGAGCGCGTCGTGGCGCTCCGCCCGCCGGAGCCGCCCGGAGGTGGCGTCGGCCGGCGGGCTGCCGTGGAGCCCGGTCGCTCGCGTTGCCCTTGCGGGCTCGACGACCATCGGTGACACTATGTCACAGTCGAGGTGACACTCTGTCACCTCGATGGCCATGGGGCCCGAACCGAGGGGGAGGCGGCCGTGACCTACGCGGGGACGCGCGAGATCCTCGACGCCGACAGCCACGTGATGGAACTGGCCGGCTTCCTCGACGACTTCCTCGAGCCGGGGCTGCGCCCGCGGCTCCGCCGGGCCGCGACGGAGAAGGCCGAGCCGGTGCTCGCCAAGGCGGTGGAGCGCGCCGACGCGCGGCGGGCCGACGTGGTGCAGGCGGCCGAGGCGGAGGAGCGGCTGCTGCGCGACAAGGGCTGGTACGCGATGGGCGCGTTCGACGCCGAGGAGCGGCGCCGGGTCCTCGACCTGTTCGGGTTCGGTGGCCAGCTCGTGTTCGCCACGTTCGCCACCACGCTCTTCGCCGGTCGCGACCTCGATCTCCTCTACGGCGGGAGCCACGCCCAGAACCTCGCCATGGCTGAGTTCTGCGCCGTGGACGATCGGTTGTTCCCGGTCGCGTTCGTCCCCCTCGTCGACCCGGAGCGCGCCACCGCGACGGCGCGTGACGCCATCGACGCCGGCTGCCAGGCGGTGATGGTGCCGTCGACCGCGGCCGGTGACCGGGCGCCGACCCATCCCGACCTCGACCCGTTCTGGGACCTGCTGTGCGAGGCCGACGTCCCGTTCGTGCTGCACGTCGGTGGCGGGGGTCGCCTCCTGGACCGGGCCTTCCACAACAACGACATGCCGGTGCCGGACCACCTCGGGGGCGGCGAGAACGTCCGATCGAAGGACTTCCTCGCCATCCCCCACTCGCCGGAGCTGTTCCTCGGCGTCCTGATCTACGACGGGCTGTTCGACCGGTTCCCGCGACTGCGGGGCGGCTGCATCGAGCAGGGAGCGGCGTGGGTCGTGTCGTGGCTCCGGCACCTCGACCTCGGGCAGCGGTCATTCCGGCGGACCGAGCCGCCGCTCGAGCGCCTCCAGCTGAGGCCGTCCGAGTACGCGCGCCGCCACTTGAAGTTCACGCCCTACCCGGGCGAGCCGGTGGGCTGGATGATCGAGCAGGCGGGCTCGGAGCTGTTCATGTTCTCAACCGACTACCCGCACCCCGAGGGCGGCTCGGATCCGCTGGCCAAGTTCGAGGCGACCCTCGACGACACGAGCGAGGACGACCAAGCTCGGTTCTTCTCGCGCAACCTGGCTGAGCTGCTCGGCCTCGGGCCGCAGCCGGCGGCGACGGGCTGACCCGTCAGGATCCTGTCCGTACAACAAGGGGGGAACGGCATGCGTCGTCGGTCGAAGGACGCGGCGATCCGAGACACGTTCGCGACGAGGCCCGGGGGGCTGGTTTCCCGCCTCGCCAGGGCGGGCCTCATCCTGGGGACCGTTGCGGCCCTCGGCGCCCTCGGCGGACTCGACGCCGCCGGCGCGGCCGGCGTCGCCGGCGAGGGGCCCTACCCGTGGAAGTACCCGGCGTCGGGCAAGGTCCAGCCGGGGAGTGGGACCACGGTCAGCAAGACCGCCTGCACGTCCGGCGCGCCGCAGTTCGCCTCGCCCTACGCGCCGCCGTGCCTGCCGCAGTTCAAGGGCAGCAACGGCGGTGCGACGTCGAACGGCGTCACGGCGTCGACCATCACGCTCGCCCAGCGCGAGTTCCCCCAGACCGCGAACACGGCCCAGGTCGCCGCCCAGGCCAAGAACGCGGGCGCCGCGCTCCCGCAGGTCACCGACCAGGTCCAGCAGGTCTTCCTGACCTACTTCAACTCCGTCTACGACCTCTACGGACGCCACGTCGAGATCAAGAAGGTGACGGCCCAGGGCGACGCCACCCAGGAGTCGCTGGGTCAGGGCCAGGCCCAGGCCTGCGCCGACGCCGACAACATCGCCAACCAGGTCCACGCCTTCGGCGAGGTCGGCTTCGCCTTCAACGACACCTTCGTCGGCGGCGGCACCGGGCCCTTCTCGCAGTGCGCGGCACAGCAGAAGCTCGTGGAGTTCGGCGCCAACCCGTACTTCGACGAGGCCACCTTCCAGAGCCAGAACCCGTACTCCTGGAGTCTGACCATGGATTGCGAGCGGATCGGCGGTCAGACCGCCGAGGCCTTCGGCAAGCTGCTCGCCGGCAAGCCCGCCGTCTACGCGGGCGACGCCAACCTGAAGACCAAGACCCGCAAGTTCGGCGTCTACGTCCCGAACCTCGCGCCGTACGAGCACTGCAACGCCGGTGCCACCAGCAGCTTCGGCAAGGCGATGGTCAGCAAGTTCCACGTCCCGGCGAGCCAGGTCGCCACCAACTTCCGCTACGGGCTCGACATCTCCACGTTCCAGCAGTCGGCGCAGCAGGCCATGATCCAGTTCAAGGCGGCCGGCGTCACGACGGTGATCCTGGCCTGCGACCTGTACTCGGCTGGCTTCCTGACCCAGGCCGCGGCGGCGCAGAACTACCACCCGGAGTGGCTGCTGAACGGCGTCGCGCTCACCGACCTCGATCAGTCGGCGCAGACCTATGACCCGAGCGAGATCAACGGTCACCTCTTCGGGCTCAGCGAGGCCGCGCCGTCGACGGCCACGTCGGGCCCGGCGTCGCTGGCCGGCAAGTTGTACCAGAAGCTCACCGGACACGAGATCCCGCCGGGCACGGACGGGAACTACGGCGGGCTCGTCATGGTCTTCGACATGCTGCAGGCGGCCGGGCCGAACCTCACGCCCGCGAACCTGGCCCGGGGAACGCACGGCCTCCCGACCCTGGGCGCCCCCACGTTCGAGTATGGCCACTGGAACTTCCGCGACGGTCCGACTGGTCAGCCGACGGGCGACCACACCGCCGTCAGCGACGCCCGGTTCGTCTACTGGGACGGCACGATGACGTCGCCGCTGAACGGGAAGCAGGGCACCTATCTCCCGGTCTTCAACGGCAAGCGGTTCACGCTGGGAGAGTGGCCGAGCGCCCTGCCGACGCTGTTCACCGGTCAGTAGCGGACCGCGCGCGCCGCCGTGTCCGTCGGGAGGGTTCCGATGCAGCACTTCTGTTCCTTCGACGACATCGACATCGCTTACATCGACGTCGGGTCCGGTCCGGCCGTGCTCCTGTTGCACGGCTTCGCCGCCGACCACCACGCGAACTGGGTCCAACCGGGCGTGGTCGACGCGCTCGTCGACGCCGGGCACCGGGTGATCGCCGCCGACGCCCGGGGCCACGGCGCCTCGGAGAAGCCCACCGACCCGGCCCGGTACGCCGACAACGCGATGGTCGACGACGCCCGGGCGCTGCTCGATCACCGCTCCGTCGCCGACGTCCACGTCGTCGGCTACTCCATGGGCGCGATGGTCGCCCTCCGACTGGTCCCCTGCGAGGCTCGATCCCGGTCGCTGGTGCTGGGCGGGATCGGCGACGGGGTCGCGCGGCACCCTCCGGCGCGCAACGGGTCCCGGATCGCCGCCGCGCTGCTGGCCGAGGACCCGTCGACGATCACCGATCCCCTCGGCCGGGACTTCCGCCGCTTCGCGGACCGAACCGGCGCTGACCGTCGCGCCCTGGCCGCCATCCAGCAAGCACCGCGGCTGCTCCGAGCGGCCGCGACCGAGCCGATCCAAGTCCCGACGCTGGTGGTGAAGGGCGAGCGCGACCCCCTGGTGGGCTCGGCGCAGGGACTGGCGGACCGCATCCCCGGCGCGCAGCTGCGCATCATCCCGGGCAACCACATCACCGCCGTCAACGACCCGGCCTTTCGGGGCACGATCGTCGAGTTCCTCCGGCAGCAGCCTGCCGCATGACGACGCGGTGACGGACCGGCCGGTGCCCCCGGGCCTCGTCGACGCGGTGCGGCAGGGGCAGGGGCTGACCTACTGGGCTCGCCGGCAGCCCGACACGCTCGCCATCGTGTCCGACGCCGGTGACCGCACCTTCGCCGAGCTCGACGCCCGCGCCAACCAGCTCGTCCGGGCCCTGCGACGGCGCGGCCTCGGCCCCGGGGACTCGGTCGCGCTCCTGAGCCCGAACCGGCCTGAGTTCGTCGAGGTCGTCGCGGCCGCCCAGCGCTCCGGCCTCCGCCTCACCCCGGTCAACTGGCACCTGACCGCGGACGAGGTCGCCTACGTCGTCAACGACTGCGACGCCCGCGCGATCGTGGCCGAGGCCAGCGTCGGAGCGGTCGCCGAGGCCGCCGCGGCCCGCACGCCCGCCGTGACGACCCGGCTGGCGATCGGCGGCGCCATCGCAGGCTTCACGGCCTACGACACCGCGCTCGCGACCGAGTCCGGTGACGACCTCGAGGATCCCCGCTTGGGGACGACGATGCTGTACACGTCGGGCACCACCGGTCGTCCGAAGGGCGTCTACCGGCCGACCGAAGCCGCACAGGCGATCGCGGTGATCGCGGTGAGCGCCAACCCGTACGGCTACGAGCCCGGCCGGTCGGTCCATCTCTGCACGGGGCCGCTGTACCACGCCGCCCCGCTCTCCTTCTCGTTGAGCTTGCCGCTGGCGATGGGCGCGACCGTGGTGCTCATGAACGGCTGGGACGCCGAGTCGACGCTGCGGCTCATCGCCGCCCACCGGGTGACCCATACGCATCTGGTGCCGACGATGTTCCACCGGCTGCTCGCCCTCCCCGACGACACGCGACGCCGCTACGACCTGGGCTCGCTGCAGCACGTCATGCACGGCGCCGCCCCCTGCCCCATCCCGGTCAAGCGGGCGTTCATCGAGTGGGTGGGGCCGATCGTCCACGAGTACTACGCCGCCACCGAGGGCATCGGCACATTCGTCGACTCGTCGACCTGGCTCGCCCGACCGGGGACGGTCGGCAAGGTCCATCCACCCGGTCGCATCACGGTCGGCGACGAGGACGGGAACTCCCTCGGCCCCCATGAGGTCGGCCTCGTGTACCTCGAAGCGCCACCCGCCGGTCGGTTCTCGTACTACAAGTCCGACGACGCAACGTCGGCCGCGTACCGCGGGGACCGGTTCACCCTCGGCGACGTCGGGTACCTCGACGACGACGGGTTCCTGTTCCTGACCGACCGCAGCGCGGACCTCATCATCTCGGGCGGGGTCAACATCGCTCCCTCGGAAGTCGATGCGGTGCTGCTGACGCACCCCGCCGTCGCCGACGCCGCGACGATCGGGGTGCCCAACCCGGAATGGGGCGAGGAGGTCCTGGCGATCGTGCAGGTCGAGGCGGCGGCCGAGCCATCACCGGCGCTCGCGACCGAGCTCGTCGACTTCTGCCATCAGCACCTGGCAGGGTTCAAGTGCCCGCGCCGGGTCGAGTTCGTCGACCACCTCCCGCGCCAGGACAACGGCAAGATCTACCGGCGGGTTCTGCGCGACCGGTACCGGTCCCCGGATGGACCCGCCGCGGACCGGGGTGGCGACGCCATCGGATCGACGCGTGACGATCGCCCGTCCCAGCGCTGACGAACAGCCCCTCGACGCCGACCGTCGGGACGGTCGGCGGGGCCACTCGGTCGTGCGACCCGACGTGATCGGGCGAGCCGTGGCCTGGGTCGCGGGACCGCTGATCCTGTGGGCGATCCTGGCCCGCGTGCTGTCGAAGGGGCTCCCGCCGGGGATCGTCGTCCTCGGAGTGATCTACGGCTCGTTGTACGCACTGGTCGCCATCGGCATCGTGCTGGTCTACCGGGCCAACCGGATCATCAACTTCGCCCAAGCCCAGCTCGGCGTCGTCGCTGCCATCCTCGCCATCGAGCTCCACGTGACCTACGGCGTCAGTTACGTCCTGTCCTCGCTCACCGGGCTCGCCGCGGCGGCGGTGCTCGGCGCGGTGATCAGCCTCTTGCCCCGCCACTTCCGCAAGAGCTCCCGCCTCATCCTCACCGTCGCCACCATCGCGCTCGCCCAGACGCTCACCGGCGTCGCGACCATCGTCCCGCTCTGGTTCTGTGATCCGTCCAAAAACCAGGCCTGCGTCAACGCCACCAGGAACCAGTCGTTCAACACCCCGCTGAACCTGCACTTCTCCGTCTACCCGGTCATCTTCATGGGGAACGACATCGTCGCCGTCGTCGGCGCCGTCCTCTTCGTGGTCGCGCTCGCCGTGTTCCTCCGGTACTCGAAGTACGGGGTCGCGATCCGCGCCGCGGCCGACAACGGCGACCGCGCGCAGCTGCTCGGGATCCCGGTCCCGCGGCTCGACACGATCGTGTGGATCCTCGCCGCGGTGCTCTCGGCCGCCGCGGTGTTGCTGCGGGTGCCGGTTCTCGGGTTCAGCAGCTTCCAGACCGTCTCGGGCGGCGGCCCGGAGCTGCTGCTGTTCACCCTCGCCGCAGCGGTCATCGGGCGGATGGAGAGCCTGCCCCGCACCGCCGTCGCCGCGATCGGCATCGGGATCTACGAATCGCTCGCCACCTGGACCTTCGCCAACACGACCTTCGTCGACGCGACGTTGGTGCTCGTCATCGTCGTCGCCTTGCTGCTCCAGCCGGGCGCCTACCGGCGGGTCGGCACCGCCCTGGGCTCGACCTGGCGGGACGTGGCTGCCGTCCGCCCCATTCCGCGCCCGCTCGCGCAGCTCCGCGAGGTCCGGTGGTCGGCCCGCACGATCAAGCTCGCGCTCCTGGCCGCGGCTGCGCTGCTTCCCGCCGTCCTCACGACCAGCCAGACGTACCTGGCGGCGCTGATCCTGATCTATGCCATCGTCGGCTTGTCGCTGCTGGTCCTCACCGGCTGGGCGGGCCAGATCTCCCTCGGCCAGTTCGCGCTCGCCGGCGTCGGCGGCGCGACGACCGCGGTGCTGTTCCAGCGCCACGGCTGGGACTTCGCGCTCGCGCTCGCGGCCGGGGTGGCGGTCGGTGCGCTGGTGGCGCTCGCCGTCGGCGTCCCGGCGCTGCGCATCCAAGGTCCGTTCCTCGCCGTCACGACGCTGGCGTTCGCGCTGAGCGTCACGACGTACTTCCTCAACCCCCGCAACCTGTCGTGGTTCGTGACCCTGCAGGTCAGCCGCCCCACGATCTTCGGCGCCGACGTGCTCGGCCAGGACTGGCAGATCTACTACCTCTGCCTGGTCGCGTTCGTGCTGGTCCTGCTGGCTGTGCGGTCGCTCCGACGAAGTCGCACCGGCCGGGCCCTCATCGCGACGCGGGACAACGAGGCCGCGACCCGAGCCGCCGCCTTGAGCACGACCCGCATGAAGCTCACCGCGTTCGCGATCTCCGGCGCCATCGCGGGCTTCGCGGGCGCGATCTTCGTCGTGCACCAGCGAGGCGTGAACAACGGGTCGTTCAGCGCCGACATCAGCATCGCCCTGTTCTTGATGATCGTGGTCGGCGGCGCCGGGTCGCTCCCCGGCGTCGTCATCGGGGCGCTGTACGTCTGGGGCACCCAGTACTACCTGCACGGCGGGTTCAGCCTCGTTGCGAGCGGGCTCGGGATCCTGGTGCTGCTCATCGTCCTGCCGGAGGGACTCGGCGGGCTCCTGTACCGATGGCGGGACTGGCTGCTGCGTGGCCTCGCCCGCCGCAAGGGCATCCCCCTCCGGGGGGCGCTCGTCGTCGCGCCCGAGCCCGACCATGCCGACCGGGGCGCGGCGGCGATCCTCGACGAGCTCGCCGCGACGCACCACACCCCGGGCGCCGACGGCGAGGATCCGGCGTCGGCCGTCGCCGACCTCCGCGGCGAGGAGCAGCCCGCGCGGGCTCGGCTGCTGCCGCTGGTCGTCGTCGCGGGGTTGGGCGCGATGGCGCAGCTCGACGCGCTCGCGGTGCTGTTGTTGCTCCCGAGCCTGCGGGACAGCTTCCACTCGGGCCTGTTCTTCGTGTCGACGATCGCCATCGTCGGCGTCCAAGTGGGGCTCATCGTCGACGTCGGCGTCGGGGCCCTGGCCAACCGGGGGCGACGCCTGCCGCTGCTCTGCGTCGGCATGGCGCTCGCCGCCGTCTGCTCGGTGCTGGTGGTCGTCGCCGGGCACCTTTCCAGCGTTCTGCTGCTCGACGTGGGGACCGCCGCGGTCGCGATCGCGGCCTGGGCGTTCACGTCGACGCAGAACGCGCTGCTGAGCGACTGGTACGCGAGCGACGCTCGACCGCGCGTGTACTTCATCCACCGCGCCACGATCGCCGGCGCGGTCGCGCTCGGCCCCGCGGTCGTCGGCGCCCTCGAGCTCTTCTACGACTGGCGGATCCCGTTCCTCGTCCTGGCCCTGCCGACGCTGCTGCTCGCCGCCCTCGGCCTCGGCCTCCGCCCGTCGTCGGACCGGCGGACCGGAGCGGAGCGCGAGCGAGCACAGGCCGTGGCGGCACCCCCACCCACGTTCGCCGAGGCGATCCGGGTGCTCTTCGGGCACCGGTCGATCCGCTACCTGTACTACTCGCTGCCGTTCCTCGTGACCCTGATCGTCGGCGTTCGCCACTTCGCCGACCTGCTCTATCGCAACGTCTTCCATGTCAGCGCCAGCGACCGCGCTCTCGCGTTCGCGCTCGTCGCACCGGGGGCGTTCGTCGGGCTCGCCGTCGGCCTCGTCGTGGTCTCGCGGTCGATGGCCACCGACCGCGGGCGTGCGCTGCGGTTCGTGTCGTTCACCGCGGTGGCCGCCGCGGTCTGCCTGGCGGGCGTCGCCGTCGCGCCCGGCCTGGGGTGGGCGGTGGCGGCGCAGTTCGGCTACGGGCTCGTCGGCTCCTGGCTCCTGGTGTCGATCTATGTCGCGATCTCGGTCGCGGTGCCGCCTCGGATGCTCGTGCTCGCGTTCGCGCTGACGTCGGTGTGGTTCGGCTTCGGGGTGGGCGTCATCGCACCCGCCGGGCTGTCACTGGTGTCGACCGTGGACGGCCTCCTCGGCTACCGCGCCGGCTTCTGGCTGTACGCGGCGCTGTTCCTCGTCGGCGCCCGGCTCCTCTTCTTGTCGTCGCGGCACCTGAACCGTGACGTCGAGGGCCTTCGCCTCACCGCCCTCGCCGACGCCGAGATTCGGGCCGCCCGCCTCGCCGGCCAGGCCCGCCTGCTCACGGTGCGCGCCCTCGACGCCGGGTACGACGGGCTCCAGGTGCTCTTCGGCGTCGACTTCGACGTCGACGACGGGGAACTCGTGGCCATCCTCGGCACCAACGGCGCCGGCAAGTCGACGCTGCTGCGCACGATCTCCGGTCTGGTCACTGCCACCGCCGGCGAGGTCATCTTCGACGGCGCGGACATCACCACCGTCGACCCGGCGCGCATCGTCGACCACGGCATCGTGCAGGTCCCCGGCGGTCGCAGCATCTTCCCCGAGCTCTCCGTCGCCGAGAACCTGCGCGTGGCGGCGTGGCAGCTCCGCGACGGCGAAGACGCGGCGCTCGCGACCGAGCAGGCGCTCGCGCACTTCCCGGTCCTGCGAGACCGATGGCAGGTCGCCGCCGGAAGCCTGTCCGGGGGCGAGCAGCAGATGCTCGGCCTCGCCCAGGCGTTCATCACCCGGCCTCGCCTCCTCATGATCGACGAGCTCTCCCTCGGGCTGGCGCCGGTCATCATCGACATGCTCGTGGACGTGGTCCGGGCCATCCACGCCAACGGCACGACCGTGATCCTCGTCGAGCAGTCGGTGACGCTCGCGCTGCGGCTCGCCGACCGGGCCATCTTCATGGAGCGGGGCCGGGTCCGGTTCAGCGGACCGACCGCCGAGCTCGCGGACCGAGACGACCTGGTCCGCGCCGTCTTCCTCGAGCCCGGTCGGACCGGAGCCCCACCGGCCGCCTCGGCACCGCCGGACCGCGGTTCCACCCAGGCCGACGGCGAGCACGCGCGCGCCGCGCTCGGGGCCGACGGCAATGGGGTCGTGCTCGCCGCCACCGGGCTGCGGCGCCGGTTCGGCGGCGTCATGGCCGTGAACGACGTCGGGCTCGAGTTGCGCGACGGCGAGATCCTCGGCCTCGTCGGTCCGAACGGGGCCGGCAAGACGACGTTGTTCGAGCTGCTCTCGGGCCACCTGGCGCCCGACGGGGGACGCGTCGTCATGTTCGGCGTGGACGTCACGGGCTGGCCCACCCACCGGCGAGCGGCCGCGGGCCTGGGCCGGTCGTTCCAGTCGGCGCGGCTCTGGCCGGGCCTGACCGTGCAGGAGACGCTGGCCCTCGCGGTCTCGAGGCGGGTCCGCTCGCCGGGGGTGGTCCCCTCTCTCCTAGGCCTGCCGACCGTCGCTCGGGCGGAGCGCCGCGTCGAGCGGGCGGCCGACGAGGTCATCGACGCGTTCGGGCTCGGCGACTACCGCGACGCGCTCGGCGCCGACTTGTCGACGGGCACGCGGCGGCTGGTCGAGCTGGCGGTGCTGGTGGCGATGCAGCCGTCGATCCTGCTGCTCGACGAGCCGTCGGCCGGGACCGCCCAGGCCGAGGCGGAGGCGATGGCGCCGCTGCTGCGTCGCACCGTCGAACAGCTTCGCTGCAGCGCCATCATCATCGAGCACGACATCGGGCTGGTCCGCACCGTCGCCGACCGCGTCGCGGCGATGGACGCCGGCGAACTCGTCGCCGTCGGCCGACCCGACGACGTGTTCAGTGACCGGCGGGTGGTGGAGGCCTACCTTGGCTCGACGTCGTCCTGACCGGCGCCGCTTCGTCATCGCGGCGTCGAGCGCGGCCCTCGTCATCGTGGCCGCCTGCTCGCCGCGACCAACCTCCGAGGTTGGTACGACGATCGTCGATCCGCGCGGGACCTGCGACACGTCGCGGGTCGTCGAAGTCGGGGCGACGCTGCCGCTCTCCGGGAGCTCGGCGTCGCTCGCCAAGGAGTACCTCGCCGGCCTGCAACTGGCGGTCCGTCACGTCAACCGCGGCGGCGGCGTGCTGGGGAGCAACCGGTGCCTCGAGCTCGCCTACAAGGACGACCGGGGCGACCCCCAGATCGCCCGGCGGGCGGTCCTGGACCTCGTCAACCACGAGACGGTCGCCTTCCTCGTCGGGCCGACGCTCCCATCGCAGATCCAAGCCGCCGGCACCGGCCTCGCTCGGGCCGGCATCCCGACCGGCGGGCTGTCGAGCCTCGACGCCACCTTCCGCCCCGCGCGGTACCCGTGGATGTTCCCGCTGGCGGCGTCGAACCAGACCCTCGCCACCGCGATGGCCGCCTACGCGTCGTCGCAGGGTTGGTCGCGGGTCGCGGTCGTCGCCGACCCCGCCGCTGGTGGGACCGAGCGCGTCCACGCCTTCATGGCTGCGGCCGCTCGACGGGGGATCACGATCGCGGGCCCGGTCATCGACCCCACCCGCGGGAACGAGGTCGCGGAGCTCGCGCAGCTGTCGCCGGCGAACCCCCAGGCGCTGGTGCTGCTCGACACGACCCCGGGCGTCCGCCGCACGCTCATGGCCCGAGCGCGGCTGCAATGGCATGTCCCCGTGATCGCGGCGCCCATCGCCACCGACGCGTCGGTCGTCCACGCGGTGGGCGGCACGGCGCTGGATGGTGTCGCCGCGGTCGTCCCCCAGCCGCTCGTGAGGCAGCCCGGCGTGTCGATCGCCGCCGTGCAGCGGTTCCGGGACGACCTCCGGCGCCAGCTCCGAGCGCGGCGACTCGACGGCTCGGTCCTCGTCGCGGCCCAGGCGTACGACGCGGTCATGATGCTCGCCTCGACGGCCAACAGCGTGCACTCAACGAGCCCGACCAGTCTCCGGACGTTCCTCGAGAGCGCCAGTTACACCGGTCTCCTCGCGTCCTACGCCTACGCGACGGGCTCCCACACCGGCATCCCGGGCGATCAGCTCTCGGTGGTGCCCGTCGGCTCGCTGTCCGACGGACTCTTTTGAACGCCCGCGATCCTCACCCCGGCGATCGTGCGGACGAACTCTCGCACCACGGGCACCAGACGTTCGGTCGGCCATGCGCTCAGATCGCCGAACAACATCTACGCGACCGTCCAGTTCGAGAGCGAGACGTTGCGCCTCGCCAAGGAAGAAGTCGGTGCCGACCGCTTCATGTGGCCAGCGACTATCCGCACATGGACTGTGCCTATCCGGAGGATCGAGACCTCGTCCGAACGAGCCTCGCCAGCGGGTTCAGCGACGAGGACGCCGCGTTCATCTCTCGGGATACCGCGGCCACCCTCTACGGGATCGACGTGTCCGCCCTTGAGGTCCCAGCATGCGCCTCAAACGATTGCAGGTTGCCTCGGGGCGGGTATGAGGATGATGGCCCAATTCACCGAAGGGCGTGTCACGCTCGAGCGGCGGGTGATGCCGGAGACTACGCGGCGAGCACGGCACTCTCCTGCGACGGTGCTTGCCGAGACGCGGTGCTGCGCTCTGCACGTGCGAGGTATCGCGAGGCCAGCCAGCCTGCTGGCAGTGTGATCCAGAAGGCGACGAGTCGGTAGATCAACACGACTGCGATGGCGGGGCCCGCCTGGACACCGATCGAGACAAGCGCGACGGCCATGCTGCCCTCGGCGAATCCCACGCAGCCGAGCACTGGCACACTGCCGACGACCTGGGTCGCGACATAAGCCCACAGCAAGCCGGACCAGGGCACGTGGAGTCCCAACGCGAGGAACGTTGCGCCGAGCGCGATCCAGTCGGTGATCCAGTTCGCGGCGGCGAGGACGCAGGCTTGCAGCCATCGGCGCGGCCCGAGGACGACGGGATCGCTCAGGTTGGCGAGTAGCGTTTCTTCTCCGGGACCCGAATTCCGGCGATAGCCGAGGTGCGTGATGCGACGTGCTTGCTCGGTTACTCGCCCGAGCCGCCGTATGGCGTTGTCGAACCGTGACTGGTCTCGACTCGCCCACGCGAGGGCCGCGATGGTGCCGCCGGCTGCGGCGATGGTGATGGTCCCGGTACTGATGCCGAGCGTTGAGCACAGCACACCGAGCCCGTGTATCTGGGCGCCAATCAGGCCGAGGAATGCCAGCGTCGAGACCGACAGGGTGGCCGAGACAACGAGCATCCAGGCCACCAGGCCCGGGCGGACGTCACGGCGGACCAGTCTGCGGTACGTGTAGCCGTTCGAGAAGGCCGCGCCGACTGGCATGACGTCGGAGACCGCGCTGCTGGCATAGGTCAGGGCAACGAGTGACGACCTGGCCAAGCGGACGCGGGCGGCGCTGAGCAGGTGGTGTTGCAGCTCTGCAGCGAGAACGAACGAGGCGACCTCGGCCAGCACCGCGAGAGTCACCCAAACGAGGGAGATTCGGCCGATGCTGCGTCCGGCGGCGACGAGCGTCTGCCATTGGGAGCCAACCGCGCTTCCAGCCGCGACCAGGATCACCAGCTGCCACGCTCGTCTCCGGACGCTGCTGCTTCTAGCGGTCCATTCTCGAGTCACTGAAAGGAAATACGGGCCGGGGTTACGCGAGGCGAGGCGCGCCCGGACCGCGCCGAGCGCCGGCCTCAGGCATCGGCAGGGTGCACGAGCCGCCCCGCCGACAGCAGCGCGTCAAGCCGGTCGGGTTTCAAGGATCGTTGCAGCCGTTCGACGATGGTGTCAGCGTTCTCTGTGAACGCGAGGGCGCTTGTCCAGAGGAGTGAGGGTTGACAAACAAGACGGCGGTTCGAGTACCCGAGATCCCTATCCGCCATCCCCGAAGGGGATTCCTGACCTACTGGGACCGCCACCCTGCCGTCACCAGCGGCGAGCAGCTCACGCTGGGAGAACGCGCCGCGGACAAGATGCGCAACTCGATGGGATCGTGGTGGTTCGTCGGCATCTTCATCGCCGTGATGGGTCTCTGGGCGATCGTCAACAGCATCTTCTGGCTGGGCGGAACGAATGGGAAACATGGCTTCGACCCGTACCCATACATTCTGTTGAACCTGTTCCTCTCGATGGTTGCTGGTCTGCAGGGAGCCATCCTCTTGATCGCTGCGAAGCGGTCAGACCAGATCGCGAGCCAGCTCGCCGAGCACGATTACACGACTGATCAACAAGCGTTCGCGCGAATTGAGGCGGTCCACACCCGACTCGAGGAGCTCGCACAGAACAACCGGCAGCTCCTCGAACAAAACAGCGCCATCCTCAGGCAGCTTGCGAACAAGTCCTGATCCCGCTGCCGGCATGAGGATGGACAGCGGATGGACGCAACCCGCCCCGTGGGTCGCCGGCATGGCCGCCGCCGCGGGCCGCTGGGACCACAGATCGGGGCCCGCGGTGCGGCTGGCGGTCTTGAAGACCGCCAGCCGCCCGTGGTCCCCGAGGCTGTGACCGTCAGCTCTTCCGGGCCTGTCGCCCGCGGTCGACGAGCTCACGTGCCTTCTGCTCAGCCTTGTCGACCGCCTCCCGCCCCTTCTTTTCGGCTTCGTCGATCCCCTCCCGCGCCTTGTCGGCGAGGTCACGGGCCTTCGACTTCACACGAGCCGCGCTCTGGTCGTCCTTGCCCTGACGGCGCAATTCGTCGTCGTCAGCCAGGTCGCCGGCCGCCTGCTCCACCCGCCCCTTCAGATCGTCCATCTTGTCCGGCATCTCCGATCCCTCCTCTTGCTCCTCGCTCGCTTGTCCGGTGTCGACGCGTGAATTCCCGCCCGTCGCGTCCGCGAAACCGGTTGAGCCTCCGAGCGGGGCCACATTTGGTTTGCGGCGCCCCGATTCGGGCATAGACGCGGGGTCCGATTTCCGTAGCTGCGAGAGGTCAAACGATGGTGTGGCGCCTGGGTGGGTTGCTCGTGGTGACCGGCATGGTGCTGGACTTGACCTTGAGCGGTGCCTTCGTCGTCATCGGGTTCGCCAGCATGTTCTGTGGCGTGATCACGCTGGCGCTGTATCTCGAGGGTTCTCTCCTTGGTGAGCGGCTCGAAGCGCATCCGCTGACGGATGCTGAGGAGCAGGCACACGGCGCAGCCGCCTAGGTGTAGATCCCAGAGACGTTCGTCAGCCCGGGTGCTTCCGGGTCACGGGTGACGTGGGCAAACGGGCAGAGGCCAAGTCCTGGACGCTCCCGAGCAGGCTCCCGAGCCTTCCTTCGAGTGTCGGGTCGTCTCCCGGCCGGTGTTCGCCGACGCAACGTCGCGCAGCCGGTCATCCGGTCCTGTACTGCCTCGACGAGAAGACCCGGGGCGGGGTGGCGACTCGGCCCGGCGTCCGCGGCCGGCCCAGACGGGCCTCGGCGCCTGACCGCTTGCGACCGACCGGGCTTATGTGGCGGCTGCCTCAACGGCTACCGCGAGCTCCCGTACGAGGCCTTCGAACGCTTGGTCTCGGTCAGCAGCGTCGGCCCGGAGGACCGCCGACGGGTGAATCGTCGCCACGCCGCGCAGGCCGTCCCGGATGCCGAGGACCTTGCCGCCGTCGCGGGTGACACGGAACTGGCGACCGAACACCGCCTGGGCCGCCGTCGCGCCGAGGCAGCACAGGATCCGGGGCTGGACGATGGCGAGCTCGGCCTCCCACCACGTTCGGCAGGCTCGGATCTCGGCGACGTTGGGCTTCTTGTGCAGGCGGACCTTCCCGGCCCGGGTCCACTTGAAGTGCTTCACGACGTTCGTGACGTACACCTGCTCACGAGGTTGCCCGGCCGCCTCGAGGGCGCGGTCGAGGACACCGCCCGCCGGACCGACGAACGGCGCGCCCTCGAGGTCCTCACGGTCGCCTGGTTGCTCGCCCATCAGCATGAGCGCCGCGGGCGTCGGGCCTTCGCCGAAGACGACCTGGGTCGCAGCCCGGTAGAGGTCGCAGGCCTGGCACGACGCCGCCCGCGCCGTCAAGGCGTCGAGGCTCACGGCCCCGCTCGGGTCGGCCATAGGCACGCAGAACGACTACCCAATGCTGGCCGACGCCACGCTGCCGCCGTGGGCCGAGACGGCTGGGTCGCGTCGCTACGAGCCGGCGTCAGCGACGGTCCCGACCTCGGCGGTGCAGAACGCGCAGCGCCGAGCGGCGGCGGGGATCGAGCTCAGGCACTCTGGGCAGTCCCGCTTCGGCGGCTCGGGGGCGGGCTTCCAGAGCCGGGTCATCGGACGTACGACGACGAAGAAGATCGTGGCGGCGATCACCACGAACGCGATGAGAGCGTTGATGAACTCTCCGTACCGGAAGGTGCTGTGGTTGATCGTGAACTTCAGCGACGCGAAGTCGGCTTTGCCGGGGATGGTGATCAGGGGGGTCAGCAGGTCTCGGACGAAGGCGGTGACGACGGCGCCGAAGGCAACGCCGATCACGACGGCCACAGCAAGATCGAGGACGTTCCCCCGCAGCACGAAGGAGCGGAACTCTCGGAGCAGCTTCATGGTCGAACCCCGCCTCGGTGTCGGTGAGCCCACCGGCGCTCGCTCTCGCGGGCCCGCAGCCCAGGCGACGCTAGACCTTCGGCAGGATCTCCTCGGCGTAGAAGCGGAAGAAGCCCTCTTGGTCGGCTCCGATCTGCTGGATGAACAGCCGGTCGTAGCCGGCGTCGGCATACTTCCGGATCGAAGTCAGGTGCTGCTCGGGATCGGGTCCGCACGAGATCGTGTCGGCGACTTCGTCGATGGTCACGCGATCGGCCGCCTGCTCGAAGTGGGCCGGCGTCGGCAGCTCCTGGCTCAGCTCGCCGCCGACGCCGATCGTGTGCCAGAGCTCGTGCGCGAGGTTTCGAGCTGCCTCTTCGTCTTCACCCCAGCACACCTTCATGAGCGCGAGCGCCGGTCCTCGTCCACCGGCCTCCCGGTAGTGGTCGACGAGGTCCGGCTCGGGCGCGGTGCCGAAGTAGCCGTCAGCGATCCGAGCCGCGACGGTCGTCGCCTTCGGGCCGAAGCCGGACATGATGATGGGCGGTGGCTCGGCCGGGAGGGTGTAGATCCGGGCGTTCTCGACCGTGTAGTGGCGCCCATGATGCGAGCGCGTCCCTCCTTGCCAGAGGAGTCGCAGCACTTCCACCGCTTCCTCAAGCATCTCGAGCCGCACGTCGATCTCCGGCCAGCGGGAGCCGACGACGTGCTCGTTCAGGGCCTCGCCGCTGCCCACCCCGAGGAAGAAGCGGCCTGGCATCATCGCGGCTGTCGTGGCGGCGGCCTGGGCGACCACGGCCGGATGCGTCCGCACCGTCGGGCACGTCACGCCGGTACCGACATTGATGTGGTCGGTCACCACCGCAATGGCACCGAGCACCGACCACACGAACGGGCTCTGTCCCTGCCGGTCCGTCCACGGATGGAAGTGATCGGAGACGCTGATCCCGGCGAAGCCGGTTTCCTCGGCCCGGCGAGCGTTCCGCACTATCGCGTCCGGCGCCATCTCCTCGCTCGACAGTGAGTAGCCAATCTCCATCGCAGGCCGCCTTTGCTCGTGGTTGGCGCGAAACCGCTTTCGCCACAACTTCGCTCGTGGCACCCAGACGGCGGATGGGACGGCTGCCCTCGCTGCCTTCGTCCCGGGCGCCCTCGAACTGCAAGGGTCCGATCACGTCGTGATTGCCCCGTTCCACGCCCTGACAAACGGACGACGGCACGGCGGCGCCCGCGACCACGGGCGCTCGCGGCGAGCAGGCCGCGATGCCGCCCGCGGGGAGCAGTTGGTTTCGTCGTATCACGGACCGGGTACCGGTCGGATCGGGCGCCACGGCGGTCGAGCCTTGCCGGGCACCGGCGCCGGACGGTGGTCTGAACCGGGTGGTCTGAACCGACGACTGGCCCACCCGGGCGGGCAGGCCCCGACATCTCGAGGACTTGGACGCCTCGAAAAGGAGGATCATGACGACCATTGAGCGTTCGATCGAAGTCGAGCTCCCCGTGGAGACCGTCTACAACCAGTGGACACAGTTCGAGGAGTTCCCACGCTTCATGGAGGGCGTGGAGGCAGTGCAGCAGTTCGATGACACGAGACTGCACTGGGTCGCCAACATCGCCGGGCAACGGCGGGAATGGGACGCGGAGATCACCGAGCAGGTTCCCGATCAGCGGATCGCGTGGCGGAGCACCGGGGGGACGTCGAACGGCGGCGTCGTCACCTTCCATCGCCTCACCAACGACCGCACGAAGGTGATGCTGCAGCTTGAGCATGACCCGGAGGGCGCGGTCGAGCAGATCGGGGAAGCCTTGGGGATCGTCGAGCGTCGCGCCGCTGGTGACCTCAAGCGATTCCGGGACTATGTCGAGGAGCGAGGCCAAGCTTCCGGGGCCTGGCGAGGCGAGGTCCAGCGTCCTGGCTCGAACTGAGCCGGACTCACGAAACGTCGAGGCGTGAGGGGCAGGCTGAAGGTGTAAGTCGGTCGCGCCACGCACCGTCGTCGGCTTGTCGTAGACGGGAAGCCGGACCAGATGGCGGTAGAGGTATGGCAGACCGGGGCAGGAGCCGCGGGCCATTTGGTCGGCTCTTCGGGGCGAGGGGCCGAGCGAGATCTGTTGGCACCCTCGGTGACGACCCGATCAAGACCACGATCAGGTCGCTCGCAGAGGGCTGGGGTCACATGCGCCCCCCGTGCGCGCTGACCGTCTCTTTGGGTTTGGACCAATCCTGCTCCTGGGCAAGAGCAAGCCGTCCGCAAAAGGCAATTTGGCAAAGAGGGCCTGAATGATTGCTCTACTCGTGTTGCTGTTCATACTTCTCGTGTTCGGAGGGCTCGGGTTCGCCGCGCACATCCTCTGGATCGCTCTCGTCGTCGCGCTCTTGCTTTGGCTCCTGGGCTTTGTCGTTGGCTCAGGAGAACGGGCAGCCGTCGGCGGACGCCGGGGGTGGTATCGCTGGTAGGGCGGTGGCGCGACCTCAAGTGATGCTGTTCAAGCTGCGCTGAGAGGTCCAACCACCGCCATCGGGCGTCGGTGTCGCCCGCGCAGAATTGCTTCCGTCGAAAGGTCCTGCCTATGGCACCGCTCGCCGTCTTTACCGTGACCGGGTCGGTCGAGGTGCTCCCTGGCCGAATGCGGCCGCTCACTCGCTCGACGTCTCGGCACACTCGGCGCGGACGACCGTGAGCGGACCCTGCGAGCCTTGGAGATCCTTCCTGAGACCGTCGGTCTCCTCAGCTATCGAACGGTACGAGGAGCTTCTTCGTGGCGTGAATCGTGAACACGGAGTCCCCACCGACCGACGCGCTCGATACTGCCGCATCGACAAGGTCCCCGACGCATTGCCGAGACGGCGGCGTCAAGCCGGGACGAGCGTGTTGGCCTCCATGCCGCGTCGGCGTTCTATGACCTGCAGGGGTTCCGTCGCCTTCGCCCGCCACCCCCCTGGCGCCCAGCACTTCTCAACCACGGACGCCGTGAACTCAAGCTCGGAGCGGCGCCACGCGCCAACACATCGCGAACGTCCCAGCCTCACCTTGCTCGAGGCGGATCTGAATCTCGCCGGAGGTTAGGGTGCTCGCGTTCGCCCGAATACGGGCGTGGAACGCTCGATTGCTCCGCTCGAGACCCCGGTGGCGCCATCACCAGTGTCGAGAAGGTGCCGTGCCAGTTAGCCTCGAGCAAGCCATTCCTCCCCCACCGGTCCGGACAGCCACCGACGGCTCCTCCGGGCGCCCGAGCGTCGATCGGCTTCGCTCGACCGGACCTCGGGCGGAGCAAGCTCTGGGACGAGGACACCACACACCTCGTCCCGTGGACAGAGCGACGGGTCGATGCCACCTAAGCGAATGACGCGCGCCCAGTGGGTGATGCTGGCAAAGAACGTCAAGACGCGCGTCGACGAGCACAACCTCACCCTCGTGGCGGCCGGCGTCGCCTTCTACGCCTTCCTGGCCCTCATCCCAGCGCTCGTCGCCGTGGTCTCGCTCTATGGGCTGGCCGCCAACCCTGCCGACGTCACCCGTCAAGTCAACGACCTTGCCGGCGCGCTCCCCCACGAAGCACGAGCATTCATCACCGCCCAGCTGCACTCGATCATCGCCTCGAGCAACGCCGGCGTCACCCTGGCGCTGGTCGTCGGCGTCGCCGCCGCGCTCTGGAGCGCATCAGCAGCCATGGTCAGCCTGGTCCGAGGCATCGACCTCGCACAAGGACAACGAAAGAAACGAACGTTCGTCGCCCAGCGCCGTCTCGCTCTCGGCCTCACCCTGGCAGCGGCCACACTCGTGATCCTGATCGTGTTCCTCGTCGCGTCGGCGCCACCGCTGCTGGCCAGTGCCGGCGTCGGCGATCTCGGACGCTGGGTACTCAACCTGGCCCGCTGGCCACTCATTGCCGTGATCATGATGCTTGCGCTCGCCACGCTGTACCACGTCGTCCGGGGCCGCCCCGGCCTCCCTCACGTTGGGTGGGGCCCCATGATCGGCGCCGCGGTCTGGCTGCTCGCGTCGGCACTGTTCGCCCTCTACACCGCGAACTTCAGCAGCTACAGCAAGACCTACGGGACCTTGGCATCGATCGTGGTGGTACTGCTCTGGTTATGGCTCGGTGCACTCGCGGCCCTCATCGGAGCAGAAATCGACGCCCAAACAACCTGAGCTGGTTTGAAGGAACCGCCGAGCCGGTGCCCATCGAAGAGCGCCCATGAGCCCGACAGTCGACCGAATAGACCCGGACCTGCCCCGTTGTCCGACGCGAGCCGGGGCTGCGCAGACCAGGAGTGACCTCTGATGAACGACTCGGCCCTCGAATCGACCCCTCCGGCCGACGCTGGCACCGAGCGCAGCGCGCGCACCAAGGCTTACGCCTGGACACTGCTCCTGGTCGCCTTCGTCGTGACCCTGATCGTCCTGGCGGCCGCCAACACGAGACGCGTGACCATCAGCTGGGTGGTCGCTGATGCCAAGACACCGCTCGTCTTCATCGTGGTCGCAGCCGGCGTCCTCGGTTGGCTCGCCGGCATCACCACCAGCGCGGTCATCCGCCACCGCGCCCGCCACCGGCCGCGCCACCGAATCCGCCGACACAAAGGCCAGGATCGCACCCAACGTCAATAGCACCCGACCGCGGTGCCGCCAGTAAGCCCGGCGGTGGTCAGGCCAGACACCGCGTCCTCATGACCACGGGCCGTGGCGACAGCGCGGAGTCCCATCACGAATGCCGCTGTGAGTCACGCCCCGGCGACGCAACGTGGGCTACCATGGATCACAGCCGATCGAAGCTGCCCAGGATGAAGCGATTCGCCAGAACTAGGACTCTTCAGAGCGCTCTGCTCGTCGTTCTCGTGGTGGCCGCGTCCGTGCTCCTGGCCGGCGGTGCGGCAAGTGCCTCACCAACCCCAGTCGGTCTCGGAACCGCCACCACGTTCGCGATTCGTGCCGGATCCGGCGTCTCGAACACCGGAGCGGGAACAACCATCACCGGCGACGTCGGGAACAGCCCAGGCGCCGGCAGTCAATACACAGGCCTGACCTGTGCACAAATCATCGGGAATATCTACGAGGTCAGCGCTGGGGGTCCTGCCCCATGCACCCAGCTGAATCCTGGGCTGATGACGACCGTAGAGAACGATGCCCGCACCTCGTTCAACCACACCTCTGGGCTCACCGGAGCGACACCCCTCGCCACCGACTTGGCCGGCCAAAACCTGGTCTCCGGCCTCTACAGCTTCGGGGCCGCCGCGACCAACCTCAGCGGCACGCTCACACTCAACGCCCAGGGTGACCCGAATGCCGTGTGGATCTTCCAGGCCTCGTCCACCCTCATCACCTCCCCGGGAAGCACGGTGGCGTTCACCAACCTTCCTCCCGGTGTGACCGCCGCCCAGCTCGCGTGCAACGTCTACTGGACCGTCGGCAGTTCGGCGACCATTGATACGACCACAACCTTCGTGGGCACGGTCCTGGCGTCGGCATCCATCACCGTAAACAACGGAGCCACGGTGACCGGCCGCTTGCTGGCCGCCAACGCCGCGGGCGCCGGCGGCGCCGTGACCTTGATCAATGACACGATCGTCAGACCGACAGGATGCGCGACGCTGCCTGCCGGTACCGGTGGGGGCCCAGCCAGTCCCCCCTCGGCACCCACAACCCCGATCGTGATCGGGCCGCGATTCACCGGCTGATCGAGAACGGCCTATCAAGAACTGATTGATCCGGGTTCTGGTGCTACGGGGGTCTCCGCCCGACGTAGGTCCGTGAGAAGCCCGAGAACTGAACGCTTTTCGGAGTGGGCGCTGGATGCCCACCGACGACCTCCCCTTCTAGGGGCGGTCAGGCGCCCACGAAGGCCCTGGTGACAGGCTCAATGTTGGGTCTGACCTGCGCAGACGTTTGTCGTTGTTTGTCGTTGGTTTGCAACCGTTTCCCGCCGACATTCGACGGACTTGGCACGGCCTTGAGACCCGCTCGCATTCATGGGCTTTCCAATCGGCTGCTGCGCGTCGTGCCCGTTGTGGGGGGTTGGCGTCCTCCATCCGGCGTTCCGCTCCCATGTTGTCGATGTGTGCGCCCTGGACTCGTTGCCTAGCGAGGGTCGAGCGGCGATCGGACCGTCTCCCATCGACCGCGTCCGCTTCTGTTCGCAGACCCGATGGGCCGGGCGCGCGCTGCCGGCTCGCGTCGTTGCACGGCGCTTTGTGCAGCGTTTCGGCAGGGTCGGCGCGTTGAGACTTCGAAGAGGTGGCTGCAACAGATCCGAAGTGCGACACTGCGTGATGTGGTGGACCTTCTGACGGGAACGGTGACTTTTGTGTTCGCCGATCTCGAGGGGTCGACGCGTCTGTGGGAAGAGCATCCTGAGGCGATGAAGGCGGCGTTGAGCCGCCACGACGCGATTCTGCGTGCTGCCATCGAGGCCCATGGCGGCCATGTCGTGAAGTCGACGGGGGACGGTTGTCTTGCCGGGTTCGGAACGGCGATGGACGCGCTCGAGGCGACGGTCGAGGCGCAGCGGGCGTTGAAGGCCGAGGTCTGGGGGGAGACCGGTGCGTTGCGCGTTCGGATGGGTGTGCACACGGGTGAGGCGGAGTATCGAGACGGTGACTATTTCGGTCCAGCGCTGAACCGTGCCGCGCGCTTGACGGCTACCGCTCATGGTGGTCAGGTGGTTGTGTCGCAGGCGACCGAGGGTGTGGTGCGCGACGCGCTCGCCGGTGGTATCGATCTTCAGGATCTCGGTGAGCATCGTCTCCGGGACTTGTCCCGCTCCGAGCGTGTGTTCCAGCTCACGCATGCTGATCTGCCGGCGCAGTTCGCGCCGTTGCGGTCGTTGGACGCGCTGCCTGGGAATCTGCCGCTGCAGCCGACTGAGTTCGTGGGACGAGACGAGGAGCTCGTTGATGTCGTTGCCGCGCTCGGCGCAGCGCGGCTGGTGACCCTGACCGGTGTCGGCGGGGTGGGGAAGACTCGCCTGGCACTGCAGGGTGCGGCCCAACTCGTCCCGGACTACCGGGAAGGCGTATGGCTCTGCGAGTTGGGTTCGCTCGTGGAGCCTGACGCGGTGCCCGAGACGATCGCGAGCGCGCTGGATGTTCAGGCGCGGCCGGGCCAGACCATGGCCGACACCCTGCTCGACTTTCTGCGTTCCAAGCAGCTGCTGTTGGTGCTCGATAACTGTGAGCATCTGCTCGACGCGGTTGCGCAACTGGTCGAGCGCATCGAGCGGGACTGTCCCGAGGTCACGGTGCTGGCCACGAGCCGCGAGGGTCTGGGGCTTCGGGGCGAGCAGATGCTGGCGGTCCGCTCGCTTGGGCTCCCGGCTCCCACGGACGGGTTCGACCGTGTCGTCCAGGCGGACGCGTTGCGGTTGTTCGCGGCCCGCGCGGTGGAGAGTCGCCCGGAATTCGAGCTGACGCGCGAGAACGCGAGCGTGGTTGCCGATCTGTGTCGGCGCCTCGACGGGATTCCGCTGGCGATCGAACTGGCTGCGGCGCGGGTGCGGTCGATGACGCCGGCCGAGTTGGTGGAGCGGCTCGACCAGCGGTTCCGGCTGCTGACGGGCGGGAGCCGCACCGCGCTGGAACGTCACCAGACGCTGCGCGGCGCCGTGGACTGGTCCTATGACCTGCTGGGCGACGCCGAGCGAACCGTGCTCGACCGGCTGGCGGTGTTCGCAGGCGGCTTCCGGCTGGGCGACGCGGAGGCCGTGGCCGCCGGGGGTGCCGTCGACCCGGTCGACGTGCTCGACCTCCTCGGCCAGCTGGTGGACAAGTCACTTCTGATTGCGGACGATGAAGCCGGCACGACCCGCTACCGTCTGCTCGAGACCATCCGCCAGTACGCCCAGGAACGACTTGAGCAGACCGGCGACGCCGACAGGGTGCGGCGTCGCCACGCCGAGCATTACGTCGCGTTCGCAGAGGCCATCGCCCCGCATCTGCACGGGCGCGACCAGGCAACCTGGATCGAGCGCCTGGAAGCTGAGATCGACAACCTGCGCGCCGTGTTGACGTGGTCGGCGGGCGTCGGCGACGCCGATCTGGCCCTGCGCTTGGTGGTCGCCACCAATGTCAACGGGGTACGGCCCAGCTACACGACCCACGCTTGGGCCGAGGCAGCCGTGCTGATACCGCAAGCGGCGACCCATCCCTTGCTCCCCGACGCGCTCGCCTGGGCCGCGTGGAGCGCGGTGTTCCGCAACGACCTCGACCGCAGCCGCGAGCTCGTCACTGCCATGAGCGACGCCGAACGCCGCCTCGGCAGCCCCGAACGCCCTGGACGCTGCCAGGCGCCCACGACCCTCGCGCTCTTCTCGGGTCAATTCGAGGAGGCCGCTGAGCACGCACAGCACTGGGTCGCACTCGCGCGCGCCGCCGGCGACGACGAGCAGATCGTGCAGAGCCTGACGATCCTTACCACGGTGCAGGCGTGGGGCGGCGAGTTAGACGTCGCACTGTCGACCGGCGAGGCGGCGGTCGAGGCCGCCCGTCGGCTCGGCGCACCCGGTCTGCTGGCATTCGCCCTCGTGGGCCACGGAAGCAACCTGGTCCAGCGTGACCGCCCTGGCGACTCCGAGCGCGCGCTCGCGGTGCTCAACGAAGCCCTAGAACTCGCGACCGTCGTCGGCAACCACCAGGCCATGAGCGCGGTCCTAATAAACACGGCGCACATCCGTCGCCGCCAGGGAGACGCCGCGGCTGCTTTGGGCGCCGCCCTCGACGCCGTCGAGATGTTTCATCACATCGGCTCACCGGGGCCGGTCGCGCCTGGGCTCCTCACCGTCGCGCAGATCCTGAGCGATCTCGGCGAGCACGAACCGGCCGTGATGCTCATCGGCTACGCCGACCACGTGCACAGGATCCCGTGGACGGGCGAGCTCGTCGCGGACCGAACAGCCGCGCTCGCCGCGGCAACCGAGGCGCTCGGCAAAGAGCACCTCGACGAGCTCGAACGACGCGGCGCAACACTCGACGATGCCGCAGCTATCGAGCTCGGCCGACGAGCCGCCCAACCCGCGCTCGAGCCTTCCCGCCGCTCACCCTCGCGGTAACTACGAGGTGCACGCTCCAGTGCACGTCTCCGGGCAGTGCCTGCTCCGTCCGCCCCACTGCATTCCTGAAGGAGCGGCTTGTTGTCAAAGTGCTGGGTTCGGCTCCAGTGACGACCGGTTTGTGGGCAGGCTGACTCGGCTGCCGTGCATTCCTTCGCCGCGCGGGGCGGCATTGAGCCGTTCGGCCTCAGGAGACGGGCTCAGTCAAGGGCTCGGCCACGCCAAGTGGGGACCATTGCAGTGGGCGAGCTCGCGTGCTCCTGAGGTCCGAGTCGTCTCACGCGGCCTGAGGCCTGGTGAGGCAGCGGATCTCGCCGTCTCGGAGGCCGTAGTAGACGAGCGTGAGAAGTTTGCGGGCCGCGGCGACCTTGGCGACGCCGGTGCCGCGCCGTTCCGCGATGCGCTGTCGGTCCACTTGGATCTTCGACGTGCCACGAGCTTGGGTGACGGCCTCGACGGCGGCCCAGCGCACCAGCCGGGAGCCTTGCTTGGTGATCGAGCCGCGCCGCACGACGGTGTCGGACTCGTGATGCTTGGGTGTCAACCCGGCTCACGAGCACAGCTGGCGGGGCCCGGGGAAGCGGGTGACGTCGCCAATCTCAGCCACGAACAACGCCGCGAAAACCCGACCGACGCCGTGGATGGCCTGGATCGCCCGATAGCCGCTATGTCCGGCGAGCTGGTGGCTCAAAGCCCGTTCGAAGGCAACGACCTGCGCGTCATAGATCCGGATCAGATCTCGAAGCGAACGAACCCGGGCATCGAACGCCGGTGCCAACTCCAAGGAGTCCAAGAGCTGATTGCCGGCCACGCCGAACAGGTCCGTCATCGGGACGTGCACACCTTCTTTGGCCAGCACCGCGTGCACCTGGGCCTTGAGCCCGGAGCGCAACGCAACGAGCTTGGCTCGATAGCGCACCAGCTCCCGCAGCTCCCGCAGCTCTGGCGGCGCGATCCACGCCTCCGGCAGCCGACCCATCCGCAGCAGCTCAGCCAGGTTCGTCGCGTCGCGGCGGTCGTTCTTGACCCGCTGATGCGAGAACATCACCACCCCCAACGGGTGCGCCAGATGCACGTGCGCGCCCGCGGCTTCGAGCACGTCGGCCGCCCAATACCACCCATAGGTCGCCTCGAGCACCACCTCGGGATCCGGCCCCGCCCGGGCCACCTCGAGCGACAAGGCGACGGGATCGTTGTCGATGCTGACCGTCGACAGCGTCTCCCCCGCCTCGTTCATCCGAACGATCACCGACCGGCGGCGATGCAGATCAATCCCCACGTACTCTCGCGACACAGCGGGCCTCCCTCTCTTGTGGGTTGGTGAGCAACCCGAGCATTACGCCCGGGCACTCACAGAGAGCGGAGGCCCCACTCCTTCATGGGATCAAGAGCGGACGAAACGGTCGCTCGTGTCAGCACAAGTTGCGTCGAGGTTCCGATGCCGTCGTGTCGGATGGGGGACTCGTACCGACAGTCAACCGCCCGTATTGAGGGCTGATCTGGCGCTCGGCTGACGCCAGCCACGCCACCGTGAGCCGGGTCGTGACCACCGTCACGTCGTGGTGCTGTTGCCGCAGACCTGGTCCGCTTCTCTTGCCTGCCTCCTCGGCGTCGTGTTCGTTGCGCGTCAGCGTTGCCCGGCTGGAGGGCGGCTCGCGCGGTTAGCCGCGAAGAGCGCGTCAAGGTGCTCGGTAACAGCCGCCCTCACACGCGACGAGTCTGGCTACAAAGTCGGGCTTACGCTTAGCCGGCGAACCGAGGTGCGGGTGCGGAAGAGGTGGGACATGCCCCCGGCACATTTACGGTTGTGGGACATGTTCCGGAGGCGCCACTGAAGGTGGCGTCGACGCGACCAGTTCCAGTCCCCCCGGCTCCAAACGCCGCCCCTGTGGCGCCGTTGGCGACGAAACTGGATCCGCCGCCGCCACCGCCACCGTTGATGCCGCTGAGGTTTTGTCCGCCGCCGCCACCGCCGCCGAAGAAGCCGCCAGCGCCGCCGCCGCCGCCAGCG
>Ga0073928_10002002_pt1 | contig 36968 bp, 31 predicted proteins | sample PaiPotPPA55metaG_FD_76969 | JGI IMG/M metagenome (GOLD analysis project Ga0073928, IMG submission 76969) | Iron sulfur acid spring bacterial and archeal communities from Banff, Canada, to study Microbial Dark Matter (Phase II) - Paint Pots PPA... ... | reverse complement strand
TTGAACTCCTTGAACTCCTTGAACTCCTTGAACTCCTTGAACTCCTTGAACTCCTTGAACTCCTTGAACTCCTTGAACTCCTTGAACTCCTTGAACTCCTTGAACTCCTTGAACTCCTTGAACAGCCCTACCTTTTCATGAACTGAGACGCCAAACTGAGCACCTCGGTTAGAAGCGCGCCTCCGTTTTGACCGCCTAAGAAGCTGTTTAGTACTGGGTTCGGCGCCTGTGAGTTCGATTGGTTCGTGCCCCCGGCCAAAAGCTTCATGATGATGGGAACTACGATCGGCAACGCCCCTAGAATAACTTGTTGATCCAGACCGGTTCGGTTCGCAATCTCGCCAATGATGCCGTTAAAACGGTTCGCCCCAAACAGATTTTGTAATTCCGGCGCCCCAACACCCGGCTGAGACAAGTTGCTGACTGTCTGCTGAGCGGCCGCCTGTCCTTGAGTCTGCTGCTGGTTGTTTAAAACGTCCTGCAGATGCGGTCCTAATACATCGAGAATCGGCTTTACGTGTTGTTCTGTGTCCTGCACCCCCGGAATCAACTGAGCTAGATTCATCAGCCCTTGCAGATCCGAATTGCTGCCGGCGTGCTGGGGATTGGCAATGGAATCGACGATCGCCTGAAAAAGACTCATAGAGCGTCTCTTCTAGGTGATCCGTTCCGACACGGCAAGCGGTTGTTTCTCTGTGGCATCCACGCGTACTTTGCACATCCCCAACTCCGTTCGAACGGAGTAGTGGAGTGCACCAGCGCCCGTTGCTTCCCGGCTGTGCCTTTTTCAGACGCCCAACACTCCAACACTCCAACACTCCATCACTCCATCACTCCATCACTCCATCACTCCATCACTCCAATGCTCCATCACTCCAGGGCCTCGCGCTCCACGGCTTCGCCCCGACCGCCTGGTTGGCTAAAGTGGCCACTCAAATGTCATCAACGTCCGCTTGCATGCCGATAACTCTGCCCTTATAAATGGGAGCAATTCGCTGGCTCGATCATTTGCCTCCGGCAAAACCGCGATCCACGAAGAAAGCGAACTACGAATGATGTGTCGGCTCAGCTGCTTAAAACAAGGCTTTTTACTCGGTGGTAGCGCTACTTTGCTAGTCATGCTGATTTGCCTTCGGCCAACGAGCGCTTTGGCGCAGTCGGACAGCAGCCGATTTGAGAGAGAAATCGAGCGACTTGAGGCCAACATCTTCGACCCGCCCCCGGGACCGATTGTCTTCTACGGCAGTTCTTCCTTCCGGCTTTGGAAATCCTTGGAACAAGACTTCAGGGCCTTTGAAGTTTTGAACTGCGGCTTCGGCGGAGCTTGTCTCAGCGACTGTGTCGCTTTTGCTCCCCGCCTGATCCTTCCGCTCAAGCCCTCGGCCGTTGTCATATATGCCGGCGACAACGATCTGGCGTTGGGCACATCGGCCGAGCAAGCTTTCGATTCTTTCTGCCAGCTCTTCCATATTTTGCGAGACGGTTCTGACAAGCCATACATCGCTTTCGTATCGGTAAAGGCCTGTCCCGCTCGGATCCGTTTCTTAGCGAATATTCAGCGGTATAATGCGTTGGTCCGGGAGTTTATTAGTGAACAGCCTCGGTGCGATTTTATCGATCTGTACTCCGACCTGATCGGACCGGATAAAAAGCCGATCATCTCGCTCTTTCAGAACGACCAAATTCATCTCAATACCGACGGTTACCAGATCCTGCGTCGCGATATCGCACAATTCTTGCGGGACGAGCTTCCGAAGCGCCTCGCCACTCAGTAGCGTTCCCGGTTCGCAGTTCACGGCTCGCCGTTCGCTGTTCACAGCTCGCCGTTCACGGTTGCGTTCGTCCGTTCGGTTGATTCCGGCAAACAGTATGCAAGCCGATGGGTCTTATACATCTATGTGTGTGAGACTTATAAGGCTGTTCCCGCGCATCACGAACAGCAAACGGCGAACAGTGAACCGCGAACGGCGAACCTTTCTTGTGACCCCTGGCATCGTTTATGCGTCAGGAGTGGAGGTGGGCCGCCGCGATGCCGGGTGGCAAAACGCAATCGGAAAAGGGATATTTACAACCGAACTTACCAGCCTGAGGACTTTGTCACGAGGAGAAGCAACCCATAGCGGATTGGCACACGAAGTGCAATTGTAATAGTTCTGAGCGTTATGAAACGGATGATAGAACTGGATGTTCTGCGCGGCTTCCTGCTGCTGATGATGGTGGCGAACCATTCACCTTCGCCACTCCGACAGATCACCGATCAACCAATTGGCTTTTTTTCTACGGCAGAGGCGTTCGTTTTTATCTCCGCTCTTTTGGCTGGGCTAGTTTTCCAACAGCGCAGCGATAAACTCGGCTTCGCCGCCGCCCGAGCTGCCACCTTGCAGCGGGCGCTCCGCATTTATCGGGCCCATTTGATCACGCTGTTTGTCGTTTTTGCTATCGGCAGCCTGTTTCTGGCTTGGGTCCCGGGCATTCGTTACATCCTAAGCAAATTCTTTGAATCGCCGATGTCCGCGGTGGCCGGCTCCGTCACGCTTCTATTTCAGCCGCCTTTACTCGACATCCTGCCGATGTACGTGATTTTTTCGCTGATTACGCCGCTGGCATTTTGGGTCGCCGACCGAGTCGGTTGGCGGGTCGTCTTTGCTACTAGCGCCGGTCTCTGGCTTCTGTCGCAGTTTAATGTTCGAGAATTCATTACGGCTCCAGTTCGCAACCAAGCCTTTGTCCAAATTGGGCCGTTCGACCTTTTCTCCTGGCAGTTGTTGTGGATGGGTGGCTTGATTTTCGGCCATTCCCTTCAACAAGGAAAATCCTTGCTCCGTTTTTCCAAACGAACCGAAGTGATCCTGCTCTTTCTGGCGATCGGGTTTACCTTGTCCCGCTGGACCTGCGCTTACCTGAACGTGGATGCTAGCGGCAATTTTTGGTTTCTCGACAAATGGCACCTGGGGCCGCTGCGATTGCTAAACTTTTTCTTAGTCGGATGGTTCGTGGCAAAAGCGATGCCGTACCTGCGGCACTGGAGGGAGTATCTGCGTCCGTTGAGCGCTGTCGGTCAAAACATGCTGCCGATTTTTTCGACTCAGATTTGCCTATCCATTTTTGTGGCCGGCTGGATCAGTGTCCGCCATCATTCGGTGGATGCTTTCGCGACCTTGCTTTTAGTGCTGCAGGTGGTGATCGCTTTTGGGGTCGCTTATCTCCTGGAATATTGGAAAGACCGCAGCGTTGCTCCTCGAGCGGTGGCTTCAGCGCCAACTGTCGCTTAGTCAGACTTTTTTGTGGCGGCTGCCGCTTAGCAGACCTAGTTTCCCGGCCACTGCTATGTCCTGGAAACGCGCACAGACGCATGCCGAATCGATGCTTCAAAACCTGGGTCTGCCCCCTACCAAGAAGGGGCGTAAGGATCTTCGCGGCAAGCGACTTGTCTTGTTCGATGACGGTTTGAACCCTTACCGGACCATGTGTTTCACCGTTGCCGCGAAAATAGTCCGGAGACGTGGCGGTGACGTAGAAACGGTCAAACCGCCAGAAGGCGAACCCTCTCACGCCAAGATCATTGATGCCCCGGTTCCGCAGCCAGGGCCGCGTCAGGCCTCAGGGCCGGCATTGAGGCCCAAAAGCGCGCCCTATGGACAGCGCCGGTAGGGCGAGGCTCTTGAACGATCCAGAATACCCAACAGGGTGACAAATGCTCTGCTGGTTGGACATTTTGTTAGGCCTTTAGACCCGCCGAGCCGTAACCCAGCGCTACGCCACGGCTCGGCGCGCTTTCCGGTGCAGCAAAACTGTGCAGCAAAACTGTGCGGCAAAGATACCTCTCGTCGCGAGAACGATAGATTCTGCGGGAGCCTCGCCCTACCTCAGGCCATCCCCTTCTTCTCGACCATCACACTCTCTGGGGTAATCGGCAGATCCCGGACCCGGACTCCAGTCGCGTTGAAAATGGCATTTGCAATTGCTGCGGGAACGCCGGCAATCCCGATCTCTCCAATTCCGCGGACGCCGAGGGAATTAAAAGTGGTGTCGGGAATGTTGAGAAATTCAACATCAATGTGCGGAATATCAGCATTCGTCGGGACCAAGTATTCCGCAATATTGCGGTTTGCAATCCACCCACTGTTGGGGTCGACCTTAGTTGCCTCGAGTAACCCCATTCCGATTCCAAAAACGATACCGCCTATCACCTGGCTGCGTGCCGTCTTTTGGTTAACCACGGTACCAACGTCCATTACGCTGGTAAAACGCGTCACCCTGGCTTCGCCCGTCCACTCGTTTACTCGCACCTCACAGAATTGTGCCCCGAAGGAAAGAAAACCGTATTTGTGCTCTTCTTCACCTGGAGAAGCGGCTCCGATGCCTTCCACGGCAGACCGATCCAAAGCCGATAAGACGGCTTCGAACGGGACCGATTCACCATCGGCGCGAAGCATCCCGTTATCATAGGAAAGCTCTTCCGGCTTTTTGCCCGAGAAGGGAGATTTTTTGCCGCTAACCGCAACCGTGATCAATTTCTTTTTGACCGCATCGATCGCTGCCATGATGGCCGGCGAAACGCTGGCCGTCGACTGCGATCCTCCCGCAACCGGGGCAGTCGTTAATCCCGAATCACCGAGCACCGGCTGGATCCGTTCGATCGGGATACCAAGCCCTTCCGCTGCAACAATGGCTAACACGGTGTACATCCCAGTTCCCAGATCGTGCGTTGCGCTGGAAACGGTCACATTGCCGTCGTTCTGCAGCCTGACCTTTACCTCGGCATGACTTCGGTGTGCTGGGTATATAGCAGTCGCCATCCCATGCCCGACCAGCCAATCGCCGGCCCGCATCGACCGCGGTTCGGGATTTCGCTTTGACCAGCCAAACTTGTCCGCACCCAAGCGATAACACTGATCCAGATGTTTTGACGACCAGGGCAGCTTCCCGACTGGGTCCGTCGTGGCGTAGTTTCGGACCCGAAGCTCAACCGGATCCAGGCCCAGCTTCACCGCGAGCTCATCCATGGCTGATTCCAAAGCAAACATGCCTGGCGCGACACCGGGGGCTCGCATAAAGGTTCCCGGAGCAAAATCGAGCGGAACGATCTGATGGCTTACCAGAATATTGGGCGATTTGTAGAGCGCCAACGACGTCCTATGAGCCGCGGCCTCAGCGAAGAGCTTCACGCGGGAACTGGACGAGTAGACTTCGTGTTTGATCGCAGATAAAGCCCCCTGCTTGGTAGCTCCCAAAGTTACAATTTGCCTGACCATGGGCCGATGCCCAACCGCGGTATACATCTGTTCTCGAGTTAGAACGGTCTTGACGGGCCGATTCAGCACGCGGGCGGCTGCAGCGGTCAATGGCGAGTGCATCCACATCGAACCTTTGCACCCGAACCCGCCGCCGACGAACGGACACAACACCCGTACGTCGGCCTCGTCGATACCCAGTACCGCCGCTAGATTCCGTTGCTGGCCTTGCACCCACTGCGATGCGTCGTAAATCGTAAGCCGGTTGCCGTCCCACACCGCCGTGGTCGCGTGTGGCTCCATCGGGTTATGATGTTCGACCGGGCTGTTATAGGTCGCTGACACGAGAACCGGCGTTCCTCGCAAGACTTCATCGATCGATGCTACTCCGTCAGCCAGAACCGACACCGTTGCCGCCATGCCGGCGACCGATTTCGGAGCGTAGGCATCACCAAAACCCGCTTGCAGGTCGACCACCGCGGGTTGGGTCTCATAAGTGGTTTGGACCAGACGCGCTGCATCTCGGGCTTCCTCGAACGTTTCCGCCACGACGAAACCGATAGTCTGGCCGAAGTAATCGACCGCAGGGTCTTGCAAAAGCGCAACCACATCTCCGGAGACAGCCCCTTCTTCACCTGGCTGCGCCGGCGCGAAGATTTTCAGCGGATTGAACGGTGTGAAAATCGCCAGGACACCCGGGCTGTCTTGAGCCGCCGCGACATCCATCGATTCAATTCGGCCTTTCGCAATCGAGCTCTGCAGCACGAAGCCATAACAAACGTTCCGAATCGGATGATCAGCTGAGTAAAGCGCCCGACCGGTAACTTTCAGCTTACCGTCAACTCGATCGACGGATTGACCAAGGAAAGCCTTATCTGTAATCATGCCGCACCTCCTGTAACCTGCATGAGCGCACGAACCAGAGTGCGCTTGAGTAAAGTCACTTTAAAACCGTTTTGGCTAAGCGGCCGAGAGCCATTGGTAGCCAGCTGGGCTGCGCGTTCAAACGTGTCCTGACCCACTTGTTTTCCGATCAGTGCCTCCGCCACTTCCGGTAGACGCCAAGGCTTAGTTCCTACACCACCGGCAGCAATTCTCGCTTCCCGTATCTTAGACCCATCCAGGTCTAGGGCGATAGCCGCCGAACACAGAGCGAATTCGTAAGACTCACGGTCTCTGATCTTCAAGTAAACTGAGCGCCGATACCAACTCATGTGCGGAACGGTGACTCCGGTAATGAGCTCGCCTGGGTCGATCGCATGCTCGCGATCCGGCGTGTCTTTCGGCAAGAGATAAAAGTCGTCGAGCTTAACCGACCGGCTGCCTTTCGGGCCTTGTAGATTGATGCTGGCATCGAGCGCAACCAGCGCCACCGCCAAATCACTCGGATGGGTAGCGCAGCAAGCGGTCTCAACGCCCAGAATTGCATGCATCCGATTCTCTCCCGCAAACGCCGGACAACCACTCCCGGGAACGCGTTTGTTGCAAGGCATAATCACGTCGCGGAAATAACCGCAGCGCGTTCGTTGCATTAAGTTGCCGCCGATTGATGCCATGTTCCGTAGTTGCGCCGATGCGCTCTTTAGCAAGGCCTGCGAAATGACTGGAAAATGTTCCGCGATCTCCGATCGCTCCGCCACATAAGCCATTCTCTCCAAAGCGCCGATCTTCAGCCCGCCCTCATCCAGACTGATGCCTCGCATCGGCAACTGGTTGATATCCACCAGCTCTTTCGGGTCCATCACATCGATCTTCATGAGATCGACCAGGTTAGTGCCGCCGGCGATAAAAGCGCTCTGTGTCCCTGGCCTCGTCGCTTCCTCTGTTGATCCCGCCAGCTTATACGCAAAAGCTTTCATGGTTTAGATGGCCCCCTTTCCTTCCGCACTAGCCAGCTTGATCGCATCCACGATATTGGGATAGGCGCCACACCGGCAGATATTGCCCGACATAAACTCGCGGATTTCAGTGTCCGATTTGGTGTGGCCTTCACGAATGCAGCCCACCGCCGACATAATCTGCCCTGGAGTGCAGTATCCACACTGAAACCCGTCACAGGTAACGAAAGCGGCCTGAACCGGATGCAACTCGTCGCCTTTGGCCAAGCCTTCAATGGTCGTAATCTCTTTTCCTTGAGCCATCACGGCGAGGGTTAAGCAAGCAATAACCCGCGTCCCGTCCACCAATACTGTGCAAGCGCCACACGCCCCTTGATCACAACCTTTCTTTGTGCCCACCAGATCAAGCCGCTCCCGCAGTGCATCGAGCAACGTCACCCGCGGATCCACGCGCAGTTTTCGGGTGGTTCCGTTTACCCGCAGAGTGATATCGATGAGAGAATTCTCTTCCGGACTTTGATCCGGGGCGTTCTCGGTCGGGTTAGTCTGACTAGCCCCCCGGGAAATTGGTGCGGCGACGCCCAGCCCGGCTGATAAAGCAGCGAGTTGAGAAATAAAATGGCGCCTGGAGGACCCGGCCTCCCTGGAGCATCCAGTTTCTTTAGAAGCCGGAGAGCACGGCGCGGACAAACGATCTGGTTTACGCATGAGAACGTCCTTGCATAATTCAATCCCTGCCGACCTCCTGTCACCGAAATGCCTCGAGTTTCAGTCGAGGCAATTGCGCTTTGCAACCCGCCTAACAAGCCGTTTCCAGGGGTATCAGTCCCTCACTAACACCTTCGATAGACATCGAACAAAATCACGCGCAGCGCGTTGGCACAAGGGTCGAGCGCCTTATGAGAATCACTCTCATCAGCATTCATAATCGCACTCGTGCTCGTCCTCGTGCTCGACAGTCAGGGGTGTGGCTACAGATGGGATCCGCCTTCGCCAAGCCTACGGCGCGACAAGGTCTATGCGACCCATGGGACTAATGGGTCGCATAAGTCTCGCGAGTCCCATGGAGCCTGCCGCGCCGTAGGCCTGGCGGAGGCGGGTCCCATCTGTAGCCACCCTAAAGCATTAACGTCGCAGACCCCGAAAGAGGCCTAGAAACCGTTGCCGGCCCACGTAAACTGCCTATCATGAGCACTCCCATTCGAGTTGGCGTTATTGGGCTCGGGATCATTGGGTCGCGGGTCGCCAAAAATCTACGGAAAAAAGGATTCGACGTTTACGTTTGGAATCGGACTCCGAAGCCGGAACCAAATTTCGTGAGCTCGCCGGCGGAGTTGGCCAAGGCATGCCAAATAATTCAGATCTTCGTTTCCAATGACGCCGCCGTGCTAGAAACGCTCGCGGCGGTTCGTACCGCTCTGACTCCTGATCATTTGGTTTTGATTCACTCGACGATCTCTCTCGAGACCGTGCTAAAAGCAAAGGAAGCCGTGGCATCAACCGGCGCCCACCTGATTGATGCGCCGTTCACTGGGAGCAAAGGCGCCGCCGAAAATGGTCAGATTGTTTACTATTTAGCGGGGGACAAAGCCGATCTGGAGCGGGCAGAGCCGGTGCTGGCGGCTTCGCGCAAAGCGCTGGTCTATTTCCGCCGCTTCGGAGACGCCAGCTTGGTGAAGATTGCAACCAACATGGTTACAGCTGCGATTGTGCAAGCACTGGCCGAAGCTCTCACCGTTACCGAACGCGCTGGGATCGATCCCCAAGAGTTAGTTGCGGCTATCGAAAACAATGCCTGCCGGTCAGGTGTCAGCGATTTCAAACTCAAAACGCTGATCGCCCGGGACTTCGACCCGAATTTTTCGTTGATGAATATGCTGAAAGATTCGTATCTGGGGCTAGATCTGGCCAAACGCCTCGGCGTCCAACTGCCCCTGGCCGAGACCATCAATCAAGTGTTAGCCGAAGCCGACAGCAAAGGCTGGGCACAACAAGATTTCGCCGTGGCATCGAATTTGGTTCGCGACCAGTGAAGCGCGAATGGGCGAAGTGATGTCCTTCTATGCAGCGGTCTCGGAAGCACATTACTTCGTCGAACTTCGTCAACTACGTCCACTCAGTCCACTCAGTCCACTTGGTCGCCACGCGCTTTCGCCCCTTCGCCCACTCGCCGTTTCGCCGCCGCTCCCCCTATCCCTTCACCAGCGCGGAATAAATTACATTCAGTATCGCCACGAGCGTAACCAGCACGACGCTATGACCGACCACTTTGCGGAATAAGCGAGGTTCATCGGTGGTCTTCATTCCGGTGGCAGCAACGGCCACGGCCAGGCTCTGTAAACTGATCATCTTGCCCATCACGCCTCCGGCGCTGTTAGCGGCCGCCATCAACGTCGGATCCAGATTCAGACGGGTGGCCGTGATCACTTGTAGATTTCCAAATAATGCGTTCGACGAAGTATCGCTTCCGGTTAGAAAAGTCCCCACCCAGCCGAGTAACACGCTAAAAATAGGGAACAAGCTGCCGGTGGAGGCAAACGCCAATCCCAAGGTGGCGGTAGCGCCGGAATAATTCATCAGAAAAGCGAGCGCTAAGACCGACGCAAACGTCACTGCCGGAACACCGAGTTGGCGCAGTGTTTTCCAGAAAATAACCGCGCACTTCGACGGAGGCACGCGCAGGCAGATCGCCGAAAGCACCGCAGCCAGGAAGACGGCGGTGCCGGACGCGCTGAGATAGTTGAAATTGTAGACGGCCGCATAATTGCTGGCCTTAGCCACTACCGGAGGAGTTCTTTGGATCAGGTTGTGGAGTTGCGGCCATTGAATTGGGATGGTGGCTTGCCCCAGCCAGCTACTAATCCCCGCAATACCCCAAAGAATGATGATCACGACCAACAACAAATAAGGCAGCCACGCCATGAACACTTCGGTCGAATTCAATGGGGCGGTGGCAGAGCTAGCGCCTGCGCCGGGAACCGTCCCGCGATAATCGGCTGTGTCCTTTGGCCGCCAAGAGCGCAGGAGCAAAAGTAAGGCGGCCATCGCGATCATTGACCCTAAAATGTCGGTCAATTGCGGACCGATATAGTTAGAAACCAGAAATTGCACGGTGGCATACACCACCCCGCACACCGCGGCCGCAGGCAAAACGCCGCGAAGCGCTTTGAATCCGCCCAGGGTTAACATGAGATAACAAGGAAGGATCAATGAAATCGGTGCACACAACCTGCCGGCAAATGCGCTGAGGCCCATCACGCTAAGTCCGGTGGTGCCGGCCAAGGTCACGATCGGAATGCCGATTGAGCCGAAAGCCACCGGCGAAGTATTCGCGATCAGACAAAGGGCGGCGCCTTCGAATCGAGCGAATCCTAACCCCGCTAGCATGGCGGCCGCCACCGCTACCGGCGCCCCAAAGCCCGCCGCTCCTTCCATAAACGCCCCAAACGTGAAACCAACTAGCAGAACTTGGAGCCGTTGATCATTCGTAATATGGAGGATGGATCTTTTGATAATCTCGAACCGGCCCGTTTCTTCCACGATGCGAAAAAGTAAGATGGCGGCAAAGACAATCCACCAGATCGGGAAGATCCCGAAAGCCGCCCCGAAAAGAGTCGCGCTCACCGCCAACACCGGCGGCATCCGATAAGCCAACAAAGCGACTAACAATGCCACAATCACCGCGGAAACCGCCGCCAGCCAAGCAGGACGACGCAAGACACCCAACAAAATCAGGATCGTAAAAATTGGGAGCGCTGCTACTAACGCGGAAGCAAGGAGGTCACCTCCGATCGGAGTATAGTTTTGTTGCCACATGAGTTCTGGGGAAGAGACCTACGCTTAGGGCGTTTCCTAAAGAAATCAATCAAGAACGGAACTCGCCTAGGCGAGTTCCGAACCGTTTTCGCGTGTAATTTTTGGACGGGTCCGCTAAGAACTCGGGGAATAACCGATGAAAGCCTCTATACTCCTTCCCTTGGCAGCGCTGACGCTTTTCGCAGGATGCGCCACCGAAACACCCACCCCCCCGCCAACCGCCGGCCGGCCGCCAACGGGCCAGCCTAAAATGCAGGAAGCTTTAGCGCAGCTCCAAATTGCCAGAGAGGACTTACAGAAGGCTGAGGCCAATAAAGGTGGCCATCGTGAGAAAGCGCTGCAGCTCGTGAACGAAGCCATCAACCAAGTTCAAGCGGGCGCATCGTACGCGCCTGGACATTAAAAGCGGAGCGATCTAGCCGGATCCGTCAGTCGAGACACCGAGACGCGTCGCTGACGTTTTCTTTTCTGCTTGGGGGCAGGCGAGCGGCCCCCAGAGCGGCTTGGCGTCCCCGGAAGGCTGCCGGAGGGTCTAAAAATCTTGCTTTCTCTCACTTCCAGGATTGCCGAGGGGCGCAAAATCAAGGTAGAAAAGCTGGATGCGCAAGTTTCTCTCGCTCCTCGCCCTATTAGCTATAGCGGCTTCGCCGCTCGCGTATTCGCAAACCGCAAGTCCGACTCCGGCCGCTTCGGCGACCCCTAAGAAGAGGTCGCATAAGGCGGCCAGTCCCGCCCCCAGTCCGGCGGCGCCAGTAACCGGCGCCACCCCTGCGGCAAGCGCGACTCCAAAGAAAAGGTCCAAGAAGGAGGCAACTGCGGCTGCCTCTCCTATGACCACGCCGGCTAGTAATCCTGTTCCCCCGGCTGCCCCGTCGCCCACCGCCTCCGGAGGGTTTGGTTTCTTCCACAAAAAAACTGGTAGCCCGACTCCGGCGCCAGTTGCAAACCAACCCCAAGCTCCAGCTAACCCCGGTGCTCCCGGCAACGGTCAAGTATGGGTTAACACCGATTCGCATGTCTACCATAAGGCCAGTTCCCGGTACTATGGTAAGACCAAGCAAGGTAAGTACATGAGCGAAGCGGACGCCATTAAAGAAGGCGACCACGCAGCTAAGAACGGGGACTAGTTAGGTTTTTCGATTGCTCCTTTTCAGCGCCGGTCTCAACGACCGGCGCTGTTTTTTTGGTAAGAACTAGTGTCCTGTCCCATAAATAACGTGGCTTTCGTCCGGCAGCCGGCCATGCGCGTCAACCTAAGCGAAATCAACAGATCAAACCGCGAATGGACACGAATAGACGCGAATAAAAGACAAAGAAAAGGGTTTCATGGTGTTTGAATCAACGGCTCGGAAGAAGCTCTCTGAGCCTCCTTCGAACCAAGTGTCACCGTAAATTTCAGTGTATTTATTCGCGTTCATTCGTGTCCATTCGCGGTTTGTCTTGGTTTCGTTAGGTTGACGCGCAGGGGCAGCTGCCGGCAGCCGGCCACACGATCGAGCGGCTCGGCGTTTCGAAAGGCACCAAATCTCCAATCGGGACTTTCACTCTTCCGTGTTCTGCCGTTTTCGCTCCCGCACGAGAAACTGAATCGCGCCGATCAGTACTGGGACTCCGATCACCAACAATAACAAACCGATCACCAAATGGAGTAACTCATCGCCAATGTCCCCCACCGATCCCGGAAGGCGCATATTGGCCGGATCGTTTCGCAAATACTCTACGTTAAGAGTTTGCCCTTTTCGCAGATTCCGCCAAAGGCCCGAGTATACCGGGATACTCCGCCCGTAAACGGTCTTACTGGCGTCATCGGAGAGCAGCCGGCAATCAACGAAGAAATTCTGTTGGCCTATCTGCCGCTTGCCAACCACTTCGGCGATGCCGGCAGTTGAGTTCGTCAAAAACTGGTACTCTTGCGTGAGGGCACCGGTTCCCGTTGCCGCGAAGATCAGGCCGAAAACGAGCGCCATACCTCCGCCCATCAGCAATCCGACCGCTTCTCGATATCCCACCACCAGGGCACCGGGGATCGACCAGAAGCGCATGGCCGCTATTCCGAGCCAAAGAATGCCGCCCCAAAAGCTGGTAACGAAACGTTAGTGCCTACTCTCGTCACGGGAAATCCATGCCCCTCCAGCTGCCGCCAACCTTCTGGCACCGGCGCGGAAGCTTCTTTGTTGGACAGGTTAAAAATGCAGAGTAAGCGCTCCTCTTCCCCGACCCGCTCAAACTTCAGAAAGGGATCAGTAGAAGTCACGAGTTCAAGGCTGCCGTGCACGATGGCCGGATGCTGCTTGCGCCAACCGAGGAACTGGCGAGCAAAGTGCAAAACGGAATCTGGATCCTTCTCCTGGGCATCTACCGCCAGCACCTGGTGCTCTACTGGGACCGGCAACCAGGGTCTCACGCTGCTAAACCCCGCATTCGGCAAGTTCGCTGTCCATGGCATCGGTGTCCGGCAGCCGTCTCGGCCTTTGAAATCCGGCCAGAACTCGATGCCGTACGGGTCTTGCAAATCCTCGAATGGAACTTCCGCCTGAGGGAGCCCCAATTCTTCACCCTGATAAATGCAGGCGCCGCCGCGTAGCGACAGCAGGACGCCCAAGAGCAGCTTACCCAGGCCCCGGTCATCGCCACTCAGTTGGCCCAGTTTCCCAAACCGGGTCACCACGCGGATATTGTCATGATTACTCATGGCCCAAGTCGTCCAACCTGATCCTAGAACCGACTCGGTCTTTGCGATCACCCCTCGGAGGAACGTACCACCGAAGACCAGCTGCATTAGCTCGAAGTTATAACAGCTGTGCAGGTGCCGGCCCGTTTGGGTGTACTTCGCGCTCACGGTGATCATATCCACATCCGCAATTTCTCCGATAAGATAGCGGTCGGTGTACTGATCCGTTAGCGCGCGCAGCTCCGCGAGGAGCTCGAGCGTCTGCGGTTGATCACGCGTGTAGATCGATTCCTGCCAGGAAAACGGGTTGTTGGAATCCGCAAAAAGCAAGGGCCGGGAACCGACCGGACGAGCAGGATTGTCTCGCAAATCCCGGTCATGTACCAGTGACGTAATCGCATCGAGCCGGAATCCATCCACCCCCGCTTCCAGCCAAAAACGGGCTTCGGCAAACATGGCATCCACCACGGGTCTATGGTGCCAATTCAGATTCGGCTGGCTCCGTAAGAAGTGATGCAGGTAATATTGTTGCCGCCGGGAATCCCACTGCCAGGCCGAACCGCCAAACACAGAAAGCCAGTTGTTCGGCGGTGTGCCATCCGGCTTAGGATCTGCCCAAACATACCAATCCGCCTTAGGATTGGTGGTGCTTTGCCGGCTCTCCTTAAACCAGGGGTGTTCGTCGGAAGTGTGTGGCAAGACCAGATCAATAATGACCTTGATACCACGTTCATGAGCTCCGGCGATCAGGGCGCCGAAATCAGCATTCGTGCCGAAGATCGGATCGACGGTACGATAATCCGCGACGTCATATCCGAAGTCGCGCATCGGTGATTTATAAAATGGCGAGATCCAGATCGCATCCACGCCCAGGGCTTGGATATAATCGAGTTTAGCGTTGATACCCGGGATATCCCCAGTTCCATCGCGGTTAGCGTCAAATAAGCTACGAGGATAAATCTGATAGATGATTGCTCCTCGCCACCATTCCGATTGCATGGATTCGCGTTAGGCGGCAAACGTGTTGGTGTCAAGAAGAGGCGTATGGGCGACACGGCGAAGGCGACGCGGCGATGGGGCGACACGGCGCCCCATCGCCCTTTCGCCCACTCGCCCCTTCGCCTAATACGTAGCTCGCCCCCCTGTCAGATCGAATGTAAACCCCGTCGTAAAACTACACGCCGGCGAGACAATGAACTCGACCATCGCAACCAATTCATCCAGGGATCCGCAACGACCCATAGGAATTTTGGTCGTCATATATTTCACCTGCTCTGGCGGCATGGCATCCACCATCGGAGTCTGGATCACGGCCGGCGCCAAGGCGTTTACGGTGACACCGGTACCGGCTACCTCTTTGCCCTGTACTTTGGTCATTCCGATGACGGCCGCTTTGGACGCAGAATAAGCCAACATGCCGGCATTACCGTCTTTACCCGCGATAGAAGCGATGTGCAGCACCCGGCCATAACCGCGGGCAATCATTCGCGGTAACACGGCTTTGCTGGTGAAATAAGAACCAAAAAAGTTCACTTGGAAGACGCGCTCGACATCCGCAGGCTCGGTCTCCGGACTCTTTAGATTGGTTTGCCCGGTTATACCAGCGCTGTTGACTAGTACATCAATTGCCTCGAACCGCTCAAAGGCTGTCGCCACCTGCGCCCAATCGCTGATGTCACACGTTACGGCGGAAAAGCCTGAGCCTAAACTCTGTTGCAACTCGTCTAGGGTCGCCTGGTTCAGATCCACGCCGTGGACTTGAGCCCCCAACTGAGCGAATCGATAGCAAATCGCGCGACCCAAGCCAGAAGCTGCTCCGGTGACGACAATATTCTGCGTTGTCCAATCGTGATCCATAATGTTAGGGTATTTAAATCAGCTACCAAAATAATTCCGTTTTGCGGCGGTGATCCGCTCGCCGGGCGGGTTTTCACGCGCTGATAGTCATCCCCCATCATAACTACCCCCGAAAACAAAAGTATGAAAAGAACCGATTTCTCACCCGGAACCGCCCTCACCCGCCGGGAGGCCATCCGGCGCGCTGCGGGTGCCGGTGCTCTGGCCTCGCTTTCCTCCTTGGCTGGTTTTGGTGTATCCAACGCGGAGGCGGCCGAAGAGGCGTTGGGCAAGTTCCCCAAGCACCCCCAATGGAAGTTCGTTTTTGTGAACCATGTCACCACCAACCCGTTCTTCGTGCCCACCCGCTATGGAGCAGAGGATGCCTGCGCTTTGCTGGGTTGCAGCTACCAATGGACAGGTTCCGAGAAATCGATTGCCACCGACATGGTCAATGCCATGAATACGGGCATATCGGCGAAAGCGGACGGGATTGCCGTCTGCTTGGTTGACTTGACCGCGTTCAATGATCCGGTTGATAACGCCCTAAAGGCAGGTATCCCGGTGGTCTCCTACAATGCCGACGCCAAGGGGAATAATCGCCTCGCTTACATCGGCCAGGATCTGTTCGTGTCCGGCAAAGGCCTGGGACAACGCATTGTCGAATCGGTCGGGGAAGGCGAAGTGGTCGGCTTCATTGCGACGCCGGGTCAGCTTAATATCCAGCCCCGTTTGGATGGTGCGAAAGAAGCGATAAAAGAATCCGGAAAGAATATAACCCTGACTGAGATCGCCACCGGGCCAACCGTGAACGAAGAGCTATCCCGGATTCAGGCCTATTATACCGGACACCAGGACGTCAAAGGCATGTTTGCCGTGGACGCCGGCAGCACGGAAGGTGTCGCCAAAACGATTGCCTCGAATAATCTGCAAGGCAAAGTGCATGGCGGAGGTTTTGATCTGCTTCCCACGACGCTGGATGCGATCAAAAAAGGTGATCTCGACTTCACCATCGACCAGCAACCCTACCTGCAGGGCTTCTACACGGTCATGGTGCTGTTCATGTACAAGATCTCTGGCGGTTTGAGCGGGCCGGCAGATATTAACACTGGCTTGAAGTTTGTAACCAAGGCGAGTGTCGATCCCTATCTGGGCGCCCAAAACCGTTACGAAGGCAGTTCCGCGCAAGAAAAAGTTTTGACGCGGTCGGGAGCCATCTAGAAGCTGCGCCAGTACGGTGTCCACCGAACAAACCAACTCAGTACCGGCATCAAAGAGCGAGCCCGAGCGCACCCAGCGCCCGGGCATACTCCGCCGGATCGGACGGTCGCTTTTACATTCCCGCGAAGCCAGCATCGCGATCGCGGGGATCCTTCTGGTAATCTATTTCCAGAGCACAGCGCCGGTTTTCCTGTCACCGAGCAATATCTCGAACTTGGCCGTGTTTGCCGCTACCACCGCGATTATCGCTGCCGGCGAAGTCATGGTCATTATTGCCGGTGAAATCGACCTCTCGGTCGGCCAGGTGTATGCGCTGGCGCCTTTTGTGATGTTTTACTCGCATCAGGCCGGGGTTCCGTATCTCCTGGCTATCGCCTTGGGGCTGGGTGTCGGCATCGTCGTCGGGCTGATCAATGGCATGATCACCGTCCTGCTCCGAATTCCCTCCTTTATCACAACCTTAGGAACCTTCTTCTTTATCAATGGGTTCACCTTGAGCATCTCCGGCGGGTTTCCCGTCCAGCCGGAGGCTGATCCCGTGATCGTCACTCTCTTCGGCGGCAATGCCTTGTCCCAATTTCTTTGGGCGGTTGGCGTTACGGTCTTGCTTCAGTTCGTTCTGGTGAAGACACGCTGGGGATTACACACCATCGCCACCGGCGGCAACCCCATCGGCGCTGCCGAGGTGGGAATCAAGACAACCCGCATAAAGATAGGCAATTTCGTTCTCTGCAGCATGCTGGGCGGGTTAGCCGGTATCTTGGATTGCTTTCGAATCAGCTCGGCTGATCCGCTCGCCGGGGGGGCCGACATTATGTTTATGGCCATCGCGTCCTCTGTCATCGGAGGCACTCTTCTGACGGGCGGCTCCGGAACCATCGTCGGAGCGTTTCTGGGCGCTGTGGTTCTCGGAATCTTGAAGGACGGATTCACCCTCTCGGGAGTCAGCGCTTTTACGTTCGATATGATTCTTGGGGCAGCAATCCTCCTTACGATGTTGATTAACGTTCACCTGAGCCGGCTACGAGCGGCGGGACGATCAGTATGAGTCAAGAAGTTTTGCGGACTGAGAATGTATCGAAGTCGTTCGGCCGGGTCACAGCCTTGCGTGACGCTTCTATTCGCCTGATGAAGGGAGAAGTATTAGGGCTGCTCGGCGACAACGGTGCCGGGAAATCGACCCTGATGAAAATCTTGACCGGGTTTCACAAACCCACGACTGGCAAAATTTATTTTGAGGGTCAGGAGGTCGAGCTGAAATCGGTTAGCCACGCACGTTCGCTCGGTATCGAGCCGGTTTACCAAGACCTCGCGCTCATCAACGAGATAAACGTCTATCGCAATATGTTTCTCCAAAAAGAACTAATGCGCGGAGGCTTTTTGCAGATCCTGGACGATCGGACCATGCGGGAGCGCGCCAAAGAACAGCTCAAAGAGATGGGAGTCAATATCCCTTCCGTTGACGTCGAGATCTCAAAATTGTCGGGAGGCCAACGCCAGGCTATTGCCGTAGCGCGCTCAGTCTACGCCAACGCCAAAGTCCTTCTACTCGACGAACCGACTGCAGCCATGGGCGTAAGAGAAAGCGCCATGATCCTGGATGTAATCAAGCGCCTGAAAGAAAAGGCCGAAGTCTCCGTGATCATCGTGGCCCACAACTATGCCCATGTTTTCGATGTCTGTGACCGGCTAAACCTCCTGCAAAACGGCAGGATCACCTTCGACAAAGCGACCAAAGAAACATCCATCGAAGAGCTCCTGAATCTGGTTCTTCATGAGATGCGTGAAGCGCGGGAGCAGATCCGCCGATAGGGCGAAACGGCGAAACGGCGTGTAAGCGTGTGGCGTAACGCGACGACGTAGGGCTCTGCTACCGGATGGGACCTATGAGACACATGGGACTAATGTGACTGACCCATAGGTCCCATGAGTCTCATAAGTCCCATCTGATCGCGGAGCCCGACGTGTCCGCGTTATGCCCATACGTCCATACGTCCAGGGCCACTCGCCCATACGCCCATACGCCGCCACTACTTCCCCTGCTCCTTCTCAATCGCCGCCTGCCACTCGGCATCAGACTCAATTGCCACCGCTCCATGTTGCATGGCCCAAGCTATGAAGCCTTCGGGTGCATCCTTCACACCGGATACGTTCGCGAGTTTAAGATCTTTGATCCCTTTCCACTTGAGATTCTTTAGCTCACAATTGCGAAGATCAACTCGACTGAAATCCGCATCTTCGCAGTCTGCTTCGCTCAGGTTACAGCCGTTTAGATCACCATCGGTAAAGACGGCATACTGGAGATTAGCTTTAGCCAAGCTGCCTCCCCGAATGTTTGCGGAAGTTAAATCCGCATACTCTAGATCAGCCCGCTCGAACACTCCGACTCTAACATCAGCGCTACGCAAGTTCGCTCGAGCGAGGTTCGCCTCGGAAAGCCGCACGCCTTGGAGAAACGCGTCGCTAACATCGACGCCTACCAGATCGATGTGGTCAGCTGCGAGCTCCTGGAGCGCTTCTTTTCTGCCACCACTACCTCCTTTGCCCTGGGCCGTGTTGATCACCTGCCAGGCTTGGTAGTGCTTCTGCTTATCTCGATCGCCACTCTCAGCGAAATAAAGAATGACCCCAAAAAGAATGGAGAAAGTGCCCAGGTATTCGATGACTTCAAGAAAAGCCCAATTACCGAGTAAATAAGATAGCCAATCCCAGACCCATTCGAGAGCGAAAAAAGGTAGCAACCATTTGTACTTGGCGCGTTGTAGACGGCTCTTACAGGTTTCAGGGCGCCGTCGAAGTCTATAAATATACATAGGAAATTAGGCTTTCGCCTTAACCAGTTATCGATCCTAACGATCTTAAGCAACGCTGCGTTATCGCCCAGCGCTCATTCTCGGCATTTTATCAATAGAACGCCTCAGGGAGCCCATCTATTCCGGTTCAAAGCAAATTACGATGATTTGCTTCCAAGTTTTCTGACCTTAGGCTCGAAATCGCGATTCTCGGGAATAAGATGGTGGCGAATCGGATCATCTTCCTCGGAGCTCAGCTCCAGGGAAATAGGGTGATACAACACAACACCTCAGAATCGAAAGAATCATAACATGAAGCCATCAAAAGCGATTATCGCCGGCGCTGCCATTGCCGGTCTATTGAGCGGGTCTCTGGCAGTACAATCCTTCGCCGCGAGCACCCAAAGCAAAGCTGGAACCTCAGTCCGGACTCTAGCTGACGACCAAAAGGGAAAACACTCCTGCAAAGGGCAGAATGAGTGTAAAGGCCAAGGCGGCTGCAAAGCCGGAGACAATGGCTGCAAAGCCAAGAACTCCTGCAAAGGCAAGGGTGGGTGCTCAACTAACAAGCCTTCCTAAAACCTCAGAGACAGTACTCTTCCGTCTTCTGGTTTTCTGAGTTAGTACTCCAAATAAGGGTGCCGCTCGATATACTCGGCGGCGCCCTAGTAAATAGAGGAACGCCGGGATCGCGCGTCAACGCCGTGAACGGGCACTTGCTGATTACTGATTCATTCGCGCGAGCGCCTTAGAGCATATCACATCACCAGGACGTTCCCGGGAGCCGCTTGCTGCAAACCAATAGAACTGCCAACTTATAAAGCGGCTCCCCTCCAGCGCGACCTCTCACCTCTCACCTCTCACTTCTCACCTCTCACGCTGCCAAAATGCCTGCCAACGAGTTTAACGGATTTACTGACTACGGGATCGGCATCGGCCTCCGGGTTCCCCACTATCGGCATATTCTGGCCGAGAAGCCGGTGGTCGATTGGTTCGAGATTATTTCAGAGAATTTCATGGTGGACGGTGGTCGTCCATTGGAAGTATTGGACGAAATTCTGGAACAATATCGAGTCGTCCAGCATGGAGTAGCGATCTATTTCGGCTCCGCCGATCACCTGGACAAGACGCACCTGAAAAAGCTCAAACGCCTGGTCCGGCGAACGAACACCCCTTGGCTGTCCGACCATCTGTGCTGGGGAAGTATAGATGGGCGCTATACCCATGACCTCCTGCCGATGCCTTACACCTTCGGCGTGGCGAAACACACCGCCGAGAAGATCAAAGCCGCTCGTGATACCCTTGAGGTGCCCATCTGCGTTGAGAATGTTAGCAGCTACGCTGAATATCACGCCTCGGAGATGACGGAGTGGGAATTCCTTACTGAGGTAGTCGAGTTAGCAGATTGCGGCATTCTCCTGGATGTAAATAACATTTACGTTTCATCCAAGAATCATAACTTCAATCCTTACGACTACCTCGATAACATCCCCCATCATCGAGTCGGCCAGGTGCATATCGCCGGCCATTCCAAGTTCGAGAAATACCTCCTAGATACACACGATCATCCAGTGCTCGATCCAGTTTGGAAGATGTATGCCCACGCCATGAAATCAGTGGGAAATACCGCTACCTTGCTCGAATGGGACGACCGGATTCCTACCTTTAATGAGGTCCACCGTGAAGCGCTCAAAGCCAACAAATTCCGCCAATCACTCGTCGCCGCCAAATAGTGTGGTACACTCGCGCGAGGATTTACGTGCGTTGCAGCGCACGATGACCAGCGCTCTGTTTCGGCCGTTAGATACCCGCTGGGGTATGCAAAAAACTTGGACAGATGGCCGGCCCACTCGCGAAGTAGCGGCTGAGTTTATCAAGCCGAATGATCGGCTAAGTTCATTTGAGCGACTGGAAATCTACAATCGCCAATATTGGTTTCGGGTATTGGAGTGTCTGCACGATGATTATCCCGGGTTACGCGCGATTTTGGGTGCTAAGAAGTTTACCCAACTAGCTACCGGCTATCTGGCAAAGTACCCATCCAACTCTTTTACTTTACGCAATCTTGGCGAACGTTTGGAAGAATTCATCCGGGAAGAACCTGGTTGGACGGCGCCACACGAGCCCTTGGCCGTGGATATGGTTCAGTTCGAATGGGCACAGACAGTGGCTTTTGACGGGCCGTCCAAGCGACCGATAACAGCGGATGACATCTTAGGGAAAGCGCCAGATCAATTGACGCTTGGACTTCAACCTTATCTTTCACTGTTGTCGTTAAATTATGCTGTTGACGACTTCCTGGTGGCGGTGAAAAGACGCGAAGAAGACGCTTTGCGAGGTGAAGCCAGCAATGCCATCCATTCTGCTCCCCGGGCTAGCCGGCGAAAGCCAGTCCGACGGCCGAAAAAGCGGCAGATCTTTCTGGCAGTGCACCGCTACGAAAATCAGGTCTACTCGAAACGTCTGGAACCGGAAGAATATCAAATTCTTGCCACGCTAGGCCGCGGTGAAACCGTGGCCGCTGCCTGTGAAACCGCGATCGCGCAAACCGTTAAAACCGATCTTGATTGGACGGAAACGGTGAAAAATTGGTTCGACACCTGGACCGCTCTCGGCTGGTTTTGTTTACCTCAATGAGCACAGACACCCAACCAGTTAGTCGCGGTCACTCCTCGTCAGGCGGTTTTGATAGATTTTGCCAATCACTCCTGCTCCTCCTCTTCCGGATCTATTTCTTCTTGCAATTGTTTAAGATAGGGCGGGCTAAACTCGAGCACATTGACACTGTTATCGGGTATTTCACCAAACTGGGGGTTCCCTACCCGGACATCAACGCGTGGATCGTCGGCGCCACCGAGTGTTTCGGCGGCATCCTAATTATGGCCGGATTAGCCTCTCGCCTCGCCGCTATCCCAGTGACCATTGCTATGGCGGTTGCCTATTGGCTCGGTGATAATGACGCTGTCCTCAATATCTGGGGCCATCCGGATAAGTTCGTCAAAGCTGCCCCTTTCCCGTTTTTCCTAGCGGCCTTGATTATTCTCTGTTTCGGCCCCGGCTGGTTCTCATTGGACGCGATAATCGGACGCCTGTTTCGGCGCAAACGCGAAGAGTAAAAAGCCGCTGTCCACTGACGATCCTCTACTCTGTCCACTAGGTCCACTCCCCCCGCTAGGTCCACTTTTCGCGCCCTAACGTTCCTCAACCGTCACCATCCCCAGAGCTTGCCTTACGCCTTCCTCCAGCTCTTCTGACGTAGGACGGCGCCCCATCCAACCCACATAGCCATCCGGCCGAATCAGTGCGGCGCTGCCGCCGCTAACGGCCCATTGTTTCCAGAATGTTTCCCCAGCAGCACAGGCATAAGTACCGTTCTTCTTAGTTTTCGCGCTCGGAAACAAGACCACGACCCGCAAGTCATTGATATCCTGAAAAAGCTCCGAAATATCGGCCGGATGCCAACTCGGCAGCCTTCCATCATCAAACAGCAAAAGCGCGGGACCCGGACCGGCCAGATCCAGGAGACGCAAGATTCTGCCTTCTGGATCAAGCAGATCACCATCTGGCGCCCGTTTTCCTACCCAAGGTCCTCTCCCTGACAGAATGGTCGAACGAGTATAAGCGGCGTCGAGCATTCCCGCTTTCGGTGCTACTACTGAAAACAGCCCGAGCCGAGGAAGCGCCCAAAGGGCAGCGGGTGCTAGTTTCCTGATAAAACTAGGGCCAAAGAGAATCGTCCTCGTTAAAAAGTCCGTGTACGAGTCGACCGTTTTAACAATCACGTCTCGTCGCTCGGTTTCATATGAGGTCAGCAACGCTTCCGCGCTAGCACCTGCCAGCGCACGGGCCAGCTTCCAAGCAAGGTTATGCGCATCCTGAATCCCGCTATTCATCCCTTGGCCGCCTGCCGGACTGTTAATATGCCCGGCATCACCGGCCAAGAGAACTCGCCCTTGTCGAAAATGAGGGCTCGTCCGGCAATGGATATGAAATACGCTCGACCATAAACATTGAAACGGACCGGCCCCGAACAGCTGATGGACACGTCGATCGATACTGGCTGACTCTACGGCGACAGCATCGGATTCTCCCGGCTCCAGGGTAGCGATAAACCTCCAATGTTGCGGTTCATAACGGACACCGGCCAAACCGCCATGTTGAATCGGCGCAAATAAAGGCCAAGGCAACTGGTCTCGTTCATCGTCCAGGCGAATGTCCGCTAACAACATTCGGGTCGGATACGTTTTCCCTTCGAGCTCCCAGCCTAGTGTCGTCCGAATCGTGCTCCGAGCGCCATCGCATCCGACCAGATATTGAGCCCGGTAGGTCTCAGAGAGACCGCCGGATGCTTCGACTTGCAAGCTCACACCGTCAGAATCTTGCTCAAACCCGGTCGCTTTGTATCCAAAGTGCACCTCCGTAAACCCGGTGGCTTTCACCACTTCCAATAGCAGTTCTTCCGTCCGATTTTGTGGAAGAATCAGAGCCCCTCCAGCGGAGCTGATCTGTTTGAAAATGCTGAGATCGACCCCAGCAAACGGTTTGGTTTTGCCCGCGACCCATAAATCTACCCGCGTCAACAACTCTCCCGCTTTGACGAATCGATCGTAGATTCCCCAACACCGGAAGATTTCCAGCGTCCGCGGCAAAATACCCAGAGCTCGGGAATGCGGGTCGATTTCAGTTTTGAGCTCGAAAAGGACGCTCTTTACTTGCTGCCGCGCCAAGCCCAAAGCCAGCGACAAACCCACTGGCCCACCTCCAACGATGAGAACAGGTACATCGTTCATGCATTACAGTTTCGCGCCAGAACGGGAAAGAGTGCAAGGGTGAAGGCGGCCGGAGTAATGGAGTGATGGAGTACTGGAATTTATGGGGGTTGGGGCGACATCTCGACACTCCATTACTCCACAACCCCGGCGGCCACCCCGAGCAAGCCGCTACCCCCAAACAATCCCCTTGCTTCCACGCCATTACCGGGCCAGCTTCTTTTTTGCAGGGGAGCCTTCGGCTGAGATTCACGGTGTTACCGTGAAACCCTTTGAACCTGATGCGGGTAATGCCGCCGAAGGGAGCGATAGGTGGTCCTGCGTTGCTGAAGACGATGACCACACCACACTTTCAAAAAAGCCGTCGGATTTACGTTAGCGGTACACTCCATCCCACGGTCGCTGTTGCTCTCCGCCAAATCGAGCAATCCCCAACCAAACATCCGGACGGAACCGAGACATCCAATCCGCCGGTCCAGGTCTACGACACTAGTGGTCCCTGGGGTGACCCTACAGTAAGTCTCGATATTCTCGAGGGACTTCCGGCCCTGCGCCAGCCATGGATTTTAGGTCGGGCTGATGTCGCTGAATATGGCGGAAGAGAAGTGCGCCCACAGGACGACGGCTATCTTAGCCGCTTGCATGCAAGTAAGGCTAAGAATGGTGCGAACATTTTCCCGGGTCTGAAGCGGCGCCCGCTCCGAGGGTCAGCCGGACATCCGGTCACCCAGCTCTGGTATGCGAGACAGGGAGTTGTTACGTCCGAGATGGAATATATCGCCATCCGAGAGAATCTCGGCCGGTCTTTAAACCAATTAAACGGCAATAGAGGTCATCAGCCGGGCGAATCGTTCGGAGCACATATCCCCAGCGAGATTACGCCGGAATTTGTTCGATCGGAGGTCGCCCGCGGACGAGCCATCATCCCGGCAAACGTGAATCATCCGGAAGCAGAGCCAATGATCATCGGACGCAATTTCCTGGTTAAGATCAACGCGAACATCGGTAACTCGGCCGTTGCTTCCAGCATTGAAGAGGAAGTCGAAAAGATGCGCTGGGCCACTCTTTGGGGCGCTGACACCGTAATGGATCTGTCTACGGGGAAGAACATCCATACCACCAGAGAATGGATCCTTCGTAACAGCCCGGTTCCGATTGGCACGGTGCCAATTTATCAAGCACTCGAAAAAGTCGGCGGCCGCGCCGAGGAACTAACCTGGGAGGTCTATCGCGATACTCTGATCGAGCAAGCGGAACAAGGGGTCGACTATTTCACGGTTCACGCCGGTGTGCTGCTTCGGTTTATCCCGCTGACGGCGAAACGGAAAACCGGGATTGTGTCGCGCGGTGGTTCCATCTTAGCAAAATGGTGCCTCGCCCATCATCAGGAGAACTTTCTGTACACCCACTGGGACGAGATTTGTGAAATCATGGCTGCCTACGATGTCACTTTTTCGATCGGCGACGGCCTTCGGCCGGGCTCAATTGCTGACGCTAACGACGAAGCTCAGTTCGCCGAGTTATACACGCAAGGCGACCTCACTCGCCGAGCTTGGGAGCATGGTGTCCAAGTCATGAATGAGGGTCCAGGTCACGTCCCGATGCAGATGATCAAGGAGAACATGGACAAGCAGCTCGAGTGGTGCCGCGAGGCGCCCTTTTATACTCTTGGCCCATTAACCACCGACATCGCCCCCGGGTACGATCACATAACCAGTGCCATCGGCGCCGCTATGATTGGATGGTACGGCACCGCGATGCTCTGTTACGTAACTCCGAAAGAGCATTTGGGCCTTCCCAATCGCGATGATGTTAAACAGGGTGTCATCACTTACAAAATCGCCGCTCATGCGGCCGATCTCGCCAAGGGTCATCCCAGCGCTCAATATCGTGACGACGCCGTCAGCCAAGCCCGATTCGAGTTCCGGTGGGAAGATCAATTCAACTTGAGTCTCGATCCGGAGACCGCCCGGAATTTCCACGACGCTACCCTGCCCCAGGAAAGTGCCAAAACCGCACATTTCTGCTCCATGTGCGGGCCTCACTTCTGTTCCATGAAAATCACCGAAGAAGTGCGTAAATATGCGGCTGAAACCGGGGTTTCCGCTGACAAAGCGCTCGACACCGGGTTACAAGAAAAAGCCCAAGAATTCGCTGCTTCCGGCGGAGACATTTATCGCTGATAGCGCCGGGTCGGCGAAAGGGCGAGTGGGCGAAACGGCGCACCGCGGAATGAAGGCTCCAAGCGCTGAAGAGACTTTTGCGCTCGACTGAGCTTGCCCTATCGCCCCTTCGCCCCTTCGCCTAATAAAACGTCCCACTCGGCTGATCCTCAAAAGAGTCCACAAACTGGCCGATCTTCGGATCGTCAGATATTTGTACCAGCACATAGTTGCAAGCAGAGTTGCTCCAAAGATAGACGCTATAACCATCGACCGAACGTTTGCTGTAGCTCACCGGTTCTTGGTTGGGTGGCCAACAATAAATGGTCAAAATTTCGTTACCGCGTTTATAAACTAACGCCACAACTTGCCGATTCCCTAGCACCCCGACGCGTCCTCCCGTCAACGCATATCCATACTCACGGAGATCAATCGTCGGCGGAGAAAAATCGACCTTATGGCCAAACCATGGCTTCAAAACGGCAAAATCGTCAGAAGCCAGTTCGACCGGTGCTCCAGCCGAAGATCGCGAATAGTCGAACACAGCTTGTTTGGACAGCTCTTTCCCATGGTCCGGACCAGAAGCCAAGAACCCTACCAATAATCCGGCAACAAGCACCGCCGCGCCGATCCAAGCGTACCGAGGTAGGTTAAATGCGCGCTTTTTCCGCGCCCGATAGGCCATGCTCAAGACCTTGGCTCTCAGTTGGGAAGGAGCCTTGAAACGAGGCGCGTACATCCGAAACAGCGAACGAAACTCTCGAATCTCCCAAGTTTGACTCTGACAAGACAGACAGTTTCGGAGATGCTCTTCGAGTGCGCTCTCGACGCCGGGTTCAAGTTCCCCGTCCACAAACGCATCTAAATATCGGCTCGCTAAGTCACAGTTCATCTAACCTACCGCAATTGCCCAGTGTGCAACTTACCTACGAATTCATGCATCAAGCAAGGCAACTGCTTTTCTTTCATCCTCTTTCCTGACCACAATTTAGCTGGTCTTATTCCCTGATTTCCCGCAAAAGCTGCGGTTTTTGCACCCAGGGTGTGACGAGAAAACCTAGGACCGAGACCCCAAAACCGCTATAAAAAATCGCGCCGATCTTTGGCGTGGCAACCTGTTCTTCCCGAGAGGGAAGAAAGAAAAAATGGCTGAGCTTTTGTTGCCGCAGGCGCTCAAAATATGAACCAAAAACAGAGAGAGGCTTTGGTTGAACGTCTTAAGCGGTTTCTAAGTTTAGATGGTGAACCCGCGCTAGAAGAATCCAAGTTCCTAGGGTTGGCGGAGGAGAATCTTCACGGCGAGCAAACAGCGTAGCGGTAGGGCGAGGCTCCGATACGTCTTAAGCCGTTTCGCAAAGCGGCCTGATTTGTCTGTCCGCTCGACGAAACACGCCGAACGCTGCCGAGCCGCGGCGGAACGTCCCTTGAGGTCGATTAGAGGTTTGGGTGATGAATCGGTAAACTAAACCGGAAGGGATTTGCCGGTCTCCCTAGCCCTCTCGAACGCGCACTTCGCCCGCTAAAACAGCAATAGAACGTTTCGAGCGACGGCTCGGCGGCCTTTCGGAACGGTTAGCGAATTGGTCGGATACGCGAGTCACCCTGCGAAACTCGATAGGCCATTCAGGAGCCTCGCCCTACCAAACGAAGGAGCAGGTGCTCATTCGTTTGTGCCGCCGCCCAACAGGGTCCTGCGCGCGAACCGTTCGTTGCTCTGACGGCGAAGAATGACGAAGGTGTTGTTATCACCGTACATCCCCCACGGTCCTTGAGGAACTTCTCTAAATTCAACAAAGCGCCAATCGCACGCGTCCTTGCTGCCGAGACCGAGAAAATCGCGTACGGCGGGCGAAACATCGAGTCCCGCGCCTTGGTTCAAGTTCGGCCGCGGACGCTCATTCCCAAAGACGTATTGCCAGTGATCGGTTCGGAATGGTCCGCAATCTTCCCATTGAGCATAACATACTCGCGAACCATGCCGGATGGCGAGCCATCGGCCTTTGAGCACCGTTTGCCCGTCTCGGACAAAGGCTTGCTTAAACCAGGGAATCACCTGAGCCGCTTCCGGCTTGGTGCGGCCGCCTTCGACATCATTGTAAGGCAGCGCCACGTAGAACGGATTCTGACGCGGAATAAAACTTACGGGAACAAAGTTGCGGCGACCAGCCGGATCCGGATTGTCATACCCACCGTAGCTCGAGCTCCAGTACCTATCCCAGGAACTTCGATCGTTCGGAACCGGATTGTTTCCGGATGGGCGTTCACCGATCCAGAAAATTGTGGTCACAATATTGCTCTTCCAGCCATAGCGGCCGGGCCCGGTAAACAGAGAATTGCTTCGCCCCATCAGGGAAGGACCAGTCTCGTAACGCTGTCCATCACCCGTGAAAGTGGTCTTGGTGGGCGACATGACCACCTTGGGTTCCACTTTCAGAAGCGCGTTCTCTCGCAGCTTCATCGCATATTTCGCGAAGTCGGTACTACTTTCGTACTGCGATTGCGCCAACGCATTGCCACTAACTAAAAGCAACACTAGCGCTGAGAAGTATTTCGCCAGCATGGGATACAGTGTCCCTTTTACTGGTTCTCCGGGCCAAAGAGCAAGTGAAATCTGCATTCGTGGAAGTAAAATGGCCGGTTTTGGACAATCCAGCCGGGATTGGGGCCTACTATTAACCGTTTTTAGACAATTTCAACAGCGCGGATGCGGAAAAAAGCGTCAGCGCTTCTTTCCGCATCCCCGCTATGGGCCATGAGACGGACGCTCCACGTCCGCCTCACGGCCTGATACCTTTACCACGTTGCAACCCGTCTGGATCGGCTCTGAGAGCCGCAGCAGAGCTGTCCGGCGTCAGCGGACAGCTCTGCTGCCATAGCCTGCATCGCCGCCAATGCGTGCGCATTGGCGGCGATGCAGGCTCAGTAGCGAAATAAAATTGTATCCCGAAGATAATCGGCATCATCGACTGCCGGATAGTCGAGAGTAAAATGCAGCCCCCGGCTCTCCCTTCGCGACAGAGCGGAATCAACGATCAGGCTGGCCACGGTACAAAGATTACGCAGCTCCAACAGCTCGGTGGTGAGCTTGAAGTCCCAATAAAATTCTTGAATCTCCCGCTGAAGATTGCGCAGCCTGGTACTGGCACGCTGCAATCGTTTGCTGGTTCTCACAATCCCCACGTAGTCCCACATCAGGCGGCGAACCTCGTCCCAGTTGTGATAAATCACGACCAATTCGTCGACATCCTGAGCATGACCGGGACGCCAGGGCGGCAAATGGATTTCTTGATGATATTTAGAATATTTCGGACGCAGCAACGCCGCCGCGCATCTTTTCGCTAGCACGGCGGCTTCCAAAAGCGAGTTGCTGGCGAGACGGTTCGCACCATGCAAACCGGTACACGCCACTTCCCCAATAGCGAATAAGCCGCGCAAGGTGGTGGCGCCGTCCAGATCCGTCTTAACCCCGCCACACTGATAATGCGCGGCCGGAACGACCGGTATGGGCTGAGTAGTGATATCAATGCCTAAGCCAAAACAGGTCTCGTAGATGTTAGGGAACCGCTCTTTAATGAAGCTAGCCGGTTTGTGCGTGACGTCCAAGAACATGCAGGGCGCTCCCGATCGTTTCATTTCCGCGTCAATCGCCCGCGCTACGATATCGCGAGGCGCCAGCGCTTCGCGGCTATCATATTTCTTCATGAACTCGCGCCCGCTCGCATCGATGAGTTTGCCGCCCTCACCTCGGACCGCTTCCGTAATGAGAAAAGAGCGCGCCTCCGGATGATAAAGACAGGTGGGATGAAACTGAACGAACTCCATGTTGGCGATGGCTGCTCCCGCTCGCCAAGCCATGGCCACACCGTCGCCGGTGGCAATATTGGGGTTGGTCGTATACTGGTAAACCCTGCCGCAGCCTCCGGTCGCCAAAATCAGTCGGTCCGTCCTCAAAGCGGTCACCACGCCGGTGATTTCATCTAGAATATAGATCCCGACGACCCGATCCTCGGTCGCATAACCTAGCTTTCCAGTGGTGATGAGATCGATCGCCATGTGATTCTGCAGCACGACGATTTCCGGCGTTGCTTCGGCAGCACTTACCAGGCGTTGCTCGATTTCGCGGCCGGTGGTGTCGTGATAATGCAGTACCCGGCGTTTAGAATGGCCCCCCTCTTTAGTGAGATCCAGTTCGCGATGCCCGTCTTCTAACACCCGTTCATCAAAATGGACGCCTAACTCCATCAGATCTTGGATCGCAGACGGACCTTCTGTGACGATGGTTCGAACCGCGTCAGGATGACAGAGGCCGCCTCCCGCCACCAAGGTGTCTTTAACATGCAAGTCGAACGAGTCCTCAGCGCTGGTCACCGCCGCTACGCCGCCTTGCGCCCAAGCCGTATTTGAATCGGCTAGGTTGCGTTTGGTCACCATCGCCACCGTTCCAAACTTCGCGGCTCTCAGCGCCAACGTTAAACCTGCAATACCACTCCCCACGATCACGAAATCGAACTGCTTCATGGCACCAATCGGTTATCGATAAGTCTGGTTTTACCAAAGAAAACGGCGGCGGCCAAAAGCAGCGGCGATCTCAATTGGCGCAACGGCTCCAATGTGTTCGGATCGACCAACGTGACGTAATCGATGTTGGCAAGCGGAGCGCTCTGGATTTTCTGCTTCACCCAATCGAGCAGTTTCGTCGAGGACGCCATTCCCGCGCGAATCTTTTGTTCCGCTGAAAGGAACGCTTCGTAAATGATCGGAGCTTGGCTTCGCTCCTCTTGTGTCAGGTAAGCGTTCCTGGAACTCATCGCCAACCCGTCCGGTTCTCGAACCGTTGGATGGGCATCAAGCTCAACGGGGAAATTCAGGTCTCGTACCATTCGCCGCAGGATCGCTAATTGTTGAAAATCTTTTTCGCCGAAGACGGCGATATCCGGCTGAACCAAGTTAAATAGCTTGCTCACCACGAGGCAAACTCCGTCGAAATGTCCGGGCCGGGACGCGCCGCACATGACCTTAGAAAGCTCGTTCTCGACTAGCGTGATCGATCGGTTCGGATAATACATGTCGGCTGCTTCCGGCGCGAAAAGGAGATCGCAGCCCTCTTCGCGGAGCAGAGCAGAGTCTCGGCCAAAAGTGCGTGGATATCGCGCTAAATCCTCTTTTGGACCGAACTGGGTTGGATTGACAAACAGGCTCGTGACGACCGTGCCTTTGGTCCGGGCACGTTTTCGCGCTCGCCGGACCAGCGCCAGATGCCCTTCATGCAAAGCGCCCATGGTCGGTACTAAAACCACGGGACGTGGAAGTTTGGAGACAAGTTTCTGTATTTTGAGAGGTTCTCGAACTATTCGCATCAACGGAACGGCCCATCGCTGCGGCCGCTAATTGAAGAAAGACCCGGATCGGCCGTTCGGCAAGCTTCGGCTATAGACGTGAGGCGTATCGACGTTTGCGCGTGACGCGAAGACGTAGGGCTCTGCTACCGGATGGGACCTATGAGACACATGGGACTAATGTGACTGACCCATAGGTCCCATGAGTCGCATAAGTCCCATCTGGTCGCGGAGCCTTACGTGTTCGCGTTACGCCCACACGCCCACACGCCCACACGCCGATACGCCCCCCTACGCCGTCACCAGGCTCGGCGACGTTTTCTTGCCTGCTAGTTGCAGAAGTCCTCGCAACGGGATTGCCGCCCATTTTGGGCGATTATTCAGTTCGTACCGCAATTCATACATTGCCTTTAGAATTGCATAGCTGCGCAAGAGCAGCCGTAGATCGGTTCGATCTGCTGGTACGAATGACGCCGTGCCGGCCGTCTCCAGATAAGCCGCCAGGAACACCTGCGAAGCACGCGTAGCCCATAGATCGGCAAACGCTCCTAAAGTTTCGCGATCTTGCGGCCGGACGGTGCGCGACTCCAATAACCCATAGTGCGCGGCGTAATGGAACGAACGAAACATTCCAGCCACGTCGATTAACCCGGATCGCTTCAGGCGCCGTTCTCCCAATGCTCGAGCCGGCTCTCCTTCAAAATCCAGGATCACATAATCTTTCCCGGTATAGAGCACCTGGCCTAAATGATAGTCTCCATGGATCCGGATCTTGGAGACTTGGATAGTATCCTGAAGCAGGAATTCATGGGAACCGTTCAAGGCATCTGACCGCTCCAAGACTTCATCCGCTAATGCCTTGGGATATTCATCGAGCGTTCCTAAGACTCGGGTTAAGAGCGCCAGCGTGTGTTTGGTGTCAGTGCGAATCGACTGATAAACAGAACGCTGATGTTGCAGGCTGAACGGTTCAGACCGGAAATCCGGTGACTCCTGATCCGACGCCAGCGCTAAATGCATCTCCGCCGTGCGCTGGCCCAGCAGCCGCATCGCCTCAAGATGCACTCCCTCGATCAAGCTCAAGAATGGATCTGGTATCTGATCCCACCACGTCGCGTTGGGCGGGACATCCAAAGTTGGGTCAGACAGAATACGATCAAAATACCGATCAACCGCAGCCAGCGTTTGTGACCAACCGTCCTGCTCGTTGCTGGTAAATCCTTGAGCCATCAATACCGCCGCCGGTTCCTGGCCACGAGACAGATATTGAATATCGCCCAAGTAAGTCGGTACATGTTGGAACCCGCAACGCTCGCTGAGCTGTTTGGTGACTTCGAGATCCGGGTTCAACCCCTCGTCGAGCTTCCGGAACAACTTCACATAAATCTGTTCACCAAAAATAATCGAACTATTGCTCTGCTCGACTTTCAACACTCTGGACGATGTAGGCCGACCCTCAGCCAACAGATCGTGCAGCCCTTTCGATTGCGCCGGCATCAACCGTCCCGATCTGCCCGCAACTACGGTGTTATCGGCCATCAGATCCAACAGCGCCCGCTGGAAGGCTTCGGAAGCAATCGCGTCAACGAGTAGATCACCTTCGGTTCCCACCTTAGCGATCACCGCCGCGGGATATTCAACTTCCACGGCTCGAGCTTCCTCTCCGGAAGCGAGCTTGATCGGAAGACAGTAAAGATCACGCGCTCCTTCCGAGAAATTCACCGCGATGACCAATACGTGAGCGTGCTCGACCTGCGCGAAATCGATAGTATCGATCAGGTTGACGCTGATAATATCGCGCGCCTTGCTGCGATACCAACGGCAGCGGCGCATGTAACCGGTCAAATCTCGCTCTAAAAAGCGAGTCCCAGCGGTGGTTTGCCACCAAGCCGGGGTACCATCGAAATTGATTTGGGGTAAAACCAAATCTCCCTCGGTAGAGCCAACGTCCGGCGGCACTAACAGCAGCCAGAAGAATGTGTTCGGACCCAGCGTGATCGGATAAAGCGCATCTTTGATTACGGGAAACCGCCCATGGCCAAACGCATCTTCCGGGGTCCATCCGGCCCAAGGCTTCAAATCGAGTTCTACTGCCTGCGAGAACCGGGAAAGGTTAATTACTACCAATACAGTTTGCGTTTCATACGTGCGAGTAAACGCCAGTACCTTATTGTTAGTAGGCGCTAACATCTGAAAATCACCGGCCCCTAAAGCCGGAAACCGTTTGCGAATCGCGATGATCCGGCGCATCCACCATAGAAAAGAAGAAAGATTCGTCTCCTGCACTTCAACGTTGACCGCCTCGTAGTGAAACTCGGGATCAATGTTTACCGGCAAATACAACGAGTGCGGATTCGCTCGCGAGAAGCCGGCATTTTTGTCGGCGCTCCACTGCATAGGGGTACGAACTCCGTTTCGGTCGCCCAGATAAATGTTGTCCCCCATCCCGATCTCATCGCCGTAATAAAGGATCGGGCTTCCCGGCATCGAAAACAGGACACCGTGAATCAATTCCAACTTTTTCCGGTTATTGTTGAGTAGCGCAGCCAGCCGCCGGCGTATACCTAAATTCAACCTGGCCCGGGAGTCGCGAGCGTAAACGCGGTACATGTAGTCTCGCTCCTCCTCCGTGACCATCTCCAGGGTCAGTTCGTCATGATTACGGAGAAAGATCGCCCATTGACAATTGTCCGGGATACTCGGTGTCTGGTCTAGAATATCGACAATCGGATACCGGTCTTCCATGTGCAGGGACATGTAGATCCTGGGCATGATCGGAAAATTGAACGCCATGTGGCACTCATTCCCTTTTCCGAAGTAAGCGACCGCGTCATCCGGCCATTGATTCGCTTCCGCCAACAACATGCGATCTTGATACTTCTGGTCGATATGCTCCCGAACCTCTTGCAGATAGGCGTGCGTCTCCGGCAAATTCTCGCAACTGGTGCCCTCGCGCTCGAACAGGTAAGGCACCGCGTCCAGCCGCAGCCCATCGACTCCCATGTCCAACCAAAAGTCGACCACATTCAACATGGCCGCTCTGACCTCCGGATTGTCGTAGTTGAGATCGGGTTGATGCGAATAAAACCGATGCCAGAAATAAGCGCCGGCTACCGGATCAAACGTCCAATTACTCGACTCTGTGTCCTTAAAGATGATCCGGGCCTCGTTATATTTCTGAGGGTCATTCGACCAGACATAGTAGTCACGCCACGGATCACCAGGCACGGCTCGGCGAGATCGTTGGAACCAGATATGTTGGTCGCTGGTATGATTTAGAACCAACTCGGTAATGACGCGAAGACCGGCATTATGAGCGGCGTCCAAGAATTGCCGAAAATCGTCCAACGTCCCATACGACGGATTGACGTTGTAGCAGTCCGCGATGTCGTAACCGTCATCCTTCAAGGGAGACGGATAGAAAGGGAGCAGCCAGATCGCGCTTACGCCGAGATTCTTGAGGTAATCGAGTTTACTCAAGAGGCCCTGAAAATCGCCTATCCCGTCGTTATTGGCATCACAAAAGGTCTTGATGTGAAGCTGATAAATGAGGGCTTCCTTAAACCAAACCGAGCTACCTGGTTTGGCGACTTCTTTTGTCTCAATGGTTGGAATCTGCATCGATGCTAAAAGTGTTTCGGGTTGGGCATTACGGGTTGCGAGTTGCGAGTCAAGGCGGTCACACAGGTGTCAAGAATAGGACGTCGCAACTAGTAAACCCGCAACTAGTAACTAGTAACCTCCAACCATAGCCAGCCCGCTACAAAAATGCCTGCGCATTTTTTTAGTGCGCCGGCTTAAGGGAAAAGGCCGCGATCGGTTCGAGCCCGCATTACTTTCTCGACCCCAATCGCCATGGCGGCAATCCGATGCGGCATTTTCTCTTCTTTAGCCCGTTTAATCACCGCGATAAACGACTGTTCCAATACTCGAAACAATCGGTCGACTACCTCGGTCTCTCTCCAAAAGAAACTCTGCAAGCTTTGTACCCATTCAAAGTAAGACACAATAACTCCGCCGGCGTTGCAGAGAATATCGGGAATAACGAAAACATCTTGCCAGCGCTCGAAAAATATTTTGTCGGCCTCCACCGTGGTTGGGCCATTGGCTGCCTCCGCTAGGATTCGGCACTGGATCTGATCGGCGTTTTTGCCGTGAATGACGCCGCTGATTGCTGCCGGCACCAGAACATCACAAGGGATGGTCAACAACTCGTCCGGCGAGAAAGTCTCTACGTCCGGGAACCCCTCTAGGGAGCCATGTTGGGTCGCATACTTTTCGGCCGCCCGGATATCGATGCCGGCTTCGTTCCGATAAGCCCCGGATACATCGCTGACCGCAACCACTTTCATTCCGTTCTTGTAAGCCAGTCCCCGGGCCACAATCGAACCAACGTTTCCGAACCCCTGGATCACCGCCGTGCCTCCAACCAGCTTCAAATTGATGATGTGGGCGGCTCTTTCTATCAAATAGACCACCCCGCGTCCGGTCGATTCTCGCCGCCCATACGTCCCTCCGATACTCAAAGGTTTTCCAGTCACAATCTCCGGGACAGAATGGCCCTGATGCGCCGAATAGGTATCCATAAACCAGGCCATCACCTTCTCGTTGGTGCCCATGTCCGGGCCCATAATGTCCGTGCGAGGACCAATAAAAGGGATCATTTCCTGCATGTAACGCCGGGAGACCCGTTCGAGTTCGATCGGACTCAAGGTGCGAGGATCGCATTGCACGCCACCCTTAGCCCCTCCATACGGGAGACCGGCTAAGGCGCACTTCCAACTCATCCACATCGCTAAAGCGGCAACCTCGCCAATGGTCACCGAGGGTGAGAACCGTGTCCCCCCCTTCGTGGGCCCCATCGAAAGATGGTGCTGCACGCGATATCCCTGGAACACGCGAACGGTGCCGTCGTCCATCCGGACCGGCACCGCCACGGTGATCGAACGCTTGGGAAACATTAGGCGATCTCGCAGTGCCGTCGGGATATTGATGTAGTCGGCGACCAGCTGGAATTGGTCACAAGCCAACTGGAAGGTCGGATCGGAGTAAATATGCTGCATAGAGGCGTCTGAAGACAACAAAGGCCGCACGGAGTGCGGCCCTCTTCACATTTAGGGGTTTCTGCTAAACGGTCCTATTAAAGGATCCACGGTTGTGGGAAGAATGTCGTGCAAAACGGGAAATGGCAAGCCCTGGAAGAAACGTATGGGCGTGTCGGCGTGTCGGCGTGTCGGCGTGTCGGCGTGTCGGCGTGTCGGCGTGTCGGCGTGTCGGCGTGTCGGCGTGTCGG